>Ga0308412_1001329_pt1 | contig 13449 bp, 9 predicted proteins | sample HotsprottomLayer_FD_202357 | JGI IMG/M metagenome (GOLD analysis project Ga0308412, IMG submission 202357) | Hot spring phototrophic mat microbial communities from Octopus Spring, Yellowstone National Park, Wyoming, United States -... | ecosystem: Environmental > Aquatic > Thermal springs > Hot...
AAACGAATACCGCGGTGCCCACGAGGAACATCAGTCGGGAAAAGATAGGAGTCTGGTTGTCGAAGCTGGGGTCATAAAGGTCTGCCAGCATCATGCCGCTTGTATAACCGATCATTTCTCCGGCCAGTTGCAGCCCGGTCAGCAGTATTACGACTGCCAGCCCCAAACACATTCCCACCAGCAGTTCGCTGCCCACTAGCACCAGGTACATCGGCGTGGTGCCTGGCTCGGGTACCGAGCGATGCCATTGCGTCGGGGCGATCAGCACGGCCAGTGCCAATGCCAGCAGCACCCGCACTTGTGCCGGTATCTCGCGAGTGCCGAAAACGGGCGCGGTGACCACCAGCCCGCTGGTACGCACCAGCACCAGCGTGAACAGCAGGAACTTCTCCGGGTTTATCAAGCCAAGCCAGTTCATGGCAGGTGGTATCAGGTAAAGCGCCCTATAAACCCAGCAATTTGCGCACTAAGTAACCCATAACAAATGGAGGGACGCGCTGCGGTCGCGTCCGCTAGCACTGGGCACACGGCCACGACGGAGCGTGGCCCTCCAGATGGCCCTCCAACATGAGCGCACAATGCACACATGACGCGCCGTAAGACCACGATTCATTGTCCTCGATACTGCTTCGCTGCCCGCGACGCTGCCGGTGCTCGACGGACGGCATCAACTGGCTGAAATCTCGGCTGGCTCCAAGGTCGCAAACCGCCTGCCCGTCAGAATCGGCCAGGTATACCGCCGATCAGCTCCGAGGAGTACTGGATCATCCGAGCGACAAGCCAGGGTAAAGCCAGACTCAGGGCCAGCACCATCGCCAGCAGTTTGGGCACGAAAGCCACGCTCTGCTCCTGTATCTGCGTTATCGCCTGGAGCAAGCCGACGATCAGTCCCACCAGCAACCCAGCCAGCAGCACCGGGGCGCCGATCATCACCGCCGTCCAGACGGCTTCGCGCGTCAGGTCTATCGCCTCTTGCGGGTCCATCGCCGTGTGTCCTAATGCAACCTGCGGTCGGAACCTAATGGCGGTTAAGGAGGGACGCGCTGCGGTCGCGGCCGCTGGACCTGGGAGCACGGCCACGACGGAGCGTGGCCCTCCATATCACGCAAAGAGCCTTCCATATCACCCGAAAAGATGCTCGCACCTCGCGCCCGTGTTTCGCCATAAGGGACTACATCAGCCGGTCACTACCTTTCGCGAAGATCAATAGGCCCTTTCTCGCTTCCGGCCACAAAAAGGTTCATCGCTGCACCAAACAAAGCAACAGCCAAGACCGATCTGCACCGCTACGGTCGTACCTCGCGCTTGCCTGCGCGCCGGTCATGCGAACGCTTGGAAGCTTTCCAGCAACATCCCAACCACCAGGCGCCAGCCGTCGACCAGCACGAACAGCAGCAGTTTGAACGGCAGCGAGATTATCACCGGGGGCAACATCAGCATTCCCATCGATACCATCACGCTGGATATGACAAGGTCCAGGATCAAAAACGGCAGATATATTTGGAAGCCGATAATAAAGGCCGTCTTCAACTCGCTGAGCATGAACGCCGGCAACAGCGCCGACAGCGGCACTTCGTCGTAAGTTTGCGGAGTCGGTTGATCGGGCATGTAGCTGAGGAAAAGATGCACATCGCCGGAATTGCCCGTCCGCTCGATCTGCATCGCCATGAACTGCCTCACCGGCGCCGAGCCGGCCTCCCAGGCTTGCTCCAAGGTGATCTGCCGCTTGGTGTAGGGAACGATCGCCTCGTCGTACACCTTCTTCCAGACCGGCGACATGACCAGCAAAGTAAGGAAAAGCGCCAAGGCGGTGATCACCTGGCTGGGCGGAAGCTGCTGAGTACCGATCGCCTGCCGCAACAATCCCAGCACCACCACAATCCGCACGAAGCAGGTGGTCATCAGCAGGATTGCTGGCGCCAAGCTCAGCACCGTCAGCAAGAGCATCACTTGCAGGGCCGAGCTGAGTCCCTCCGGACTGGTCCAGTGTTCCGGACCGGCGGCCAGACCCTCGGGCAGTTGGAGTTTCAGCGGCTGGTTGGCACTGGCCTGGGGTGTCGGCGGCGAAGCGGATGTCGAGTGTTCTGCCATGGTGTGGCTCGCCGGCTGCTGTGCAAATGCCGGCGTCGATCCGCCGACGAAGCTGAACCATAACCATACTGCGCACAGCGCGGTGCAAACCTCCCGGATGTGCCGGTACACCGTAGGCTGTGGCCAAGCGCGAAGCCGGCAAGCGCTGTCTGGAGTTCCAAGAAGTTCAGCAGACGCAGCACGTGCCGGGCCATGCACGACATCGGGCAGGCTACACATCGGCGTCCTCCTGGCGGCCTGTCGTCGTTGCGGTTGCGTCCAACCCGGCGCCCAGCACATCAGGCGCACTCTTGTTCTGCCCGGCCAGTTGCCGCAGTACCTGGCGGAAGGCGGCCGTGGCACTGTTGGGTCTGGCCTGTTGGCACAGGCCGGCCAGCCGATCGACTTCCTCGGGATCGCTGATTTCGGCAAGTGTCTCCGCGCCGGCTGGGGTGACCGAGACCAAGATCAATTTCTTTCCGCAGCGCAGCAGATGCAGTTGCTGGCGCCCGGCCAGCGGTGCCCGACCCAGCACTTCTACCACTTCCGATGGCAACAGGGTCAGGCCGCGCGGTGCGGCGCTGCGCACCGCCCAGGCTATGAGAAAGAAAACTCCAAGCACCACCGCCAGGCTGCCACCAACAGTGACCACCAGCGGCAGCCCGAAGCGCAAGTTCCCCGGCGGCTGGCTGCTGGCACCGCGGGGTGAAGGCAGCAACAACCGTGACCCTTTTTGACCGCCGGTACCCCCCGAGCCGTAAGGCCCGACGGCAGAAGCGCGTCCGGAACTTTCCGACGTGCTTGCCACCGGCGGCCTGCCATCGGCTGGATGCGGCAGCACGGTATTGGGCGAGTGGTTGAGTGCGCTGTCGGGCGAGGAATTGAGTGCGCCCTCGGCCGGCCGGGACAGGCCTGCGGGGTTGGCGCCGGATTCGGCCGATGGTGCAAGCTCCGCCGTGCTCTGGTGCGGGCGGCCGGCTGCGCCACCTTCGGCCGTCGATTGCGCGGTGTCCGCCGGATCATCAGCCCGCGCAATGCGTGGTCCGGGCCAACCTCGAATGTCTGATGGCAGTGACTGCCGTGTTGCGCCGTGCGTATCCGTGTTCGAGCTTGAACCCGAAGCTCGCGTTGTGCGCACAGGCCACTGGTCTGCTGCGATCGCGGCAACGTCCAAAGCGTAATGCCCGGCCGTAACGATCTGGCTTGCAGCCAGAAGACCCAGCAGCGTTATTGTCTGAAGGCGTAGTGGCATCCCTGCCTGCCCGGTGTGTTGTTATTGGGACGTGTTTTTCTGATCGAGATGTGTTTTTCTGACCAACAACAGGGATAAGCAAACTTTAGGATGCGAACTTTGCACGCTAGCTTTACGGGTAATTTGCGCCAGATGGTCTCACCGATCGATTGACAATAATCACACTTCGATCTTGGTGCCGGCGACCAACTCTGCCACCCGAACACAGAAGTTGTCGTTCAGTACCAGTACTTCGCCTCTGGCGATCAAGCGGCCGTTGACGTAGATATCCACCGGCTCGCCTGCCATCTTGTCCAGCGGTACCACGGAGCCTTTGCGCAGTTTCAACACATCCTCCAGATACATGTGTGTGCGGCCCAGTTCGATGCGCAGGTCCAGCTCCACGTCGCGGATCAGATCGAAGGTGGCGGCTTCTGTGGAAGCCGGTGCTCCTTTGAGTTCCTCCAGGCGGAAAGCACTGACCCCCTGTGGCAAATCGCCGCTACTGGCCCCGCCGATCGAGGCCAACGCCTGCTCGGCCTGCCGCAGCAGGAACTCCACATCGCGCTCGGGTATGTCGCCTTCGCCGGCCATGTGCACTTGGGATTCTTTGCTTTGCTGGGCCACCGGCGGTGGTACGGCCGGCGTCCGGCCCGCCTGGCTCAGCAGCTTTTCGATCTCCTCTTGAGCCAGCAGCTTGTTGCTGTCGTCGTCGAGGCTCTTGGACTGGCTCGGTTTTCCCGCCGTACTGGCTGCATTTTGCGATATCAGCGAAGCTAGTGCTTCGGGCGTTACCGTTGCACCGGAGGGCTTGCCGGCCGCCTGTTGCTGCGCAGCCGGCCGGGCGCCGGATTGCGGAGCGGCCTCCGACTCGCTTTTTGGGGTGGTTGAACTCGGAGCGGCCGTCGGCGCTGCCTCCGGGGCGGCCGCCGGCTGTTGTCCAGCCTGCGCTTTGGCCGCCGAAGACTGGCTGAGCAAGCGCTCGATTTCCGACTGATCCATCAGGTTGTCGCTAGCCATTGGAATCCGTTCCTGTTGCCGCGGTCGATGCTTGCGGCTGCGGTGATGGCCGCAGCCACTGGCTCCGACCACCAGCGTGGTTGTCCGTTTCGCGCCGCAGGCAATCTGCCTACAGCTTGGCGGTGCAGGCAATGCGCCTGCGGCCAGATAAGCTCTTGCTCGGCTTGCTGGGTGCTAGCCGCAACGGCCACTGCCGCTGCCTGCTGCTGTGTCCGCTACTGTTCGATGAACGAAAAATCGGTGAAGATCACACCCTGCAACAGCGGTTTGCCCAGCAAGCGATTGGTCTTTTCCAGTATGCGCCGTTTCAGCAGTCCCAGGCTGGCGTCGGTCAGATCGCTCAGTTCGGCACTGCGGACTGTAACCAGCACCTGGTCGCGGAAACGGTGCTTGTTTTCTTCCTTCAGTCGGAGGAACTCCTTTTCATGCTTTGCGCTGACCACGCCGTACAGATGGAAGTCGATGCGCAGCGTGGAAGCCGATGACGGCTGGAACGAGGTGACAGTGAATTGTCCCAAATCGACTTCTACGTTTTCCGATTTTTCGGGGTCGATCTCTTCGACAGGCGCCACATCTTTTTCCGCGTTTTTTTCGGCGTTGCTTGTTTTCTGACCGTTCTGATGACCGTTGGCGGGTTTTGCCGCCGGCAAAGTAGCCGCAGCCATAACAGCCGTGTCGGCCGGCGATGGCAAAAACATGTAAGCCACAATACACTCAGCGCCGATGACCACACCGGCCAGCACCAGTATCTTGATCACTGCCAGCGGCGACGAACCGGCACCGGCTGCAACACCCGCTGTTGCACTATTTTCGTGCGCCATGACCTCTTTCTATCCCGTGGTGAGCCTAACAACCGATGAGGCTTGGGGGCGAATCTTACACAAACACCAATAGATTACTCAATTCCATTTTAGAATATGAAATGCCCCTATGACGGGCCGTTGGACAATCTGGCCAGTCTTGTGTATCGTGGGGCATTATTCGCTGGGCACGATAGCCCTAAAGCTTCCTGTGGCCGCAACCAAATGGAGGGACGCGCTCTATTGCGTCCGCAAGAACTCGGGCAGACGGCCACGACGGAGCGTGGCCCTCCAGATCACCCAAAAATTCGCGCAAAACGCACGCAAATTATGCGGTAAGGGACTACTGTGCCGACGTGCTGTGCCGGACAAGGCAATGGGCCATCAGCGTCGCTGCTGTAGCGGCCAGCCCAAATCGGCGTGACAGTAGAGCGATCCCTGGCGACTACGACGCAAACTGTGTAAAGAGACTGGCGGCGGTAAAATAAGTATACAGCGTGGCATACATAAGACACGGAAGTTGACGAAACTAAACAAGCTGACTCTTGCGGCGCAAACGTCCGCCCGAGGCAATGCTCGCTGCGGCGCCATTGGCGCCGAGGCATTGCCCAATTCATCACCCGTGCCGCGATCATTGCCCCATCGGCAGAAAACTACAAATGTACGATCTGTCTTACCGCTGTACAGTCTGCCGCTCGGTTCTGGACGAGGAAGACTTGTTCTGCCCCAATTGCGGGACCGAGGCGCCTTTTGTCGGCCAGCACAGCGTGGCGCAGGCCGGGGCCATGCTGTCGACTTGCAACTTCCAGTGCGAGGGGTGCGGGGCTTCGATGAGCTACGACGCCCGCGCTCAAAGCCTACGCTGCCCGTTCTGCGGCTCGATCCAACTGAAGTCGCAAGCCGACAAGAAGACCCTTTCGCCGCAACGGGTGGTGCCGTTTCGGGTTGGGCAGAACCAGGCCGTGGCGGCGATGCGGGCGTGGCTTGGCCGCGGTATGTTTCGACCCAGCAACCTTGCCGCCGATGCAATCGTGGTTCAAATGCAGCGCGTTTATGTGCCTTATTGGGTGTTTCAGGCGAAAACCCACACCTACTGGACGGCCGACAGCAGCCGCACTCCTCCCGGAGCACGTGCCAGTTGGTATCCGATGACCGGCGAACATCGCGGCAGTTACCAAAACCTGCTGGTCGGCGCCAGCGGCGTGCTGACGCCCCGCGAAACCGAAGGGCTTTGTCCTTTTTATCTGGACGACAGCTTGCCGCCAGAGCAAGTCGATCTGGACAACGTCATCTACGAGCAGTTTTCCATCCCGCGAAAATACGCCAGACCGCTGGCCGTCAGCGGTATCGAGGCCCTGGAACAGCAGGCTTGCAGAGCGTACGTGCCAGGTTCGGTTCGCAATCCCAAAACGAACGTGCTCATCGAGGCACTGGGCAGCTATCCGGTGCTGCTTCCGGTGTGGATCATGGCTTACCGGTACCAGGACAAAGTGTTTCGGATACTGGTAAACGGCCAAACCGGTCGTGTCACCGGGATGGCGCCGATCTCGTGGACAAAGGTCGCAATTTTCGTATTGACATGCATTGCCGGCGCGATTGGGCTGCTGATAATGCTAGGGCTGCTGCTTAGGGGCTGATAGTCGCCAGCCGACCGGCATTGGGGCAACGAGCTGAACGCGCCGTGTGCCACTGCTGTCTTGTCCAGCAGTGGGGCATAACTGCTGGCTTGTCCAGCAGTGGGACACAACTGCTGTAGCTCCGAACCGGAAAATGGGTAAGCCTCCACCCCGAAGCTGACCCAATCAAGTTTTGCACCCGCAATCAATATGCACAGACCACGAGGCTCATGCCACAAAGGATGCTCTCGGAGGCAAAGGGAAGATTTGTTAGATTGAAATGATACCGAAACGGCGGCCGTCGCGGATCATCGGCAGAACTGCCAACGGCGTATATGGCCGAGGACGGCCGGCCTTTCGCCCAACCATGGCACCGATGGCCCCGGGGGGCGATAACTATCCTGGGCCGACCGGCGTGCGGTGGTAAATCGTTTCCGCTGGATCAGTTACGCAGTCGGCTTGGCAGTCGTGGAGAAGCTTCCGCGTTGAGCCAGGCTCGATTGTGATACACCAGTTTGAAAAAGACAGGCAACCAGACGTGGCCCGAGAACCAATCATAAAACGATTGCCTGATCGGTCCGACTATCGCGACGAAGACCGCGACTTGCGTCCGCAGCGGATGCACGAGATGGTAGGCCAGCGGGAAGTTTTCGCCCGACTGGAGATAGCCATCGATGCCGCCCGAAAACGTCGGGAGCCGCTGGGACACATCCTTTTCGACGGCCCGCCGGGGCTGGGCAAGACCACCTTTGCGATGTGCATTCCGCGCGAGCTGGGCGTGCCGCTGCAAATCGCCAGCGGCGCAGCGCTTACGGCGCCCAAAGACTTGATCCCGTACCTGACCAACGCCGAAGAACGCTCGGTGCTGTTCATCGACGAGATTCATCGCATCCCCAAGGCAGTCGAGGAGTTCCTCTATCCGGCGATGGAGGATTTCCGCATCGATGTTACCATCGGCGAGGGGGTCAACGCGCGGACAATCAACATGCACCTGAAGCCCTTTACGCTCATCGGGGCTACTACGCGCAGCGGGATGCTTTCGGCGCCGCTCCGGGATCGGTTCCAGATGCGCGAGCACTTGGATTTCTACAGCGTCGATGAACTGGCAGAGATCGTGGCCCGCAATGCCAAGAAACTTCAAGTGCGCACCGATCCGGCTGCCGCGCGCGAGATCGCCAGCCGCAGCCGTGGTACGCCCCGGCTGGCCAACAACCGCTTGCGCTGGGTGCGCGACTACGCCCAAAGCAGGGCCGACGGCCACATCACCCGCGCGGTCGCCTGCGATGCTCTGGCGATGCAAGGCATTGATGCACTGGGACTTGATCCGCTGGACCGGAAGTACTTGGAGACGATCGCCCGGGTCTTCGGCGGCGGTCCAGTGGGTGTCGAGGCAGTTGCACATACGCTGAATATCTCGGCCGACACGCTAATCGACGAAGTGGAGCCTTACTTGCTCCGCAGTGAGTTACTCATTCGCAGTCCCAGAGGACGGAAGCTCACCCCGGCTGCTTATGAGCATTTGGGGCTGATGGTTCCCCGCAGCCAGCCGCCGGGCAACCGGCACACCCTTTTCGATTGACGTCGTGCAAAGCTCACCGATTGGCCTCCTGTAAACAGCAGGGTCGTGAGGGCGCGCAGTTGTGGCAAGGAGGGCTGCCACATTCGGCAGGGGGAGCAGCATTTCTCGCTCTGCCTGGCCGTCAGCTTCTGCTGATCCGGAAATCCCCTTACGGTCCGCCTTTGTCGGCCTCCCACACTCCCTTGGAAAATGCCTCGGATACATCTTCGCGCCCCGCAGGCCGCAAACAACCATCTCTTCCACCCGCTTTTCTCCCTCGGCCGCTCCTACCCGCCCTCAGTTGCGGAACTTCTGGCACTCCGGCGAAACGTTTCCCTGTGCTAGCAAGAATCGGGTAGAATGTGAATTGTGGGTTGCGCGGGACGCAGTAAGACGGTTTGCCCACTGATGCTGGCTCCAGCCGCAACCAACCGATGGCGCGACACAGTCACATAGTCACATATAGCGATGGGCTGCGGTCGTGTCCGTCGTGGGTTACTAGATGGCCGTCCGACCGGGAGCCTCATGGGCGGTTACGACGGGGCGTGGCCTTCCAGGTTACTTGCAAGCAGGCGGTCACTTGAAAACAGACTCGCAAAACGCGCGAAAATTGCGTGATATGGGATTAACCCTACAAAGCGCCGGTGACGCAGCCAGACCAGTTCGACGACGGGGAGCTTGTCAGTGCGCGTAGCCTTTGCAAGTAGCGCTGTGGTGTTTGTCATAGCAGTCTTAATATGCCGAGGCGCGTCAGCCCAGCCGCCGCCGGCCAGACTTGCTCCTATTCTCAAGGATATGACGCAGCAAGGCCCGCAGTTTTCGGCCGACGAGCTTCACCAGATGGGCCTGGAAGGCCTGCGAATGCTGCTGGACTGGCTTTTCCCGGAAACGGCAAAGACGGCCACCCTGGAACCGCCCAGCAAATTGGTCTTGGAGCTGGTTTCGCAACTGGCCGACGATAGCTTCCGCCTGCGCGACGAAGCGGCCGAAAAACTCTATCAGCTCGGCAGTGCCGCCCATGCGGCCTTGCTGAATGCTACACAGAGCAACGATGCCGAAGTCCGCTGGCGGGCCACACGCATCCTTCGCCGCTGGCAGATGGAGCGCGAGCAAGACATGGGGCGCTACGGGCCGGCGCTGGCGGTTTACCTGTCGGCAATCAAAGACAAGGAACGCTTGAACGAGTTGGCGGCCCGTGTGCGCTTGGTCTTGGAGAGTTCCAATGGGCCGCCGGCCGGCGGCAGGGCGACAGTCATTGCCCAATGTCTGAACGCGCTTATGGCGCCGGAGAACGAGGCTTTTGCCGCTGAGCTGAAGCCTTTGCTCGAACATCGCAGCCCGCAGGTGGCCGTGTACCTGATAAACATGGTCGCCAGCTACGGTAGCCGCAACCAGAATTGCCCCCCGCTGCTGCTGGACGCGCTGGACAGCACCCGCACCGAAGTAGTCTCGGCGGCCATTGGCGCGGCGGGGCACTTGCCATTGGGCGATCGCGGCGAGGAGGTCCGGCAGCGTCTGCGTCGGTTGTTCCAGGGTCAGGAAGAAACGCTCAAGTTCCAGGCCTCGCGCGTGCTGTGGTCGCGGTTCGACGATCGCGAAGCCTTGGACCACATACTGGCGCAGGTGAAGAAGAGCAGCAACGAGGACATCGGTCGTCGCTACGAGGCTATCAGCCTGTTGCGCGACCCGCGCAACCGCGACAAGCAACTAGATGCCGAGACGGTCAAGAAGTTTCTGGACCTGATGGACCCAAAGGACCAGAACTTGCGCTTGATGGTTGCCGAGACGCTCTCATGGTACGGCGGAGAAGAAGTGATACGCGCCCTGATACCCATGATGACCGATACTTATCAGCCCATCGCTCAAATGGCGCGCCGCAAGCTCTTGGAACACTCCGACAAGCAAATGGTCCGGCGACTGCTGGCCGCGGCACTGGAGGAAGCCAGACAACTGGAAACCAAGCTGGCCGCCGACCCGCAGCAAAACGCAATAGCCCTGGCCCGGCAAAAAGCGCTCCAGAAACACATCGAGGAACTACAGCAACTTCTCGGAAAAGCCGAAGGCGATTCCGCCAAACCTGCCAAGAAAACCGAAGCCTTGCAGAGGCGGATCACACTGCCGGACGGCTCCTCAGGTGACCCGTTCGAGTGATGCGCGCTGCTCCTCACATAGAGCGCCGAACTGGTTTGCGTTTCCGCCTGTAACAGTTGCGCGGCTGGAATGGGGTATCACTGTGTTTTGCGCAAGCGTTGTGGGCGGCGCTGGTCAGACCGGTCGGCACTGTGAAGTACACTTGGACAGAAAAATCTCCGCCATTTGCCCACGCAACCTCCGATACGACGGCGACGGTGGGCACATCAGGGCGACATTGCTGGATAAGACGATTCGGATGGGATCATGTCGGGCAAAACACTTCGGGTACTGGTTGTCGACGATTCGGCAGTCTTCCGGCAGATCATCAGCGATATCATCAACGCCGAGCCTGACATGAAAGTCGTCGGCACGGCAGCCGATGGCATCCAGGCGCTGGAGGTGCTCGACCGGCTGTTTCCGGACGTCATAACGCTCGACGTGCAAATGCCGCGGATGGATGGCCTGGCGACGTTGGATGCGATCCTGGCAAAACGCGCCGTGCCGGTGATCATGGTCAGCTCGCTGACCAAGCTGGGCGCCAATATAACTTTCGACGCCCTGGACCGCGGCGCCCTGGATTACGTCGCCAAACCCAGCTATGGCGCCGACGCCCACGCCGGACTGCGCGAGGAGCTGCTGCGCAAAGTGCGCGCTGTGGCCGGGCTGAATGTGCGGCGTATTCTGGAAATCCGTGCCGAGCGGAAACGGCGACGAGCAGAACGTCCTGCTGAACCGCCCCCAAAGACGTTTTCCGAAGCAGACACGGCCCTTCTGGCCGACAAGTGCATTGCACTGGGCATTTCTACTGGCGGGCCGCCGGCGCTGACCGTGCTCTTTGAACAACTACGGCCTCCCATGCCGCCGATCGTCGTTGTGCAGCACATGCCGCCTAACTTTACCAAGCCACTGGCGTGGCGGCTGGATTCCATCTCGGCGCTGTCGATCAGCGAAGCCGAAGGCGGCGAGGTGCTCAAGCCCAACCACGTGCTGATCGCCCCGGGCGGAAAACACCTGAAGCTGCTTCGCGCCGGCAACTCGGCCCGCACCGCCCTGGACGACGGCCCGCCGGTAAGCGGCCACAAGCCCTCGGTCGATGTGCTGATGACCTCTGCGGCAGCCATCTTCGGCCCGCGCTGCCTGGGAGTCATCATGACCGGCATGGGACGCGACGGGGCCGACGGTTGTCGGGCGATCCGCCAGGCAGGAGGATACGTGCTGGGCCAGGACGAAGCCACCTCGGACGTTTACGGCATGAACAAGGTGGCCTTTGTGGAGGGAAACGTCGACCGGCAGTTCGCCCTGCCCAACGGCGCAGCAGTCATCACCCAGTACGTCCGCGCCTGGATGCAGCAGGCTGCCGTCGCCCGCTGCTGACTGCCGCAGCCCACGGCGATTGCAGGAATAATCCCCACCTGCCGCCCCCGCGCCCACCGCAATACTGGACGTGGAATGCCCCGCAACGACGCGGCCATCGTACCCGGTGGCTGGTGACCCGGCAGTCAAGGCAGTGGGCCAGCACGCAGCGGGCCAAGCGGCGATCAGTGTGTCCGACTTACGGGCCAGCGTGAGCCGACCAATGCGGCAGAGTAGCCATCAGCGTGTCCGCCGGCGTCGCCCCAGTCGGCCGACCAACACTACGACACCTGCCACGCCAAGCAAGGTGATTGTGGCAGGTTCGGGCACCAGCGCGATCTGATTGCTGCCCTGGAAGTTGTAGTCGATCCAGTAACCCTCGGGCAGATTCACCACTTGCGCGAATTGGTCGCCTATCAAAGCCCTATAACTGGCAAACACGTATGGCGGCTCGCTCAAAGCGCCTTTGGTGCGGAACTCTACCGTGGCCATGGTGATGTCCAGGGCGCCTTCGACATCAAGAAGGTCGCAGCCCGGTACGGGCAGCGATTGGATGTCGATCAGCAGCGTACCCTCCAAACCAACATCGCCGAAGACCAGGAATCTTCCCACCGAGCGCCCCGGCGACAGATATCCCTCCGGCCCGACTGTTACATTGCCATGCACGGTGCCCGTTCCGCCCAGTGTGCCGCCGGAGCCGACAGTGTACGGTCCGGCTTTGTCATGCACTCCGTTGACCAGCAAGGTGCCGTCGCTGATAACTGTGGGGCCGGTGTACGAGTTGCTGCCATCCAGCGCCAGCGTGCCCGGGCCGACTTTCCGCAGCGCCCCGCCGGCGCCGGAGATCGCGCCGGCAAAGCTGCCGCTGCCGATCGTCAGCGTGGCACTTCCCAGGGTGATGTTGCCGCCTGCCGTCCCGCCGCCGCTGAGATTGCCAATCATCTGGGAGTAGCCATCCAGGTCCAGCAGCGTCCCGATAGCATTGGCCAGCGTGACGTTTGTGGCCACCGGCAGCGCGCCGACAGCCCCGGTGCGGAGCGTGCCACCGTCGATGATCGTCGAGCCGGTGTAGGTGTTTGTGCCCGAGAGGGTAAGCGTGCCGGAACCGACTTTCCGCAACGAGCCGCCGCTGCCGGAGATAGCGCCCGCGAAGTTGCCGCTGCCGACGGTCAACACTGCGCTGCCCAGGGCTATGTCGCCGCCGTTTGCTCCACCGCCAACCACTGCGGCAACGTTTTGAGAGTACCCATTCAGGTCAAGCAGCGCTCCGGCGACGTCGGCCAATGTTATGGTTGTGGCCGCTGGCAGTGCGCCGGCCGCGCCGGTGCGGAGCGTGCCACCGTCGATGATCGTCCCACCGGTGTAGGTGTGTGTGCCGGACAGGGTGAGTGTGCCGGAACCGACTTTCCGCAGCGAGCCGCCGCTGCCGGAGATAGCGCCCGCGAAGTTGCCGCTGCCGACCGTCAGCGTTGCGCTGCCCAGGGCTATGTTCCCGCCTGCCGCTCCACCGCCGTACAGTGTGGCAATTGTCTGGGAATAGCCGTCCAGATCGAGTAGTGCTCCGCTGGAATTGGCCAAAGTTACGGCTGTGGCTGCCGGCAGTGCGCCGACAGCCCCGGTGCGGAGCGTGCCACCGTCGATGATCGTCGAGCCGGTGTAGGTGTTTGT
>Ga0308412_1001333_pt1 | contig 13441 bp, 5 predicted proteins | sample HotsprottomLayer_FD_202357 | JGI IMG/M metagenome (GOLD analysis project Ga0308412, IMG submission 202357) | Hot spring phototrophic mat microbial communities from Octopus Spring, Yellowstone National Park, Wyoming, United States -... | ecosystem: Environmental > Aquatic > Thermal springs > Hot...
AACCCCGGTTCGGTAAAGGCGAAGTTGTAATGTCCGTGGGTTCCGGCGGGGAAAGTGAAGCTGTCGTTGGCGAAACTGCCGTCGGCGGTATCCATGATCCGTTCCGGCCCACTCATTCCAAATTGGTACAGCGCGAACTGGCCGCCGGCTGGCCTCTGCGGGACGCCCAGAAGAGAAAACGTCACTCTATCGCTCACCAGTACGCCGAAGTCAAGCTCTTCGGTGCCCACTCCGAAAAACGGAATTCCCGGCGTGCTGTATTGCGGCAATTGATAAAACTTCGCGCCGGCGGGAATGCCCAGGAAGTCCCATTGGGAGCCTGCGGGCCGGACGGTCTCGGTCGCTTGTGGCACGACGATCACCACTTCATCGCCGTGTGCTTCGAACTCTGGATAGGTTTGCACCACGCCCGAGCCGATGTGGCGAATCTTTACGTTTTCGCCGTGAAAGTGCAGGTGAAGTGTGCCGTCCTCGTAAACTACGCTCATGTGTGCATGGCCGTCGAGGTACTCGTAAATCGGCTCGGCGCAGGCGTGCGTGCCTGCCAGATACGACACGAAGAAAACACAAACAATCGCAGCTATCTTTCTCATAGTTGTTGTCTCCTCGATTCTTGCAATGCAAGCGCGATGTCAACCATCGCCGAATCGCAAGCATCAATCTTGTGATATCGAAAAAGTGGATTGATACCGAAAGAGCCGATCATTGCCGAAGCCGGCCAATCGTATGGCCTCGCACCGTGTGAGATCTGCCTTGCGGCAGTGCGTCATTATTGGTAGTTGACATCACAGGAATTCAATCAGTCGATATGAATTCAGAGCGACGGTACGAACGACTCCTCGCCGTCTCGGGAACCGGCCGCCCACCAGACGATTACGTCCACATCGTCGTTGACGAACGTCACCCGACCGTCGCCCATCAGGACATGCACTCCGCCCGGATGGCGGCTGCTCGGGCCGACCATCAGGTTCCCGTCGTACTCGCCGCCGTGTAAAAAACAGCTTCGCGTGTTCGGGGTCATCACGTGCGTGTAGGCGTTGGCAGCAAGCGGCCAGCCGGAAATCCAGGCACGGCCCTGAAAGATAGAAACCGTGCCGTCAGGATTGGGCGCCGCGCTGCACGCACGTTGATACGTTTGCAGCGAGGCCTTCCGTGTGCCGCTGCCGGCGCAATGCCAGCGGACGCGCGGGTCGTCGGCCAAAATGCCCCCTGGTGCTTCGGCCCGCACTACCAGCCGCTCGACCACCGCGACTGTGCAAGAAAGTCCATCGGAGAAATCGCGCGGCCTGGTCGTTGGCACATGCCATGTTGCCGGCATGGCCGGGTTGGAAGCGCCGAAGAATCCGTTATGACGCCCCGGTTGCCTTTCCTGCCCCTCGATTCCCGTGCTATACGGCGGCCAACCGAGGTTTCCCATGTAACTCGACGGTGCAGGCTGGGCGGTTCCCATCACATCGCTTGGCCGCGGCCAGTCCGAAGGGCACAGGAACACCGGCACCACAGTTGCCGCCGCCACGGCGTTAGGATGCTCGGCGCTGATGGTTACCCGCATGGCCGACTGGGGATCGCACTGGTCGGCCATATTTACGCGGAAGTTGACCGATTCGTACAACGCCTTCTGCTCCAGATACGGGAGAATACGCGCCAGCCAACTGAAGTACCCGGGTCCGCAACCGCCGCGTCCGTCCGGCTGCCCCGGCCCGGTCAGCACCGTCGGAAAATGGCCCAAATGCGACTGATGGCTGCCGATCGCCAGACCAATCTGCTTGAGATTGTTGGCGCACTGGGTGCGGCGGGCCGACTCGCGCACTGCTTGCACAGCCGGGATAGTCAATCCTACCAGCACCCCAATAATCGCTACGACGACCAGCAGCTCTACCAGAGTAAAGCCATTGCGGATTCGCATAATCCTTTCCTTTGGCTAAATGCACATCTGAAGCCGTCCTCGGCCTATCCATTTAACCGCTGTGTGCCCTGGGCCCGGCAGGACGGGCATGCGATACACAACAGCAATGTTCGCCGGTAAGAGGAGCGGCAACGTTTGCGCGTGCTGCCCACACGCCGAGATGATGCGCACTCTGCGCCGCAGCAGCGAAACCTGCCGTGGCCGGGCGTTATGGGTTGCCCGCAACCGAATACGAGGCACCGCCGAAACAATTAGCAATGCGGAGCTTCGCTGGCGGTTGATGCGGCGCAGACCATCGTCCCGGCGTTATCCAGTTGCAGGACTAGTTGCTTGCAGTCACAGATGCGCACCGGCCCGAAACGCGAGTGTTTCTAGACAATCGCCGGCGGCGCACGGGCGTCGTAGTGGCACTGTGGAACTGCGCAAACCGGTCTGGGTTGCAAGCAGAAGGCCGGCGAGGCCGCCAGACCGGAGTCCGGTGCACAGCAGTGATAGTCGATGCTCTTGGCCAGCGACAAGAATTGGCAGATCGGGCAGTCCAGACCGTCGGCATGTTGCCATTTGGTTTCGGACTGCACGCAGGGCTGGCCGTGGCAAACCCGGTGCGACTGGCCCGAATCGGCAAGCGTGCATTGATTGCACCAGTGCCACAATCCAGGTGCAAAGTGCATCCACGGCCCGATTGCCGTGGCGGCACCGAAACCCAGCACCGCCAGCCAGACAACCACTTTGCTTCTGGCCGAATGCATCGCAGCGTCCAGATACCTTGCGAATGAGTTTCTTTTGCTTTGCAAAGAAACCCTTGCCGACCACCACGCAGTCGCCACATTTTACCGTTGGATGCCACCGGCGGCAAGAGAACGACCGATGCAGTTGTGGCGGTGTGACGGTGTGATTATGTGGCCCCGTCGCACGGCAACAGGCCAACAGCGCAACGTCCAGTGCGTACAAATAAGTTGCCGACCAGCCACGCTGTCTGTAGCGAGAGTCCGGCGGTGCCAGAATTGACATTGATTGCTCTGCTGATGCCACTGCGCAATGTGCTCGGCGATGGGCGCGCAATTCGCGCAACGGCGGATTCTGCTGTAAACTTATGATGGTACACTTGGACAGTGGCCCGTTGATGGCAGGTTTTCTGTCGCAAGTCGTTGGCGCTGCCAGCGGGTTTGAACCGTAGCTGCGGCATTTTGTCGCGGTCGTGGCGGGCAGAGGCTGCTGTCGCATCGGGCCGCGAGTGCAAGACAGCGTCGGGAATATGGTTTCATCGGTCAGCGTCAGCAGCGAAATCGGGCAGCGGCAACCGGACAGTGCAATTACCGAAACGGAACTGCGCGCTGCACTCCGGCAGGTCGATTGCAATGCGCTGCTGGTGCGCCCGCGACTGTTGCGCCGGGTGATCAGGGAACACTACAAGCTGGGCGGATTTTCCTATCGGATGCCGCACCAGACCTGCCTGGTTATCGATCGCCAGGCGTTGCTGGCGATAGTCGATTACGACGAGCTGCCCATTGAACACTACGAAGCCCTGCCCGAGCGGCTCATACTGATCGCCCTGCCCGACGACCGACAACTGGCGCGGCTGGGCCGTACTGGCGCGCTTCTTTATTGTTGGCGATGGCTGTTTCACGCCCGGGTACACGAGGCGCTGGAAGAGCGGTTGCGTTCGGGCCGGTTGGATGCGACTGGGTTGCTGCGGCGCATCTGGCAATTGGGATTCAGCCGCTTCGACGAGATTCGCGCCGTCTTGCAGCAGGAGCACCTGCTGCTGCCACCGCGGGACGACCGGACCGTTTACATCGAGTTTGCGGCGGTGTATTTGGAGCTGCGTTATTTCGCTCCCGAGTTGTTGCGGGCGTACTTTCCGGGCATCGAACAATCGCAAGTGGTGGATGGCTTGCTGGCCGAGGACATCGACGCCGAACAGTTGCTGGCCGCCACCCGAGTGCCCGGTGCGCCCCTGCCAGATGAATCGGTGCTGGCCGATCCGTTCGAGGAGCTGTTCACAGAGCCTCTCATAGAGCCTGCGGAGGCGCCCACCGAGGAGTTGCCTCCCGAGGAGGAGCCGTCGGAAGGTCGGTACCGACGTTGGTTGCGCCGGGCGCAGCGCGAGGCGGCGGCGGGCAATGTGGTAGGCGCTGCAATCTATCAGGCCCGCGCGGCTCGCTATGCCCCACCTCCGCTGCGTGCGAAGGCCCATTCGGCGGTCAAGAGCAACATGGGTCACTTGGCTGATCGGCTTGGGCGGGCTTTGGGGTTGCGCCAGCAAGGGGTTCAGCCGTGGCAAGATGCACTTTGCGCGTTGGTGCTACAGGCGCCGCGGGGCGTGTGGACTGCCGAAGCCCGATTGTTGTACGACCTGCAAAAAGCGTGCGTCGATGCCGAGCGTGAGCTATTCACAGTCGACGTAGCAGAATGGATAAGGGCAACGCTGTCGGCCCTGCTGGCTGCGCTTTTCGGCATTCTTCGGCATCCTGTCAGCACCGCCCGGCGTTGTGCCAGCACGCTGGGGCAGTGGGGCAAGCTGTTGCTGACTCAGCCAGGAGAATTGGGCAAGCAAATTGGCAGCGCCATTTCGGCCGCGGCGAAGTTGTTGTTTGCCCACCCGGTGAAACGGCCGTTACCCAATCAGCGCGATGTGCTGATGTGCAAGCACTTGCGCAGTGCTGCGCGGCGGCTGGCCGCGGTGCGGCTGCCTGCAAGTTACCGCGAGCAACTGGCCAGATTGATAGGCGACGGCACGACCGCCGTGGAACAAAGGGTCCGACAGCGGTTCGCTCCGCTGATCGTGGCGGTGCTGGAAGAGGTTGGGCTGCGTCCGCAAAATGTGCCCGAACGCGTGGCCTTCAACAAGATCGTGGAACAATTGCTCGACCAGATCGCCGAGCGCGGCTTCTTGACCATCGGCCACCTGCGCGACGCTATCTCGCAGAATAACCTGAAAATGCCCGACCTGGCCGGCCTGCGCGACCTGCTCCGCGGCGACCAGATCCTCCGGGCGAACAATCGGCTTTCGGTGGTTTTGGACGGTGTTTACCGCCGGGGCGAGTTCTACCTGCGCTGGATGCAGCGGCTCAGTTCCATCGCTTTCGGGACGCGGCTGGGCCGCTGGGCGACTCGCTGGGTGGCAATACCCTTCGGCGGCTCGTTCCTGGTGCTGAAGTTCCTGGAACACACCGCCGAGTGGTTCTGGGAAAAGAAGGCGGTCTTGCACGTTTCCAGCCGAGTGCTCCCTGTAGCTGTACTGCTGCTTGGTCTGCTGGTACTGGGGTTGGTCAACTTTCCGGCGTTTCGTCGTGGTGTGTGGGAGGCAATCAAACACGCCTGGTACTGGGCACGCAAGCTATTGGTCGCTCCGTGGAGCGGGCTGATCGGATCCGCTCCGGTGCAGTGGGTATCTCATAATCGTTTTTCCATCATTGCCTGGCAGTTCTTGATAAAACCCACGGTATTGACGGCCGCCGTGTGGTGGATCGTCGCCGGCAAAGGCATTTCGCACTGGCGGACTGCCACCGGTACCGCTGTGGCCACGTTCTTGGCGATCAACCTGCTGCTGAACTCCCGTACCGGCCGCGCCTTGCAGGAAACGCTGCTGGACTGGATAGTGCAAACCTGGCTGCGTTACGGATGGCGTCTGCTGCTGGGATTGCTGTTATCGGTGGTCGATTTGTTCCGCGGACTGCTGGAGAACATCGAGCGGCTGCTGTACGCGGTCGACGAGTGGCTGCGCTTCCGCAGCGGCGAAAGCCGGCTGGCGCTGGTGCTCAAAGGCATTTTCGGGCTGTTCTGGTTTTGCGTGACCTATGTAACCCAATTCTGCATCACTGTATTGATCGAACCACAGATCAACCCGGTCAAACACTTTCCGGTAGTCACCGTTTCGCACAAGATCCTGCTGCCGACGATACCGTTCTTCGCGCGAAGACTGCGCGTGGTGGCCGAGGCTTTCGGGCACCACATCGACATGGCCATGGCGGTGACGATCGTCACCAGCGTTATCTGGGCCATTCCCGGCATATTCGGCTTCTTGTTCTGGGAGTTGCGCGGAAACTGGCGACTGTACGCCGCCAACCGATCCAAGACGCTGAAACCTGCGATAATCGGACACCATGGCGAGCGACTTTCCCGGCTGCTGCGGTGGGGATTCCACTCGGGGACGATCCCCAAGTTGTTCGCCAAGCTGCGTAGGGCGGAGCGCCGGGCGCTTGCCACCGGCGACAAAACGGCCGTCCGCAAGTGCCACCACGCACTGGCTCATGTGGAGCTTGCCTTGCAACGGTTCACGCAACGGGAACTGATCGGTCTGCTGGCCGAAGCGCCGGGCTGGCAAACGCCCTTGCCGCGCATTGAGCAGGTGCAGCTTAGCAATCATCGGGTACAGATCGCACTGGCCCAGCCCAGCCGCGAGCCGGCCAACAGCTTCCAGCAGCCGATGCGCCTGGTCTTCGAGCTGGAAGGCGGCTGGCTGGTGGCCGATATTGTCGAGCCGGGCTGGGCGAAGCATTTGTCGGAAGAGCGGGCACAAACGCTGGCGGCGGCCTTGCGGGGGTTCTTCAAGGCTGCCGGTGTAGACATACTCCGTCAGCAACTGGCCGCTCAGTTGCCCGATCCAACCCCGCCGACAAGAATTACACCGGAAGGCCTGCTTGTGTGGCCCGACGAGGAGTTCAAGACCGAAGTCATTTATCGGTTCAACCACAACCAGCAATTGATTCCGGAAGTGACTTCGGGGCTGACCACCGAGTCCATGCCCATCTTGCAGAGAACCGGTTTGCTATTCCGCGAAGAACCAATACTATGGGAAGATTGGGTAGCGGCCTGGCAGCAAAGGGCAAATCCGCCGCAGCAGGCCTGAAGCTGTTGTAGGCCGACAGCAGGCCGTTTGAGACCGCCATAGCAACTGTTTACCCTCGCAATACATCGCACTAACACCTGTTGACATTCGCAATCCTTGGCGATACGAACCACAAAAAAACGCCATATTAGCCGGTCGCTTCCTTTAGCGAAGGTCGACACGCTCCCACGCCGGCGCTCGATCGCACAACCACTGGAAGACTTCAGCCGCCCAAAGCCATGTCAATTATCCGCTTGCCGCTATTGTTGCTGCTATTCATGCTGACGTTCTTGGGCGCTGTTGGCGTACTGGTGGGTTTGCGTGGTGGCCTTTTCTCCGGCAACGATTCCCAACAGCAAAGCGCGCCAGGCGCGCTGCACACTCTGCACGTGCAGCCGTCGCCGCCAGCGCTGCCGGCGCAGGCGAACGCCGCCGCCTCGGCCGACGGCCAGCAAGCACCGCCGGGCGGCAGCTTCGTCGGCTCTACAGGGTGCCGCGAGTGTCACGAGGGGTTCTACAAGTTGTGGGCGACTTCGCATCACGGGCTGGCCATGCAGCCGTTCAGTCCCGCACTGGCCAGGGAAAAACTCCGCCCGCAACAGACCCCCATCACCATCGGCAACAGCCGCTATCAAATGCTGCTGGACCAGCAGACGCCGGTGATGCGCCAGTGGAGCACCGAAGGAGTCAAAGACTATCCGATCTTGCACGCGATGGGCGGCAAGAATGTGTACTATTTCCTTACGCTGCTGGAGCGCGGGCGTCTTCAGGTGCTGCCGCTGGCCTTCGACGTGCGCAAGCAGAGCTGGTTCGATGCTCCCGCCAGCGGCGTGCGCCACTTTCCCGACCGCCGCGACGAAGCCCTCCCCTGGACCGACCGGCTATTCACCTTCAATACCACCTGTTTCAACTGCCACGTGAGCCAGTTGCGCACTAACTACGACCTGGCAAGCGACACCTATCGGACCGAGTGGGCCGAGCCGGGCATCAGTTGCGAGTCGTGCCACGGACTGGCCAGCGAGCATGTGCGCGTGATGCGCTCGGGCGTGACCGGCGGCAGTTCGGAGCAGATCAAAATACTTCGCGCCAAGGACTTCACGCCCGCGCAAGTCAACGATATGTGCGCTACATGCCACGCCAAAATGGTGCCGCTTTCTTTGGAGTTTCGGCCCGGGGAGCGCTTTTTCGACCATTACGATCTGGTGACGCTGGAACACCACGACTATTATTCCGACGGCCGCGACCTGGGCGAGAATTACACCTTCACCTCGTGGTTGATGAGTCCCTGTATCCGCAATGGAAAATTGGATTGCAACCACTGCCACACGCCCAGCGGCCGGATGCGTTTCGCGGAAGATCAGCTCGACCGCGCCTGTTTGCCCTGTCACCAGCAGCACGTAGACAATCCGGAAGCCCACGGTCATCACCCTCCCGGCAGCAAGGGCAACCAGTGTGTAGCTTGCCACATGCCGATGACGCAATTCGCGGCCATGAACCGCAGCGACCATTCCATGCGTCCGCCTGCGCCGGCGGCCACGCTGGCCTTCAAGTCGCCCAACGCCTGCAACATCTGCCACAGCGATCAGGACGCCGCCTGGGCTGACCAGTGGGTGCGCAAGTGGTACCATCGCGATTACCAGCGGGAAATCATCCGCCGGGGCCAGTTGATCGACGCTGCCCGCAAAGCCGACTGGCGCCGCCTGCCCGAAATGCTCGCCGACCTGAAACGCCCGGCGGAGTGCGACGAAGTGTACCGCGCCTCGCTGGTGCGATTGTTGCGCGATTGCCAGCAGCCGGCGGCACACGACGGGCTTGTGGCAGCACTGAAAGACCCTTCGCCGCTGGTCCGCGCCAGTGCGGCTTCGGCGTTGGCCGGACGCCTGGATCGTGCGGCAGTTGCGGGCCTTCTGCAAGCACTGCGCGACGAGTACCGGCTGGTTCGCATTCGCAGCGTGGCAGCGCTGGCAGCGCTGCCGGCCGAGGCGCTACCGACTGAAGCCGATCGGCAAGCGTTCAATCAGGCCGTGGCCGAGTTCAAAAAGGCCATGACTGCCCGCCCGGACGACTGGGCCAGCCATGCCAACTTGGGCAATTTCTACTTGGAGCGAAAACAATACCAGCTTGCCGCCGACAGCTACGAGCTGGCCTTCCGGCTGGAACCGCGTGCCGCCGCAGCGATGGTCAACGCCTCGATGGCCTACGCCAATCTCAAACGCAACGAAGAGGCCGAGAAATGCTTGCGCCGTGCGCTGCGGGCGGACCCCACTAACCCCGGCGCACACTTCAACCTGGGCTTGTTGATGGCCGAGCTGGGCCGGCCCGACCAGGCCGAGCAATCGCTCCGCAACGCCCTGAAGTTCGACCCGAAAATGGCAGCCGCAGCCTACAATCTCGGTGTGCTCCTAAGCAGCCGAAACATTGGCGAGGCTGCCGAGTTTTGCCTACAGGCGCACCGGCTTGCCCCCGGCGAACCGAAATACGCCCACGCCGCTGCCTTCTTCCTCGTCAAACAGGGCAATGCCGCAGCGGCGGTAGAAGTTCTGCGGGGCATTATCGACCGCCAGCAGGCCGACGCCGATTGCTACTTCCTGCTGGCCGAGATACTCCGCCGCAGCGGACAGCCCAAGGCCGCAGCCGCCGTCTATCGGCAAGCCTTACAGCAGTTCCGTCTGCCCGAACAGGTGCAGGCTGAACTGGGCAAAGCGATAAGACAGTTGGAATCGGCCGGGCAGTAATGCTGGGCGATTGTGTGGACGCAACCTGCGTCCGCAACCAGATGGTGCTGCTATTGACCCTCGAAATACGTGGTGACACGGAACACCAGGAAAAACCTTACATCAAGCGGTCACTACGTTTCGCAAAGATCAATAGAGGGACGCGCTGCGGTCGCGTCCAGCGTTTTTCATGGATGGCCGTCCGATCCGCAGCGCCAGTGCGGCCACGACCGAGCGTGGCCCGCCAGACCGCCCGAAAACGTCCGCGCAAAACGTGCCGGCGTTATACCCAAAGGGCTTAAGGCGATACGCCTTCGAAAACGTACAACAGGGTGGCGGCGGGTGGAAGGCCGCGCGGGTCGGCGCCGGTGCGATCGTTGACCACGAACGGATTGGCAAAGGCCGTGGCCGCAATCGGCACGGTTTCGATCTTCACGTTCTCGGCGTCGATGTTCGTCGCCCGCGGATCGCCGGCGATCTTGTAAAGCGTGATCTTCTTGGCGCTGCTGAACGGCAGTTCGATCGTCACCGGCGTATAGCCGTGGTCGCCGCGCTTCGGGTAGTTGTCTAGCTTTCGCGAGAGTAGGAAAAGGTTCACACGGTCGCCGCGGCCAGTGGCGTAGCAGGCCACCAGCGGAGCGTCCTTCACTGCTTTGCGGTGTTTGAAGGCTTCCACGTCGATGGCAGGCACCTGGAGCGTGTCAACCCGGAGGAAATCGCCTGTCCCCTCGCGGTTGAACAACTCCAGCGCAAGCCAGCACGGGTGTGGCCGTCCGCCCTTGTACCACGCCGTGTGGGAAACCCAGTGCGTGCGACCGTGAAAGTAGGTGAAGAAGTTTTGCAGCGTCAATCCGTGCACCGCCTTGTCCAGAAAGCTATCCAGTGTGGCCGTGCCGCCGGCGAGACTCTTCATCGTTCGCTCTTGGGCGGCAACCTGTTCGGCCGACATTTTTGGCTGCTTGTTCAATCCGCTCAGCGCGTAGCCCGGGCCAGCCTCGTAGGTGCCTATTTCGAGCAATGTATTGACCTGGCGCCTCAACTGGTCGCGGTCGGCCCGAAGCTGCTCGGCACGGGGCGTTGATGTTTGTGGCACCTGCAACAGCACACGGAACAGACTGGGATCGTCCCCGGCGGTGGGGCCTTCGCCCTCGTCCCAGCCGCCGTTGTAAGCCGCGATAGTCAGACAGCGCGAGTGCGGCGATCGCGATGCAGCCAAGGTGCCGTACTTGTTGACCGCCCAGCCGCCGATGACCAAATGCATCTTCTTGTCCAAGCCGGCGCTGTTCCAGTACGGGCTGCGCGCCAAGCAGTCGTATACGTGCTCCTGGAAGAATCCGTAGACCTCGCCGCGGTCGTACTTCACGCCGGTGGCCGCGTCGGTCATGCTCTCGAACACCCAGGGGTTAAACAGCCAGTTCCAGGTCTCGTTGCTCAACTCGAAATAGATCGTGTCGAACTCGTCGGCCCACGGCTTGGCCTGGCCCTGGCTGAAGCGTTTGTAGGCCCACGGCTTGCTCTGCGGCGAATCCTTGGCCGGGTCGTAGGGAGCGGCCAGATACTCGATAAATCCCAGCCATTCCTCCGGCGACATGTGCATTTCGATCTGCAACCAGGGGGCCACCTTGGCCCGACGCATGATGCCAAGGATCTGCTCTAACGTGTTCTCCTTGCGAATGCCGCTACTGGCGCCGCGGGCGTTGGTCAACTGCTCCATGTTGTAGGTGAACGTGCCGGTCTTGATGAACCCATGCGTTCGCAGGCAGTTCATGCCCGATCGCTTCAGGGCCTCGTATTGGTAGGGCAAGTAATCGAGGAATGGGGCTTCGTCGGAATAGACGCGGAGGTTGTCGATCCACGCGGTGCCGGGGCCTTTGAACTCGAAGACCATCTGGCCTACACCGCCGCTGCCCTCCCAGAGCACCGGCGGGGTAAACGTGGCGCGGTAGTGCTTCCACTGGCCGTCGGCCTTGAAAACAATCGGCTCGATCTTCTTCGAGTAGAATCCGCTGAACGAGAACGTGAACGTCGGGTCGGCCATGCCCTGCTGTTTCAGCCAGACCTCCACCGTATAGCTCTGCCCCGGTTTGAGCACTTCGTACCAGCTTTGGCCGGTGCCCGCGTGGTTGTACTGTGCCAGTCGGAATACTTGGCCCTCTTTGAGCGAAACTTTGACGGCCGTCTGGCCAAGCTCCGGCACAGGCCAGCTCGTCGGGTAGCGCTCGTACTGCCAGGTTTTGGCGGGATCTTCGTCGGGGAAGAAGTCAAGCCCCGGCGGCAGCAGATTTCTGTAAGTTTGGCTCGCCCCCCACACGCGGTTCGACAACAACCGTTTGCGCGACGGCTCGCTGATCGGCTTGGCGACAACCACCCAGTCGTTCCGCTTGATGTGCTGCAAAGAGTCTGTCGCCTTGCCGGCCAGGACCAACTCAAAGCCTTTGTGCTCTTCGGGCGGATAGTCGGAGCGGAAGAGGCGATAGCCAGCCACGTCCGGCACCGCTTTCCAGGTGAAGACGATCACGCCCCGCTTTGCGTCCCACTGGCCTTTGAAATCGGACGGCGCTGCCGGCGGCGCGGTGTCAGTAATCCTCTTGTCCTGTTTGAACGGAACCGTCCTGGCGGCTTTCGGCTGCGGCTTCTCATCGGTCCCGGAATTGACGATCCGCACGACGGGCGCGGCGGCCGACTCGACACCGTTGTGCCCGACGGCCTTGAGCGTGAAGTAGTACGGCACGTCGCGGCGGTTCCAGTCGTCGAAGCAGATCTCGTGCCGCGTCTCCGTTGGGTCGATCAGCTCCGTCTGGCCGCCATGGGGCAACCAGCCGCTCATGTGGCTGCACGCCACCCTGTCGCGACGCACCAACTGCATCTTCTCGTTGATGATGCGATAAACACGCACCTCGGCCCCGTCGTAAAACCCTTCGCGCAACGAGTCGTAATGCGTCAGCGCCCGAGGATTGACGACGATCTTGTCGGGCGCGTCTTCCTCAGCAAACAGGCGCGTCCGAAATTCGATCGGCTCGAAGCTGAAGTTCATCAGGCTGTTGCCCACCGCCCCGATGGTGGCCGAAAACGGACCAACGCCCGGATTGACGACCGTACTGGTCACTTTGAATTTCGCCGGGGCGTTGTAGTCGGCCCCCGGAACAGCAGCCGTCAGCCCGATTGCCATCAGCGCAAGCCCGCCCAGATATCCCTTCCAACCGAGGTGCATCATCGACTCCTCCTTCACCAGGTCAACGCCCCAGCAAACTGATACAGCCTGTGGTTTGTCTACTCCACAGAGTATTCTCTACCGAAGCCTACCGCACGCAATACCATCTGCTTCTGGCAACAGGGCGTGGGCCAGTGCGGTCGGGACTGTTTCTGTGCCAGCCGCGCCGCTATTTGCGCCGCGGGAGGTTTGCGGCTTTTCGCAAGTGGTTAGCTGCCGGAAGTTACAGATTTCGCTTCAAATCTCGCGCGATTGGGTAGTTGGTGGTGTGCCCTTGGTGTCGGAGCCGAAGGGGCTGGGCTAACCGCGTTTGGCGGCCATAGCCTGTGCCAGAATGGCTGCGGTGCTAGCGCGCATGATGCGCGGATCGACCGCCCGACCTTCCAGCAAGGCTTTGCGGACTTCCTTTCCAGAGATCAGCAACGGCTTTTCCCCGGGATGGTTATCCATCAGGTCTACCCGACCGATAGACTCGTAGTAAGCGGCAAAGCCCACCTTCAGCGGGCGGATGAGCAACTGGCCGCGAAGACGCTCGAAGATGTCTTGGGCGTCGAAGTCGCCCCAGATCGGCGTGCCGTCGTGGTAGGGGGCGTCGGCGTGTTTGCGGCCGATGATGATGTCGGTGAAGCCGAAGTTCTGTCGGTAAATGGCATGCATTACCGCTTCGCTGGGTCCGGCGTAGAACATCTTGATGTCCAGCCCCAGCAGCAGCACGCGATCGCATAGTTGCTGGCCGAGCCTAGCCCATAGCTCCGGATCGCAGTCGCCTTCGCCCAGGG
>Ga0308412_1001334_pt1 | contig 13435 bp, 12 predicted proteins | sample HotsprottomLayer_FD_202357 | JGI IMG/M metagenome (GOLD analysis project Ga0308412, IMG submission 202357) | Hot spring phototrophic mat microbial communities from Octopus Spring, Yellowstone National Park, Wyoming, United States -... | ecosystem: Environmental > Aquatic > Thermal springs > Hot...
ACCCAGGAGGGCTTCGTCATCAAGGTGCTCTCCTTCGTCCTGGCCCACAACCTGAAGCTTCTAACTCAGGAAATGGCTTAGGTAGCAACTTGGGTTACAGTTGCCTCCCGGGTGGGAGGCAACGTCTGTGAAGAGTGTTGCCCAATCCTGCTTCAAGGTATACGCCGTTGGGAGCTTGTTCATGGGCATCCGGGCCGGGTGGCCGCATGGCTTGGGCTTGCGCCACTCCCCGAAAGGCGCATTCGCGCTATGGTAAGTCGAACCCCAAGACCCGTGGGCCGCGTGCGGCCACCCGCGCGAAATTCACCGAGGCGGTGCGCCATGCCGAGCAGGCCTGCTGGTGAGCAGGTGCACCGCTTTTGGAGCCGGAGGAGTGGACCTGGTCGGGTGTTGAGCCTTAGCCCCGCCAGAGCGGGGGCTGTGAGCGAGAGTATACCCGAACCTCGTTTGCGGCGCCTATCGTGAGCGGTGCAGTGAGGCCCTCGAGTTTGGTTTTTCGTGGCCAACCACTTCGACCCCAGCGCTAGAGGAGACCCCAACGGGGTCTTCTGGCCGGATCTTGCTGGGCCTTGCTCGAGGCCCTTAGATCAGCACGCTTACCGACTGGTTGGTGTGTACCCGCCGGATGGCCTGGGCCAAGAGAGGCGCGGTGGGCAGGATGGTATAGCCGAGGGCTGGGTTGAGCGCGATGGTATCGGTAAAGATTACCTCGCGGATGGCCGGGTGAGCTAGGTTTTCGCGCGCGTTGCCCACCAGTACAGCGTGCGAGGCCATCACCACGATTTCAGGAGCCGCCCCTGCCGCCACCAGGGCTTCTACCCCGCGCCGAATGGTTCCACCGGTGGAGATGATGTCGTCAATGATGAGGGGGCGCTTGCCAGACACGTCGCCAATCACGTAGCTGACTTGGGTCTCGCGGGGGCCGGTGCGGCGTTTGGCCAGAATGGCCAGCGGCAGGTTCAACCGCTCGGAGAGCCGCCGGGCTTGCTCGGCCCTTCCTGAGTCGGGCGAGACGACCACGGCGTTCTCCGTCAAGCGCTGGTTTTCCAGGTACTCGGCAAAAAGACGCACCGCCGAGAGTTCGTCCACTGGCTGATAAAAAAACCCCTGAATTTGTGGGGCGTGCAGATCTACCGTAATGACCCGGTGGATGCCCACGTGTTCCAGCAAGCCCGCCACCAGGCGGGCTGTGATGGGCTCGCGGCCCTGGGTTTGCTTGTCCTGGCGGGCGTAACCAAAATAAGGAATCACCGCGTTAATGCGCCCCGCGCTGCTGCGGCGTGCAGCGTCTGCCAGCACCAGCAGCTCCATCAGGTGGTCGTTGACCGGGGGGGCGGTGGATTGAAGCAGGTAGACATCGTCGCCGCGAATGCTCTCCAGGAGCCGCACCCGCACCTCGCCGTCGGGAAAGCGTTCCACCGTGGCCTTGCCTAGCTGAATGCCCAGGGCTTTGGCCACTGCTTCGGCCAGGGGTCGGTTGGCATTGCCGCAAAAGAGTTTGACCTGCCCACCGCTGGCGTGCTGCACTTCCTCGCTTTGCTCCAAACCCAGCCGCTGCTTAGTTATGGATGCGCTCCCCATATTTCTGCCTCCTCGAGTACCCCCCCTTGCCGACCCAATCTGCTCGGTTTCATGTTCAGTATACCGGTGTAAGGGAGCAAGCCCAAAATCTGCTCAGGCTTGGCCGATCAACTACCCAGCACCTTGCCAACGAGGCTGGCCAGGCGCTCTGAGGCGCGTTCTAAAAAGGTTTCAAAAGCCACGGGGGCCTCGCTGCCTGCTTGATCGGTGATGGCTCGCAGCAGGGCCATGGGCATACCCATACGTTTGGCTGTCCACAGGGCGGCGGCTCCTTCCATCTCCACAGCATCGGCAGCAAACACCCGACGCACCTCCTCGGCCTCGCTGCGGTGGGCCAGAAAGCGGTCGGCGCTGGCAACCCGCCCCAGGTGAATGGGTAGGTTCAGGGCCTGGGCCGTGCGCAGGACCTTGTAAGTAAGCCCCGGATCGGCGGGGATAAAACGCTCACCGGTGGCTAGCTCGCCTGGGGCGCGACCAAAAGCTGTGATATCCACGTCGTATTGCACAGCGTCTTGGGCTAGCACCAGGTCAAGGGTTTTGAGTCCGGGGTTCAAGGCCCCAGCCACACCCACCCAGAGCGACTGTGCCGGATTGAAGCGTACTCTGGTATAGGCCACGGCGGCGGCGGCGGCGGCTTTACCTACCCCAGTCTCAATAAGCACCACCGAATGGCACCCCACCTCCCCCTGGTGAATTATCCAGGGGCCGTCTATGGCCTCATGCAAGCTAAGCAAACGGCGCAAGGTCTGGGCCTCGAGACCTTCAGCGGCAAATAGCGCAACCGTGGGCATACCAGGCTAGACTAGCACGCATTCAATGCAAGTGCTACAGCCCATGCGGAGCGCGACCGCACACTTGGCAGACTCCGACGGATTTGCGTTGCTACTTTGTTAGCTTTGAGCCAAAAAAGCGCTCAGGGCAATGGGAACATCCTTATTCGAGGGATAGCAGGATTCAGGTGAGCATGTTTGCACACTCGCGGCGCCGCTAGACTGACCTCGAGCATCTCCGACGCCCCAGGTCCAAAGGGGTTAGCATTGTTACCGATCGGTCTGTTTACTTGCAGGGAGGCGGATGCGAACCCGATCAGTGCGAGCGCCGGTTTCATTCCGCCGCCGTGCTAGCTGACAGCCTGCACGTGCTGGCCAATGCCTGGCAGGACGCCAATAGCAATAGGCCTAGTTAATAACCGCGGGGCCAGCCCCACCATCATTGCTGCCTTCCTGGCCAGCACGGATACCACCGGCGGGGTGGAGAGGCCAGGCGGCCAGGGCGGGGCCTACAGCGGGGGCCTGGGAAATTGGAACAACATCACCCTAACCTACTGGGTTCGTTCGTAAGCCTGGGTAAACCCCGCAAGGTAGCGGGCCTCTAGGGGGACAGGCGACATTAACTCTCCGGGACTGGGGATTTGGAATCCGCCTTGCTGCCGGGCGCCCCCCGTTTTGTGTATCTGAGGCAGGAGCACTTCCTACGCACTTTTGAGCGGTAGGCTGGGTTATGCCCGGGTTCTATTCGGCGATCTCGATGGTTTCCTGCACGTGCAGATGGCTGCTCAACACCCGCTCAGCCCAGACTTTTGCACCTTGGGGGTCGTGGTCGCGGTAGTTGCCGCACTCGAGCTCGCTCACCCCTGGTATGGTCTCGGCGTGGTTGACCACGTCCCGTAGCGTGGCCTGGAAGGCTTCCAGCACCTTTTGCGGCCCCGGTTCGCCCAGCACCACCAGGTAAAACCCGGTGCGGCAGCCCATGGGTGAAATATCCACCACCCCCTCCAGGTGAGTGCGAATGTACGTAGCCAGCAGGTGCTCGAGGGTATGGATGGCCCCGGTGCTGAGGGCCTCCTGGTTGGGCTGGGCCAGGCGCAGGTCGTACTTTTCGATTTTGTCGCCTTTGGGGGTTTCCTTCACCCCCGCCAAACGCACGTAGGGAGCCCGAACTTTTTTATGGTTGAGTCGAAAAGACTCCGGGATCACCAGGGGCTTGGACATGGCTATAGTTTACCGCGTTGCCGCTTGGCCCCTGAGCTTTTTCCACAGTTCGAGGGTCAGGAGCAAGAACAGCGGAATCAGCTCGATGCGCCATGTTTGCAGGAGGGGAATTCCGAGTCCAGGCGATGGGGTGCAACGCCTGGCGTTCCTAGGCTGGCTGAATCGAGAAAACTTTGCAACAGCTCGACCTCATCTTCTTGAGGACCGCACTAGCAAACCGGGTCGGTGGGTTTGGGGTTCGAAAGGCCAAACCAAGGGCGCAGCAGCAGCCCAGCCCCGGTGCCCAGCAAGGCCATGACCAGCCAGACCCAGCCGTGCAGGCTGAAGGAGGCCACCCCGCCGATGTAGGCGCCGATGTTGCAGCCGTAGGCCAGCCGCGCCCCATAACTCATCAGGAGCCCGCCCACCACCGCAGCCAGGAGCGTTTTCCAGCCTAGGCGAGGGTTTTTGCCGAAGACCCCGGCGGCGGCGGTGCTCAAGAGCGCGCCCAACAGGATGCCCAGGTTGGTCAGGGCGGTGGGGTGACTCAGGGGGGAGAGCCCCAGAGGCGACTGGCCGTTCCAAAATGCCCAAAACGCCGGCTGGGCTAGGCCCAGGGCCTCCGCCGCCTGCGACCCCCACAGGGTCAGGCTGTAGGTGACGCTCCAGGGGCGCCCGCTCACGTAGAGCACCGCCGCGTTGAGTACGGCCAGTACCAAGGCGGCTACCCACAGCGGCCAGGTGCCGCGCAGCACCCGGGCCCAGCCCTGGGGGCCTCGAGGTTGGAACGGCGGTGGAGGTTGCCGTTTGCGGATGACCCACTCTGCCAGGAGGGCCAGCCCTCCCGCCAGTGCAAGCGTCAGGGCCAGCGCCCCCCATAGCCCCAAGCGCTCGGCCAGTGAGATGGGCGGTAGGCTGCCGGTTGCCCCTGGCCCCAGCATCCAAAACTCGCTGTTCCAGGCCCCCAGCACCGAGCCTCCCATAAAGCTCAACAGGGCGACCAGGCCCACCAGGCTACCGCCGCCGGTGGCATAGAGCGTACCCGAGGCGCAGCCCCCGGCCAGTTGCATCCCTATCCCAAACAGAAAAGCCCCCAGCAATAGCCCCGGCCCGATGGGGGCTAAGTATCCCGCGAGCGGCTGGCCGCCCCACCCCTGGCCCAGGGCAAACAGAAGGGCAAACAAGGTAGCGGTAGCGGCCAGCAGCAGCATATGGGCCTGCAAAGCCCGCCCCTGCCCCACGCTCAGAAGCTGGCGGAACGCCGAGCTGAAGCCGAAACGGGCGTGAAACAAGGTAAAGCCAAGCCCCACCCCCAGCAACAGCAATAGCCCCTGGACTAAAGGTAGCTGTACAAACAACCAGCCACCCCCTAGCAGCCCCAGCCCAACCAAGCTGTACTGAGGCCGGTTGATCTCTTTAGCTAGTGCCGAAGTGGCTGGCCTGGACTGCGGACTCCTGCGCGATAGCCACATTCATTCCCCCCTACGAACCGGGGCTTTGCCCCAGCCGATGCAGGTCAGGTTATCAAAGATGATAAAACTTGTAAACTATGCGTGGATCAGGGTTGAGGTTCCGTACGCCGCTTCTACCATCTCCAGCTTCCTGGCCCACCCTTGAAAGGCCCTGCGAGGTCTCTAGTCACCCAGCCCCCGTAAAAGCGGCCCGGCTGGGGCTGGGCCTTTTCGCCGTCCACAAAGCCCTCGAGCGGTTCCAGATAAAAGGCCAGGTAGCCCTTGATGGCTGCGAAACCGGGGGTGGGGTCTTGGTAGCTCCAGGCCACGTTGAGCAGTACGGTCTGGCGGGCTCTAAGGGTCCAGTAGCTGGCCCGACCCTTGAACTTGCAGTAGGTTTGGCGGGAGGTGGCTTCCAACAAGTCCATGCGAATATCCGCGGGAGGGATGTAGTAGACCGGTGGGTGGCTGGTTTCCAGAACGCGGAAGGTCCGGCTGCTATCTGCGATGACCCACTCACCTAGCCGCACCTGAATGTGCTTGGCGGTGGGTTCGCAGCGCGGGGGGCGGGGGTAGTCCCAGACCGATTCCATAATCCCTCAGGGTTGCTTTTTATGCAGGGCCTCGAGGAAGGCCCAAAGGGTGTTTTCCATTTCCTCGATAGCTTTTTTGCTGCCTGTCACCAAGAGCGGCGCGGGGTTGCCGTCGTACAAGTACAGCACCCGAATGGGGAAGAGCAGGTAACTCAAAAAGGCGATTGCGGCAAGGGCCAAGGTACCGTACTCCAGCAGAACGGGATTAATGTTTAGGAACCGAGGGATGTCGAGCCAGCCCAACGAGCGCAGCCCCAGGCTCGAAAGCCCCACAAACAAGCCGACAAAGGTCACTGCCAGCAGCCAGTCGCGCATCTGGTAGGAGCGCTCGAGGCGCGTGACCAGCGGAAGATAAAGGCGAATTGTGACCACGCCATTCCTAAAGCAGAGCCAGCCGGTTTCGATGGAGGCTCCGCGGAAACGCGAACTGCTAGCTGAATAGCGATAAGGCAAGGTGATTTTCTGCATGCAACCTCCTGCTGGGCCCGCCTGTTTGAAGGCCAGGGCGATTGGGACAGGCCCATTTTGGCATGAGATGGGGGTTTTGCGTAGGGCAAGCAAATGGGCATTTACGCGCAAACCGGAGGGGCGGTCTGAGCTACAATTTTTCTATGTTTTCGCCTTTCCGGCGCTTTTTTGCGGGTCGCCCAGTGGCGCAGGTGGTGGTGGTGCTCACCGCGCTCAACCTGTGCACGGTGCTGGCGTTTACCTTGCTGGTGCCGGCCCGGCCGCTCGAGGTGTCCACCGTGTTGCCCTGGCAAGACCCCGCGCAGACTGCTTGGCGTATCGGTGCGACGGTGGCTTTGTTGGGGGTGGTGATCTGGGCGGTGCGACCAGGAAGCCGCCGGGCCTGGGAGTTTGCCGTCTTGATTCTGATCGGGGTGGGGGTGGTGGCCTGGCTGAGCCAGAACTACCTGCCTTTTCTGGCCCTGGGCCTGATTCCGGTGGTGGCCCGCTATTGGTTGCCGCTGTGGGTGGTTCTGCTGATTGTGCTAGGGCTGGGTGGTTTGTCGGTCTGGTGGGCCCAGCGGGAGCCTCTGCAGTTCACCTTCGAGATCGTCCTGAGCCAGGGGCCGCAGGGCGAGACGGCCTGGGGTGCGCTGCCCACCCCGGCCGAGTATCCCAACCTGAGCCTGGCCTTTTTTATCTTCATCGCCTTTTTGTACTCGGGGTATGCGCTTTTTACCCTCGAGCTTTTGGTGCGGGAGACCAAAGCCCGCGAAGAACTTGAGCGCACCCGCCGAGAGCTCGAGCAGGCCTCGCGCCAGGCGGGGGTTCTGGAGGAGCGCCAGCGGCTGGCCCGCGAGATTCACGACACCCTGGCCCAGGGCTTCGCTAGCATTGTGGTGCAGCTCGAGGCCGCCGAGATGGCTGCCGAAAACGAGACCTCGGTCATGCGCTATCTGGAACAGGCCCGCAACGCGGCCCGGGAGGGCCTGTCGGAGGCCCGCCGGATGGTCTGGGCCTTGCGACCGGAAATTCTCGTGAACACCTCGCTGCCCGAAGCCTTGCAGCGCTTGGTGGAGCGCTGGCAGCAGGAGAGTGGGGTTCAGGCCCAGTTCACCCTGACCGGTGAGCCCCGTCCGTTACACCCGGAGCTCGAGGTAGGCCTGCTGCGGGTTGCTCAAGAAGCCTTGACCAACATCCGTAAACACGCAAAAGCCAGCCACGCCAACCTCACCCTCTCCTACCTGGACGACATGGTGTTGATAGACATACAGGATGACGGGGTGGGCCTGCAGCCGCCCACCTCAGGCAGCTTCGGTCTGCGCTCGATGCGCGAAAGGGTGGAGGCGCTGGGAGGACAGATGACCGTGGAGAGCGAACCTGGCTTGGGTACCACCATTGCCGTCAGCCTGCCCTTGTACGGCTTGCCCTCCACACCAAAGGCGGAGACCATATGACCAGATCACCTACCATTCGGATTCTTCTGGTAGACGACCACCCCGTGGTACGGGCGGGCCTTTCGGGGCTGCTTGCTTCGCAGCCCGACTTCGAGGTGGTTGGGGAAGCCTCCAATGGCCTCGAGGCCCTGAATATGCTCGAGCAAGTCGGGGTCGATGTGGTGCTGATGGATCTGCGAATGCCCCAGATGGACGGGGTAACCGCCATACGGCAGGTGCGGGCCCGCTTCCCCAAAGTTCAGGTGCTGGTGCTGACCACCTACGACACCGACTCCGAGATCGTGCGCGCCGTGGAAGCCGGCGCCACAGGCTATCTGCTCAAAGATGTCCCGCGCGAAGAGCTCTTTCGGGCCGTGCGGCTTTGCGCCAAGGGCGAAGCGGTGCTCTCGCCTCCCGTGGCGGCCCGGCTGCTGGGTCGGATGCGCGGCGCCACCCAGGAAACCCTGTCGGTGCGCGAGCTCGAGGTGCTGGCGCTGGTAGCCAAGGGCTTATCCAATAAAGAAATCGCCCGCAAGCTTAAAATCAGCGAGGCCACTGTCAAGACCCACCTGCTGCACGCCTTCGAAAAGTTGGGCGTCGACGACCGCACCGCGGCGGTAACCGCGGCCCTGGAACGAGGCATTCTTCGGCTCGAGGGTTAGGCCGGGCTGCGCTGAAACAGCCCCGAACTTGGCATAGGCCCTCGCCTGCCTAGTTCGTACCGATGGGGTCGGCATTTTACTGGCCCTGGCCGACCTTGGCCCCGTGGATTGGCGTTTCGCCAGAGCCGCGCGGCCATTGGCGGGCTCCTGATGGGGCATCCCCCTCATTAGAGTTTCGCTAACACGGGGCCCTATGCGCTATGCGCCCGACCCTCTGCAGGCCGCTGCTATTTCCCACCCCACTCTTGGTTGGCTTCAGGGCCGCAGCGCACCAGAAGACGACTTACCCGCCGAACACCCTGCGTGCCTGCCGGTGCCGGGCTTGGCAGGCCGATGGCCACGAATAAGGGTAACTTTGTTTCAGATTGCGTCAGTGGCCCGACGAACCTCGCGCACGAACTGCTGGGTTTTTTCGTCAAGGTCGTGCAGTGCCCAGGGGGTGTTTTTGGCACCCGGCCACCGGTCGAAAAGGGTATCCAGCCATTGTAACAGCAGGTCGGCAGCCATTGGCCCCGAAGACTTGTAGTTGACGCTGGCGTCCTTCAGGGTCACTTTGCCCAAGGCCTCGTAGTGGCTGGGCGAGGTGTGCTTGACAACGATGCGGAAGGTATCGCCCGAGTCCTCCCCCACGCACTCGAGCACCTGATGCTCGGCCAGACTGTCGATTTTATGAGCGGTGATCATGCCCTAATGTTACGTACTGGAGCGGATGGTTTCCAGTGTCGTCTGTCCAACTAAGCCTGCCCTAAGTCGCCTGACACCAGATTTGGGTGCATACCCAACCTGACCGATTGGTGCGTCCCTGGGCTTATCCCCCACAGATGGCAGGTTGCGCCTGTAAAACACCTGCCAGGGTAGCGGGTGTTCCGGGGCCGGGGGTTTATCCCTTTACCACGATGTTCAGCAGCTTGCCGGGAACATAGATTTCCTTCACCACTTTTTTCCCCGCGATGTGCTGCTGTACGTTGGGAATTTCCCTGGCGATGCGCTTGATTTCCGCTTCACTGGACTGGGTGCTGACGTCGACTTTGCCGCGCAGCTTGCCGTTGACCTGCACCACCAACTCGAAGCTGTCGGCCACCAGGGCGGCCGGGTCCAGGTGGGGCCAGGGGGTACTGAAGACCGAGTGGGTGTGGAACTCGTGCCACAGCTCTTCAGCCAAGTGGGGGGCAAAGGGGGCCAGCATCTGGATGTAGCGCAACACTGCCTCGCGGAAGACCGGGGTCACGCCGTGCTCCTTGCGGTAGTCGCCCAAAGCGTTAAGCAGCTCCATTAGGGCGGCAATGGCAGTGTTGAAGCGCAAGGCCTCGAGGTCTTCGGTCACTTTCTTGATGGTCTGGTGCAGCTTCTGGTACAGGGTTTTGTGCGGGCCTTCCAGGCTGGCGGGTTCCTCTAGGTCGGCCTGGGTCTTTAGCTCGGTCAGATGCTCGGCAACCAGACGGTAAACCCGGTTCAGATAGCGCCAGGCCCCCTGCACCCCTTCCTCGGTCCAGACCATCTCGTTTTCAGGCGGGGCCGCGAACAGGATGGTAATCCGGGCGATGTCAGCCCCCTGCTCCTTGACGAAAGGCCCCACCATCACCCCGTTGCCCAGGCTTTTGCTCATCACCGCGGGCTTCCAGAAATAGGTTTTACCCTCTTCCTGGCGCAGCTCGGCCCCGCTTTTACGGGCCTCCTCCAGGGTGAGGCCTTGCTCGAGCTCGAGCTTGCTGCGACGGGCATCGTCCTTGAAGTAGATGCGCCCTTCGCGTACCTCCACCTCGCCCACGTTGGTCCAGCCCATCACCATGCCCTGGGTAAAGAGGCCCTCGAAGGGTTCATCGGCCTCTACCAGGCCCAGGTCGTGCAAAAACTTGGTGAAGAAGCGGGCGTATAGGAGATGTAGAATGGCGTGTTCCACCCCGCCGATGTACTGGTCCACCGGCATCCAGTAGTTGGCTTTTTGCGGGTCGAAGGGCAGCTCGGGGTTTTGGGCGTCGGTGTAGCGCAGGAAGTACCAGGACGAGTCGAAAAAGGTGTCCATGGTGTCGGTGTCGCGCCGGGCTTTGCCGCCACACTGGGGGCACGCGCATTCGTAGAACTCGGGGTGGGCGGCCAGGGGGCTTTTGCCCTTAGGCCGGATATCCTCCACGTCCTTAAGCGTGGGGAGCAGTACCGGCAATTGCTCGTAGGGCACCGGCACGATGCCGCAGCTATCGCAGTGGATCATGGGGATGGGGGTACCCCAGTAGCGCTGGCGGCTGATGAGCCAGTCGCGCAGGCGGTAAATGACCTTGCCCTCGCCGATGCCCTTTTCCTCCATCCACTCGATGACCTTCTTCTTGGCCTCCTCCACGTAAAGGCCATCCAGGAAACCGGAGTTGATTGCCGGGCCGTCCTCGGTATAGGCCTTGCCCTGCCAGCCCGCGGGGGGTTGCACGGTGCGGACGATCTCCAGCCCAAACTTTTCGGCAAACTCCCAGTCGCGCTCGTCCTGGCCGGGTACGGCCATAATGGCCCCGGTACCGTAGCCTGCCAGCACATAATCGGCAATCCAGATGGGAATTTCCTTACCGTTGGCCGGGTTGATGGCGTAGGCCCCGGTAAAAACCCCGGTTTTCTCGCGGTCTTCCATCTGCCGCTCGACCTCGCTCTTCATGCGGGCGGCGGCCACATAGGCCTCCACCTGGGCCTTCTGTGCGGGGGTGGTGATCTGGGACACCAGCTCGTGCTCGGGGGCCAACACCATGAAGGTGGCGCCAAAGATGGTATCGGGCCGGGTAGAGAAGACCCGGATCTTGGCCTCGTGGCCCTTGACCTGGAAGTCGAACTCGGCCCCGATGCTCTTGCCGATCCAGGCCCGCTGCATGGCCTTGACCTTCTCGGGCCAGCGCGGGAGCTTGTCCAGGTCGTTCAAAAGCCGCTCGGCGTAGTCGGTGATCTTGAGGTACCACTGCTCGAGTTCGCGTTTCTCGACCAGGGCCCCGCTGCGCCAGCCGCGCCCATCGATGACCTGCTCGTTGGCCAGCACGCTTTGCTCGACGGGATCCCAGTTGACCAGGCTTTTTTTGCGGTAGACCAGGCCACGCTCGTACATTTTGAGGAAGATCCACTGGTTCCACTTGTAGTACTCGGGGTTACAGGTGGTAACCTCACGGCTCCAGTCGTAGCGGATGCCCATCAAGGCCAGCGATTCCTTGGACTGCTGGATGTTGCCAAAGGTCCAGTCGGCGGGGCTTACGCCAAACTTTAAGGCGGCGTTTTCCGCCGGCAGCCCAAAAGCGTCCCAGCCAAAAGGATGCAGTACGCTGCAGCCCTGCTGCACCCGGAAGCGGGCCAGGGCATCGCCCATGGTGTAGTTCTTGAGGTGGCCCATGTGCAAATCGCCCGAGGGGTAGGGGAACATCACCAGGATGTAGGCTTTTTTGCCCCCCCGGCCCTCGCTGGCCTGCAAAAGCCCGATCTCATCCCAGTACTTTTGCCATTTAGGCTCGAGCGCGTGGGGGTTGTATTTGTCGGTGGTCAGCATCTTCATTTCTCCTGTTCCAGCGGGATATTTTATCGGCAGGAAGCCCAGAGAGGAAATCCGGACCCCGGCCTGGATACTGGCAAAAAACCCCCTTCAAGGTGGAAGGGGGAGCCCGCCCAGCACGGATCTCCCCTAGGGCAGTGCTAGCAGCACCGGCCCAAACATACAACCATACTAGCACGCAGACCGGGCCTCGAGGCCATTTCTTTGCGATAGCACGGCTTTTCTTGCCGCAGCCCTGGAATACGCGGCGGCCGCCGAGCTCGAAAATCAAAAAAGCCCCCAACACGACCCAAGCCCTGCGGGCAGGATCTGGAGAGCGAGGGGCGTGGCAAGGTTCTCCTGGGCGCTGTCTAGCTTGGCTTTTCCTCCAAAAATGGGCGGATTTTTGGTCACGGTGCCAACGAGGTAGGCAACTAGGGCCTCGTCATAGCGCGCAAGCTGTTGAACGATACCGACCTGTGCAGTTTTGTGCTAGACATGACCCACCCCGACAAAGTCCACGACGCAACCGCATGATCACCCGCCGCAAGGGGGCCATGCTCGACCTCGATGGCGACGGCAAAATGGAAATCATCACCGAGAACTGGGTACGCGAAGGGTGGGGTGGTACTTTGTGGTGCTGGAATGGCCGCCGGTTTGTGAAGGTGCTCGAGTGGGGCTGCGGAGTGTAGCCCAAGCCCGCTTGCCCCTTGACCTGAGCCTGACATCTGCCCTCCAGCATAGTAGCTGGAGGTAAAGAGATGAAACGTAGAGACTTGATCAAAGCAGGGGTTATGGCAGGAGCAGCCGCGGCCCTCTCGGCCCAGGCCCAGAGCGCCCTATCCAACCAGCCGGGCATCCTGACCCGGGCCCGCAATCTGATTTTCTTTGCCTACGACGGGATGGGCTGGGAAGATTACGCCATCGCGCAGTTTTACTCGCGGCGGGTGCTGGGGAAGCCGCTGGCCCTCGAGCGCTTCCTGGCCACGGGTGTGAGCGGGCTGCAGAACACCAACAGCCTGACCAGCTTCGTCACCGAGTCCAGCGCAGCCGGCAATGCCTGGAGCACCGGGGTCAAGACGGTCAACGGAGGTCTGGCCATCCACGCCGACGGGCGCAAGCTGACCCCCATCTTCGTCCTGGCCAAGCAGCAGGGCAAGGCGGTGGGTCTGGTCACCACCGCCACCGTCACCCACGCCACCCCGGCCAGCTTTGTGGTCTCCAACCCCGACCGCAACGCCGAGGAGCAGATCGCCGAGCAGTACCTGGACTTCGGCGCGGAGGTCTACCTGGGCGGGGGCACCCGCTTCTTTGACCCGGCGGTGCGCCGCGACAAGAAGGATATGTACGCCGCCTTTGCCGCCAAGGGCTATGGCGTGGTGAAAAACCCCAGGGAGCTCGAGGCCTCCAACGCCTCCAAGCTCTTGGGCGTGTTCAGCAGCAGCCACGTGCCCTACGAGGCCGACCGGCGCTTCCAGGGCGTAGACGTGCCCAGCCTGGCCCAGATGACCCGCGCCGCCCTGCCGCGCCTGGCCGCCCACTCCAAGGGGTTTGTGCTCCAGGTCGAGGCCGCCCGCATTGACCACGCCAACCACCTCAACGACCCTGCTGGCACCCTGTGGGACATCCTGGCTGCTGACGAGGCCTTGGAGGTGGTGATGACCTTCGTAGACCAGAACCCCGACACCCTGCTCATCATCGGTTCCGACCACGGCTGTGGGGCCCCCGCGCTGTATGGCACGGGCCGCTCGTACTTGGAGGGCAGCGCGGGTGTGCTGCTGCTTGCCAACCAGAAGGGCACCTTC
>Ga0308412_1001345_pt1 | contig 13401 bp, 11 predicted proteins | sample HotsprottomLayer_FD_202357 | JGI IMG/M metagenome (GOLD analysis project Ga0308412, IMG submission 202357) | Hot spring phototrophic mat microbial communities from Octopus Spring, Yellowstone National Park, Wyoming, United States -... | ecosystem: Environmental > Aquatic > Thermal springs > Hot...
TCTGGGTATCGTTCTGCGGAGCGTCTTTAGCAAAGCTTACAGATTTAGTTGACATTTTCTGGTTATGATTGTGGATGGGTCGCCATTGCCTGCCTGGCTAGACCGTCTGCGTCCTTTGGCGGCGATGCTGCTGGTGATTGCTCCGGTGTACGCCGTGGGGATGCTCTATTACGCGGGTTCGCCGCGGACGACCGACGTGGGTTACTCGCCTCGCCAGCCGGTCGAGTACAGCCACGCCTTGCACGCCGGCGAGCTGGGCTTGGATTGCCGATATTGCCACACCACGGTAGAGACGGCCGCTTTTGCCGCGGTGCCCTCGACGCAGGTGTGCATGAACTGCCATGCCCGCATCGCGCCGGAAAGCGACAAATTGCTTCCCCTGCAACAGAGCTATTCCGGCGGCGATCCGATTCGTTGGGTAAAGGTGCACGATTTGCCCGACTATGCGTACTTCGACCACCGAGCACACGTCAGCCGCGGGGTGGGCTGCGTTTCCTGCCACGGTAGAGTCGACACGATGGAGCAGGTTCGGCAAGTGGAGCGTTTGAGCATGGGGTGGTGTCTGGAATGCCATCGTAACCCAGAGCCACATCTGCGTCCGCAACAATTCGTCACAGTTATGGATTGGGTTTCCAACGAGCCGCCAGCGGTGCTGGGCCGACGGCTCCGCCAGCAGAACAACATTCAGCCTTCCACCGATTGCTCGACATGTCATCGTTAGACGAAACTTCAGGGCGAAATAGAACTAAAAACTGCAAGCAGCTACCGCAGCGTCCCACGCCCGCTGGCTGCCCGGACCGGACTGAGGCCGACTGTGCCCAAGTCGATCGGCTTGCATTGTGGCCAGCCGAATGCGGTGTGGTAACTCGTCGCCGCTGGCTGGAATTGATGGGGGCATCGCTGGCGCTGGCCGGCCTGTCGAGCTGCCGGTGGAGGCGCCGGGAGCTTCTGCCAGCAGCGCGGCAGACATCCGAGGCCGCCCCAGGTCAGCCGCAGCAGTTTGCCACCACGATGGAGTTGGCCGGCTCTGCTATCGGCCTGATGGTTACTTGCGTCGACGGTCGGCCGATCAAGATCGAGGGGAATCCCCATGACCCGGCCAGCCTCGGGGCGACGCACGTGTACGCCCAGGCCGCTTTGCTGGAGCTTTACGACCCCGATCGTAGCAAGGACGTGTACTGGCGACACGGTTTGGAGGAATTGGCGCGCAGTTGGCAGGACTTCGGCCAGTTCGTCCGCAAGCATTTCGACGGCTTGCGAAAGACCGGGGGCGAGGGCTTAAGGATACTGAGCCAGTCGAGTACTTCGCCCACGCTCGCCGCTCTGCGCGACCGACTGCTGGAGGCATTTCCCAAAGCGCGCTGGCACGAGTACGAACCGGTGGCCTGGCATTCGGGCGTGCCGCGGATTCACTACGGTCTGCAAGAGGCCGACGTGGTGTTGTGCTTCGATGCCGACCTGCTGGGCATGCATCCGATGGCAGTGCGCTACGCCCGCGACTTCGCCCAGCGTCGCGATCCCGACCGCGGCTCCATGTGCCGGCTGTATGTGGTCGAGAGCACGCCTAGCGTTACCGGGGTGATGGCCGACCATCGCTTGCCGCTGCGCAGCGGTCTGGTGCAGCAACTGGTGCGCCGGCTGTATGCCGCGGCGCGCCAGACTGCTTCTTCTCCCTCTGCTTCTGCTGCTTCTCGTGCCGCTTCTGCTGGAGCTTCTGCGGATTCTTCGGATGGTTCGTTTTCCGGGAATTCATCGGAAGCTTCGCAGGCGACATCGGGCCCGCTGGAAGGCGGCGATGATACTACAAGCCGTTTTCTGCACGCTGTGCTTGGCGATTTGCGCCGGCACGCTGGCAAGTGCGTGGTGGCGGCCGGTCCGGGCCACCAGGCCGTCGCCCAGTACGTGGTAGCCTTGAACGAGATGTTCGGCACCTTCGGCCGAACCTTCTGGTACGATGGCGCCGAAGCGGCCGAGGGAACAGCGCGGGTACGCCCTTTGGATGAGCTGATCGAACAGATGTACTCGGGCGAGGTCGGTACGCTGCTGATTCTCGGCGGAAACCCGGTGTACAACGCCCCTGTGGACTTCGACTTCCGCGAGGCGCTGGGCCGGGTGGGCACGTCGATACATTTGAGCCTCTACCGCGACGAGACTTCGCGTCTGTGCACCTGGCACTTGCCGCAGAGCCATTTTTTGGAGTCGTGGGGCGACGCCCTGGGATATGATGGGGTGTATCGGGTGATCCAGCCGACGATCGAGCCGCTGTATGGTGGTAAATCGGCGATCGAGGTTTTGGCCATGATTCTGGGTGAGGAGGCCGGCTCTGGCGGCGAGCTGGTAAAGGCCGAGTTCCTCCGCCGCTTCCAGCCCGAAGATGGCGAAGCATATTGGCGGCGTGCGGTACACGACGGGCTGCTGCTGGTGGATCGCCCGGCAGCCCAGGCCTCCGAGCCGCGCAGGCAACCATCGTTGCCCCCGATTCCCGAGGACGAGGTACCGGCACGACCGCAGCAGCTAGAGATCGTCTTCAAGCCCGATTATCGCCTGTTCGACGGACGCTTTGCCAACAACGCCTGGCTACAAGAACTGCCTGACCCGATCACTAAGCTTACTTGGGGTAATGCGGCGCTGATCAGTCCGGCCACTGCGGGCGAGCTGGACGTTTCCACCGGCGATTTGGTGATATTGACTTACCAGGGCCGGCAATGGGCTGTGCCGGCGCTGGTTCTGCCCGGTCAAGCCGATGGCTCTGTGGCGGTGGCTTTGGGATATGGGCGACAGGCGGCGGGCAAGGTGGGCGGCTGCGCGGTGTGGGGCAGTCCGTCGGTGGGAAGCGACAGCTACTTTTTGCGCACCAGCCGCGCGCTGTACTTCGACGACGGCCTGGAGCTGGAGATTACCCTCAACCGTGAGAGCCTGGCTAGTACGCAAGACCACTTCCCCATCGACGCGCTGGGCACGAAGACCCGCGAAAAATGGACCGCCGAGTTGATCCGGCAGACCACATTGGCACGGTACCTGGATGACAAAACGCCTTATGCGGCCGAACAGTCGGCGGCGCACGAGCCGGCAGGCTCGCTGTGGCAAGAGCCGCAGTTTTCTGCACCGCGTTGGGGCATGGTCATCGACTTGAGCAAGTGCAACGGATGCGGGGCGTGCATAGTAGCCTGCCAGGCGGAGAACAACATCCCGGTGGTGGGCCGGGAACAGGTGCTCCGCCGCCGCGAAATGCACTGGCTGCGCGTCGATCGCTACTTCCAGGGCGATCCGAACGATCCCCAGATTCTCGTGCAGCCCGTCCCCTGTATGCACTGCGAACTGGCGCCCTGCGAGCAGGTGTGTCCCGTGGCCGCTACGGTCCACAGCCGCGAGGGACTGAACGACATGGTTTACAATCGCTGCGTAGGCACGCGATACTGCTCGAACAACTGTCCCTACAAGGTCAGACGATTCAACTTCTTCAACTACCACAAACACCTGGAAGACCCGAAGCAAGAGGTGCTCAAGATGGCCCACAACCCGCAGGTGACCGTCCGCTCGCGGGGCGTGATGGAGAAGTGCACCTATTGCGTTCAGCGGATCCAGGCGGCGAAGATCGCGGCCAAAAGCAGCGGACGGACTACGATTCCCGACGGAACTGTGCAGACCGCTTGCCAGCAGGTTTGCCCGACCGGAGCGATAATCTTCGGCGACCTTGCAGATCCCCAGAGCGCAGTGTCGGTGGCGAGGCGGTCGCGTCGGGCCTACGTCATGTTGGCGGAGCTGAACGTCAAGCCGCGGACGGCATACCTGGCGCGGGTTTGCAATCCCAATCCGCTGCTGGCCGATCAGCAGTCCACGTAACACGTTATGGTTCGCGCGGGATGAAATGACGAGTTTTTCCACCGTGAACGGTGCATTGCTGCCCATGCGCAGTATATGGGCAGCAGTTAGGATTGCATGAACCCCATGAGCACGTTGGCTATAGCCTCGGAAGACAATACCGGCAACGATCCCCGGCGGCGCGCGCCGCTGGTGATAGGACCGCAGACCGACGTGACGGTCACAGAGTCGGTCTGCCGGGTGCCGGAGCAGGTCAGTACGCCGCGAGCGTGGTACGTGGCGCTGCTGGTCAGCATGGGACTGACGGCGGTGTTTTTCGGGACCATCGTTTATCTGATCACCACCGGCATCGGCGTGCTGGGCAACAACCGTCCGGTGATGTGGGCCTTTCCCATAGTGAACTTCGTGTTCTGGATCGGCATTGGGCACGCCGGTACGCTGATTTCGGCCATTTTGTTTCTTTTTCGCCAGCAGTGGCGAACGGCGATCAATCGGGCCGCTGAGGCGATGACCATTTTCGCGGTCGTCTGCGCGCTGATATTTCCCGGCATCCACCTGGGGCGCATCTGGCTGGCCTACTGGATGGCGCCCTACCCCAATCAAATGTCCTTGTGGCCCAACTTTCGCAGCCCGCTGATGTGGGACGTGTTCGCCGTTAACACCTATTTTTTGGTGTCGGCGATGTTCTGGTATCTGGGGATGATTCCCGATCTGGCCACACTTCGCGACCGGGCCAAGACCCGCCTGCGACAAATTGCATATGGTCTTCTGTCCTTGGGCTGGAGCGGTTCGGCACGCCAGTGGCAGGTGTACCAGCAGGCATATCTGCTGCTGGCGGCGCTGGCTACACCGCTGGTGGTCAGCGTGCACTCGGTCGTCAGCACCGACTTCGCCGTGGCCCAACTGCCCGGCTGGCACACGACCATCTTTCCGCCGTACTTCGTGGCCGGGGCCATCTTCAGCGGCTTTGCGATGGTAGTGACGCTGATGGTTCCTGCGCGAGCGTATTTCGGTCTGAAGCATCTGGTGACTATTCGGCACCTCGACAATGTCAACAAGATCATGCTGGCCACAAGCTGCATCGTCGCCTACTCCTATGCGATGGAACTGTTCATCGCCTGGTACAGCGGCAACAGCCACGAGCGGTTCGTGCACTTGAACCGGGCTTTCGGTCCCTACGCCTGGACATACTGGCTGATGGTCGCCTGCAACGTGCTCCTGCCGCAGTTGTTCTGGCTGAAGCGTTGCCGCACCACCCCGTGGATGATGTTCCTGATCGCCGCGGCGGTAAATGTGGGTATGTGGCTGGAACGATTCGTGATCATTGTCGTTTCGCTCAGCCGCGACTATCTGCCCGCCAATTGGGCCATGTACTATCCGACCATCGTCGATGTGCTGATGCTGTTGGGCAGCTTCGGCTTGTTCTTTACCTTGTTCCTGCTGTTTTGCCGCTATCTGCCGATGGTGGCCATCTGGGAAGTCAAACACGTTTTGCCGCGCGAGGAAGTGCATCATGGAGGCCCGTGAGCAACAACGACCGTCGGCCGGCCTGGCAGGCTTGCTGGCCGAGTTCGCCAGCGCCGAAGCGGTTCGGGCGGCGGCCTCGGCGCTGCGCAACGCCGGCTGGACGCGCTGGGACGTCCACAGTCCGTTCCCCGTCCACGGCATCGAGTCGGCAATGGGACTGCGCCGCAGCGGTCTGCCCTGGCTGGTGCTGGCTGCCGCCCTGGCCGGAGTGCTGCTGGCCACAGGGATGCAACTGTGGACCAACGGCATAGACTACCCGATGATCATCAGCGGAAAGCCCCTGCTGAGCCTACCGACCAGCGTTCCCATCATGTTCGAATTGGCAGTGTTGCTGGCAGCGCTGGCGGCTTTCGGAGGGGCGCTTGTGCTGGGGGGCCTGCCTCTGTTCGGACACCCGGCATTTTCCTCGCTCCGTTTCCGGCGGGCGACGACCGACGGGTTCTTCGTCTTTTTGTCGGCGGATGATCCGCGATTCGATCCGGCCGCCGCCCAGACCCTGCTGCAATCGGCCGGCGCGGTGTCGGTCGAGCCACTTCAGCTTGACGCTTCCGGCCGCCAGCCGCCATCGGCTGTTTACTGGGCGCTGGCCACCACGGTGGTCTTGGCGCTGCTGCCCCCGGTGCTGGTGACGTGGTATCGCGCTGGCCCCAAACCAAATCCAAGAATACATCTGATCCAGGACATGGACTTCCAGGAGAAATACTTGCCGCAAGGCAGCAGTCCGCTTTTCGCAGACGGTCGGGCGATGAGGCCCCCAGCCCCCGGCACAATCGCCCAAGGCGCCCTGGATGCCGACGAGCATTTATACGCCGGCAAGGTGGCAGGCCAGTGGGCGACCAGGTTTCCCGTACCGCCCACCGCTGCAATCATGGAGCGCGGCAAGGCCCGGTACGCGATATTCTGCGCGCCATGTCACGGCCTGGTAGGCGAAGGGGGCGCCAGCGGCATCACTTCTGCCCGAGCCGTCAAGCGCCGCGAGCCTAACTGGGTGCTGCCGTTGTCGCTGCATACACCCACGGTGCGCGAGCAACCGGTGGGGCAACTGTTTCATACTATCACGCACGGCGTGCGCACCATGCCTGCCCACGGGGCGCAGATTCCCGCCGAAGACCGTTGGGCAATCGTGCTGTACGTGCGTGCGCTTCAGCGCAGTCAGAATGCCACTTTGGACGATGTGCCCGAAGCCGTTCGCCCACGGCTTCGTCCCTGAAAACCGCCGCCGGCGGGCAGGTGGATGAAATGACCGATGGATGCCCTTAACTCCGAAAAACGAATGATTCCCAGTGCGAAGGCCGGCGCGGCGGCAGTTGGGCTATTGCTGGTCGGCGTGGCCGCATTGGGCTGCGCGGCGGCCGTACAATTCTACCAGGACTCCAGCGGCGGATACTTCCTCCACAGCTACCTGGTGAACTTCTGCTTCTTCACCAGCTTGTCGCTCGGCGCGCTGTTGTTCGTAACGCTGCAACACATCGCGCGGGCCGGTTGGAGTGTAACCGTGCGACGGGTGGCCGAACTGCTGGCCGACAACCTGGCGGTGATGTTTCCGCTGCTGGCGCCCCTGGCTATCACGGTTTTGGCAGGCAACGGCGCGCTGTATCCCTGGGCCGCGCCAGAATCGACCGCTGCCGACCATGTTCTGCACCAGAAGCAAGCGTATCTCAATCCGGCGTTTTTTGTGGCGCGCGGCGTGGGATACTTCGTAGTGTGGTGCCTGATGGCGCGGTACTTTTTGCGGCTTTCGGTCCGCCAAGACCGAACCGGCGATCCGACGCTCACTCTGTCCATGGAACGCTTCAGCCCGCCGGCGCTGATCCTTCTTGTGGTCACCCTGACGCTGGCTTCCTGCGACTGGTTAATGTCCCTGTGGCTGCACTGGTGGAGTACGATCTTCGGCGTGTATTTTCTGGCCGGTGCGGCCGTAGGCGCAATGGCACTATTGATTCTGCTGGTGGTGCTGTTGGAGCGGGCCGGGCTGCTCGCCGGCGAAGTTACTATCGAACACTATCACGATCTGGGCAAACTCCTGCTGGCTTCCGTGGCCTTCTGGGGATATATTGCATTCTCGCAGTACCTGCTGATCTGGTACGCGAATATCCCGGAAGAAACCGCCTGGTACCACCCGCGACACGGCGGACCGTGGGCCTGGGTGTCGCTGGGCCTTCTGGTCGGCCACCTGGTGTTGCCGCTGTTTGCCCTGCTTTCGCGGTGGCCGAAGCGCAATCGGCTCAGCCTGGCCTTCTGGGCCGTCTGGCTACTGGTAATGCATTGGATCGACATCTACTGGCTGGTCATGCCCGCTTATGACCCCGAGCAGCCGCGGTTCGGGCTGGGCGACGTATGTTGTCTTGGGGGAATGGGCGCGGTGTACATGGCGGGCCTGTTGTGGCGATGCCGGAATCGCTCTCTGGTGCCGCTGCAAGACCCGCGCCGAGTTGAAGCACTGGCCTTCCATAATGAGTGAATAATGTAAGTCAATGGTGACAGCCGTGGACAGCGAAGTCAAGGTTTGGCAACTTTCGTTGATCGGGCTGATGGCCGTAGCGGCGGTGGTGATGGTGGTGCTCCTGTTGCAGGTGCTTTATTTGCGCTCGGCAGAGCGGCTGGCCGAGCGGGATTTCGCTCAACCGCCCGCCGAGCTGAGCCGCCTGGTGGCCAACCAGCAGGCCCAACTTCTGGAATACCGAATGCTAGACCCGGAAAAGAAAATCGTTGCGATTCCCATCGACCTGGCGGAGCAACTGGTTTTGCGCGAGTTGTCCCGCAGCGAGGGGTCTGATGAACACTCCCGTGGCAAGTAAAACTGGCTGCCTGGCGGTCCGGGCGTGGTCCGCTTGGCGCCGGGTGGCGGTGTTCTACGCCGCTGCCCCGTTGCTCTGCGCCGTTGCGGTGCTGCTCTGTGCGCCCCAAGAAGCATTGGCGCAGCGCAAAGAACCGCCGCCCCCGCAATTGGAGAATGTGGGAATCACCGAGAAGCTCGACGCCCCGCTGCCCTTGCAATTGCAGTTCGTAGACTCCCAGGGTCGTGAGGTGCTTCTGGAACGCTACTTCGACGGACGGCGCCCAGTGATCCTCACTCTAAACTATTCCAATTGCCCCATGCTTTGCAGCCTGCAACTGAACGGCCTGGTGGAAGCCATGCGGCAGATGTCGTGGGACCTGGGCGACAAATACCAGGTGGTTACCGTAAGCATCGATCCCAAGGAAAGCCACCAGCGAGCGGACCTGACCAAACAAAAGTACCTGCGGCTGTATGGGCGGCCGGGAACTGCCGACGGCTGGCACTTCCTCGTCGGACGCGAAGAAAACATCCGCCGCCTGGCCGATGCAGTAGGCTTCGGTTACGCCTACATACCCCAAGAAAACCAGTACGCCCATCTGGCGGTGTTGATCATCTGCACTCCCGATGGTCGGGTAGCCCGCTATCTGCCCGGCATCAAATACGACCGCCAAACCCTGCATCTGTCGCTGCTGGAGGCCAGTGAAGGGAAAATCGGGTCGCCCATGGAACGCTTGCTGATGTACTGCTTCCACTACGACGCCCAGTCGCATCGTTACGGACTTGCAGCCATGCGCTTGATGCGCTGGGCGGCAGCGATGGTCACCGTGTTAGTCGGGGGAGTGCTGTTTTACTACTGGCGCCGCGAGCTCCGTAAGAGCAAGCCAGCCAGCAAGGAGGAACCGTCGTAATGGGCTGCTCATCGACGACAATCCTAGTTGCCGTTGCCCTGCTGGCGGGCGCCGATCTGCAACGGGACTCGTTCTGGCTGCCTCCGCCCGCCTCGTCCACCGCCCCATTGGTGGACAACGCCTTCTTGCTTCTGCTGGGCGTGTCGGCCTTCTTTTTCGCCCTGATAGTAGTATTAGGGCTGTGGTTCGTGGTGCGTTACCGGCGGCGAGCAGGCCTGGGGCCAGCGCAATCCCCAAGCCATAATACTGCTCTGGAACTGCTGTGGACGGCTATTCCCTTGGGGATAGTGGCCTTGCTGTTCTACGAGGGCTTCGTCGGATACATGGAATTGAGGACTCCGCCCAAACAAGCTTACGAGATAGAAGTCGTGGCCCGAAAATGGAGCTGGCTGTTCAGCTACCCCAACGGCCACAAAGACGAGAACCTGCACGTGCCAGTCGACCGACCGGTCCGTCTGGTGATGCGCTCCGAGGATGTGATTCACGGGCTGTTCATCCCCGCAATGCGCGTGCAGATGGACATTGTGCCCGGACGATACACTCGTACCTGGTTCCGCGCGCTGAAGCCGGGAGAGTACAACCTAGTGTGCTCCCAGTACTGCGGGACGAAGCACTTCGACATGCGGGCCTTGGTCATCGTTCATCCGCCTGGGGAGTTCGAGAACTGGCTTGCCGATGCTGCCCGGGCTGCGGAAAGCCTCTCCCCGGTCGATCGGGGAAGGGAACTGTACCGCATCAATGGTTGCTGGTCGTGTCATTCCATCGACGGCACCGCCGGTACGGGCCCGACTTTCAAAGGCATCTATGGTCATGAGGTTCAGTTCCAGGATGGAACTTCCGCAGTGGTGGACGAGAACTATATCCGCGAGTCGATCCTCGACCCGCAGGCCAAGGTGGTACGCGGTTATCAGCCGGTCATGAACACCTATCGCGGTGTACTCACCGACGAGGAAATCTCGGCCCTGATCGCTTTCATCAAGTCATTGCAATAGACCCGTTTCGATGACAGAGCCATCGGCAATCAATTACCTTACCTATCCGCGCGGGCTGCGATCCTGGTTGCTGACGCTGGACCACAAACGCATCGGCGTGATGTATCTGGCGTCGGTGGCACTGGCCCTGGTGCTGGGGCTGATCTTCGCGCTGCTGATGCGTACCGAGCTGATCGCGCCGGGACGGACCATCATGGGCGAAGATACGTACAATCGGGTGTTCACCGTTCACGGTGCGGTGATGATCTTCCTGGTGGTGATTCCAGCCATTCCCGCCGTGCTGGGGAACTTCTGCCTGCCGCTGATGCTTGGCGCCAAGGACGTTGCCTTTCCCAGGCTCAATCTGGCAAGCTTGTACCTTTGGTGGATCGGAGCACTGTTTTTCCTGGTGACCTTGGCCTTCGGCGGACTGGATACCGGCTGGACCTTCTATACGCCTTACAGCACCACCACCAACACCAACGTCCTGGCTGCCGTCACAGGAGTCTTCATCCTCGGCTTCAGCTCCATATTCACCGCCCTGAATTTCATCGTCAGTATCCACACTCTCCGCCCACCGGGTATGACGTGGCGCCGGTTGCCCCTGTTTCTCTGGGGACTATACGCCACTGGATTGATCCAGGTGCTGGCCACGCCCGTACTGGGTGTGACCCTGCTCCTGCTGGGCGTGGAACGGATACTGGGATTGGGGATCTTCGATTCCGCCCTTGGCGGCGATCCGGTACTGTTCCAGCACTTCTTCTGGTTCTATGCGCATCCGGCGGTGTATATAGTCATCCTTCCGGGAATGGGAATCATCAGCGAAGTCATTCCAGTGTTTTCCCGAAAGCCTATCTTCGGCTACCGCTTCATCGCCTATAGCAGCGTGGCCATCGCTCTGATCGGCTTCCTCGTGTGGGGACACCACATGTTCGTGGCCGGACAGTCGGTGCTGGCCAGCACGATCTTCAGCGCCTTGACCTTCGCCGTGGCTATCCCTTCGGCGGTCAAGGTCTTTAACTGGCTGGCCACGATGTACAAAGGTTCCATCGAACTAGCCGCGCCGATGGTCTATGCACTGATCTTCCTGTTTCTGTTCGGCATCGGGGGATTGACCGGATTGTTCCTCGGCACCCTGTCGGTAAACGTCCCACTCCACAATACCCACTTCGTGGTCGCCCACTTCCACTATGTGATCGTCGGCGGAGCAGTGATGGCCATGCTGGCCGGACTGCATTACTGGTGGCCCAAGATGTTCGGCCGCATGTACAACCAGACATGGGCCAGGCTGAGCGCCTTGCTGATCTTCGTCGCCTTCAACATGACCTTTTTCCCTTTATTCATCATGGGCGGCCGGGGACTGGTCAGAAGATACTACGACTATTCGGTGTTCCTGGAAAGCAATCCGGAGTTCACCTTCTATAACCAACTGGCGTCGGTTTGGGGATACCTGCTGGTTACCGGATTTGTGAGCATGGCGCTGTGCTTGATCAGCTCGTTGTGGTCGGGACGTCCCGCCCCAGACAACCCCTGGGGGGCGCCAGGACTGGAATGGAAGTCCAGTTCTCCGCCGCCACCGGAGAACCCTCCCCCGCCGGCGCAAGTGGGCGATCCTTACGATTTCACCGAAGCCCTTCTCCCCTCTGGCACATGAACCATACAGACAATCATCCTGCCAATAGCGACCACGGGCACGACCCTTTTCTGGCGCATCATTTCTCCTCGCACCGGCAGCAGTACGAGGCAGGAAAGCTGGGCATGTGGATCTTCCTGCTGACGGAAATCCTGTTGTTCGGCGGGCTATTCTGCGCCTACGCTGTGTTCCGCGCCAATCGGCCGGAAGTCTTCCTCTGGGCGCATCGGTTTCTCGACAAGCCACTCGGCGCACTGAACACCGCGGTGCTGATAACCAGCAGCTTGACGATGGCCCTGGCCGTCCGTTCCGCCCAACTCGATCGCCCGCGCCGCTCCGCCTTTTTCCTGGTTCTCACCCTTTTGTGCGCAACGGCATTCCTGGGCGTCAAGTACGTGGAGTACAAACACAAATGGGAGGACGGGCTATTGTGGGTGCGGCAGTTCCGGCCAGTAGAGTCGGCCGCTGTTTCGCACGACGCCGAGGCCGCCGACCAACAGCCGCGCCACGCCGGCATCTTCTTCAGCATCTATTTCGCCATGACCGGCCTGCACGCGGTACACGTGCTGGCAGGCATGGCGGCGGTGGGCTGGGTGCTGGTCCGTACGCTGCGCGGCCACTTCAACAGCCAATATTTCGGGCCGGTCGATTACGTGGGACTGTACTGGCACCTGGTCGATTTGATCTGGATATACCTGTTTCCCTTGTTCTATTTGATCCATTGATTCAATCGGATCCACCGACAGTACTCTGCCCGGCGGCTATCACCATGACGCACCATTCACAGCACAACACTCAGCCGACATCCAACAGCCACGAACGGGGTTCTTTGCATGTCGTGCCGGCCAGCGTGCTACTGGCCGTTTTCGCCGCTTTGCTGGTGTTGACCTTTTTGAGTTGGGCAGCAACCTGGGTGGACTTGGGAGTGTGGAATCTATGGCTGGCTATGGGTATCGCCACGGTCAAGGCTGGTCTGGTGGCGCTGTACTTCATGCACTTGCGGTACGATCCTTCCTTCTACGCCTTGGTGCTGGCCGTTGCCTTGTTGTTCGTGCTGTTGTTCGTCTGCTTGACGCTCCTGGACGCCGTGGAGTATTACCCCGACATCCATGCTATGACCCAAGGCTGATTGTGTGAAAGACTACTGGCTGCTGGTTCGGCCGCGCGTGCTGGTTTTGGTGCTGGTATCCGTCGGCGTCTCGGCCTTACTCACAGCGCCACGCCCGTTGCGGCTGACCTTGCTATTGCACACTGTATTGGGGACGTCATTTCTCACGGCCGGGGCGCTGGCGCTGAATCAATGGTGGGAACTGCCTAGCGACGCGCGGATGCCGCGAACCGCCCCGCGGCCGCTGCCGGCTGGCCGATTGAGCCCGCGCCACGGCGGTTGGTTCGGCGCCACTTTATCTCTGTTGGGAATGGGCTACCTGGCGATAACACATCGGGGAACGTGGCTGCTGATCATAGCAGCGGGCAGTTGGTTGCTCTATATGGGCGCCTACACCCCCTTGAAATCCCGTTCCACCTGGCAGACGCCAGTCGGGGCTGCCGCCGGGGCCATGCCGGTGTTGATCGGGGCGGCCGCCGCCGACGGCCTGCAAAACCCACTGGCGTGGAACCTGTTCGCCATCCTCTATAGTTGGCAGTTGCCGCACGCCATGGCCGTCGCTTGGATATATCGGGAACAGTTCGCCGCTGCCGGGCTGAGGCTGGCCACCGTCGCCGATCCCACAGGACGCTCCGCCGCCATAATCGCTTGCG
>Ga0308412_1001351_pt1 | contig 13368 bp, 7 predicted proteins | sample HotsprottomLayer_FD_202357 | JGI IMG/M metagenome (GOLD analysis project Ga0308412, IMG submission 202357) | Hot spring phototrophic mat microbial communities from Octopus Spring, Yellowstone National Park, Wyoming, United States -... | ecosystem: Environmental > Aquatic > Thermal springs > Hot...
GGATCTCCTCGACCAGGTCCGGCGCTTCCTGGGCAAGGTTTTCGAGGATGTTGCGTTCGGTGGTGCGGTCGATGACGTTGAGTATCTCGGCCACCGATTCCACGCCGCCGGCGTTCTCGAACTGCTGGCTCATCACGCTCGACATGCGGTTCTCCAGCCCTTTTTCCACTTCCTTGATGATTTCCGGGCTGGTTTGCCCCATGGTGGCTATGCGGCGGACGACTGACAGTTGCCTGTCGGGCGGCAGACCGGCGATTATACTGGCAGCCTGGGCGGGTGGGATGTGGCACAGCACCAGAGCGATCGTTTGCGGATGCTCGTCGATGATGAACGTCAGCAGGTTCTGACTGTCGACCTTCTGTAGGAACCCGAAAGGCAGCGCCTCGATCGACTGCCGCACGGTCTCCAAGGTAGCGCTGGCCCCCTTTCCCAATGCCTGGGTGACCAGGGCTTTGGCCAGATCCAAACCGCCCGAGCGGCCCGTCAACGCGTTCGGATTGGCATTGGCGAACTCTTGGATTACCGATTCCTGCTCTTCCCCGGAAACGTTGGTGATTCTGGCAATCTCGATCGAGACGGCTTCGACCTGTTTCGGCTCCAGGCGGGCCAGCAATTGAGCGGCCAGATCCTCTGGCAGGCTCATCAGCAGAATCGCCGCTTTACGGATTTCCGACAGCGCCATGGTCGTTGTCGCCGATTGTCGTGGATTGGTCTGGGCGGCTTGTTCCTGTTGCCCAGCGCGGGGACAGGTGCTTTCTCACGACACACAAGCCGTGGGCAGTTCGCTGCGGACAGGCGTCAGCCCCACCTCCAGTGCCAGCGGTCCCCAGGGCGTCTGGAACTGCACGCAGATGGGAGTGACGTCGGATGGAAAACGTACTTCGTGGTCCTTGCCGACGATTACGCTGGGCAGGCTGACCATCAACTTGTGTTGTTCCAGTTGCGCTTTGGCGGCTCCTGCTACCACGTTGGTCAGCTCACCGACGGCGTCTATCACATCGGCGTTTATTTCCTCGACCTGATAGGCCAGCATGACGGAAGCCGCCTGGAGAGCCACGTTGCGCGACAGGCTCAACACCACCGTTCCCACAGCCGTGCCCGACAGGCCGATCACGCCACTTACCTCGTGCGGTGGGTCGTACTTGGGCGACTTGCTGTCTTTCAGGAAAACGGCAACGCGTTTGACTTCGCAATCGAGCATCGTGCGAAAAGCATTGCTCAACGAAGCAATGAACGGATTGATGTATTCAACTCGCATTGTCGGTCTTCGGGCTAGCAGCTACTACCACAGCGACAGCGGAACACTCTCTGACCGTGCGACCGAGCGCGAGTCCTGAAAAAGGTTGTGCTTCGGCCACAGTCTGTACACGGGTACGAAAAACCCGGCGCCGACCGGTAGTGGTAATAGTGCGACTGCTCGCTCGTCCTGTGTGCAACCGGTGGCTTGCGGCACGGGCCGCTATGCGATGCCATGCCGTTTTTGCTATCGTATTGCCATTGCCACTGCTGATCGGCTCTCGCCCAATAGATAGCTTTTGTGGCCATCACCTGCCACTGGAAAACCTGTCGCAACTGCAAGGTTGGAAAGCGGGCACTTGCGGCGCAAAGCAATTGTGCCGCTTATGACGGTTCTAACTGGCAGACGGCGGTTTGCCCGGGGCACTCTTCGACGCTCACCTGGAGGCGGGAAAAAGCCGCCGGGCAGTGGCTTGCCAGTTGTTCGATCAACCGGCAGCCGATGTACCGCGCCAACAATTCGGCCGTTGTGTCGGCCAGGGGCAAAATCAGGCAGTTGTCGGCGGGAAATACCCATCGGCGGCCCGCAAAAGTAACTTCTATCTCCGCCTGCGATTGGCAGATGACCAGCCCAGGGTGCTCGATGGGCAGCAGTACCCGGTGATCCAATTGCCGCAGTATGCCCAACAGCATCTGTCTGAGCAGCGCAAAGTCTATCACATATTGCTGGTTGCCCAGCGGGCCGAACAACTCGGCGGCGACGCGATAATTATGACCGTGCAGCGGCTCGTAATGGTCGGGGGCGATGGCCAGAAAATGAGCCGCGCTGAAAACCAAGTCGTCGCCTGCTATGCGGATGCCGAAGTGTGTTGCCATCGGGCCTGCGGCAGTCCCGATTGTGGAAGCGTCGTGTTGCATGACAATCAGTGCCTTACGGCGTAACTTGTGCGCGTTTTGGGCGCATGTTTTCGGGCGATCTGGAGGGCCACGCTCCGTCGTGGCCGTGCAGTGTGACTTGACTGGAGGGCCACGCTCTGTCGTGGCCGCGCCTCCAGGGCCAGTGCATCCAGGAGCAGCGGACGCGACCGCAGCGCGTCCCTCCATTTGGTTGCGGCCGGAGCCCGCGTTAGTCCCTTATGGCGGAACATGCGCGCGTTTTGCGGGCATCTTTTCGGGCGATCTGGAGGGCCACGCTGCGTCGTGGCCGTGTACGCAGGTGCTAGCGGACGCGACGGAGCGCGTCCCTCCATAACACTGTTTAATTGCGGCCGGAGCCCGCGTTAGGTTGCCACGCTATGAAGGGCCTCACGCCATCCGCACTGCTACAGGTACGTATCTTGTACAGGTACGATTATCTTAGGCGATCGTTGTCGTATTGACCAGTCGAGCGGCCGGACGGCGTCGGCGCTGCTCAAGCAGTGGCCGGCGCTACTGGCCAGGCTGCGCGATCACTCGGCCGTGCGTTGCAAGAAGCCGCGCACGATAGACAAAACGTGCTGCGGTTGGTCCTCCATTACGTAATGACCTGCATCGGCCAGCCGGTGGACTTCTGCCTGCGGAAAGTACTGCAAGAATCGCTCCAGGAAATGGGGCGTGAAGCACCAATCGCGCATCGCCCAAATCAAGCAAACCGGATGGTTGGCAAACGCGGCCAGGCTGCTTTCCACTTCCACCAGTGTGTGGTAACTGGGATGATTTGGCTTCAAGGGGATGTCTTCCACAAAGCGCCGAATGGCCACCCGGTTGCGCCACGAGTCGTAAGGCGCCAACAGCCCTGCACGCACTGCGGCCGTCATGCGCTGGGGTTGGCAGACGGCCATTTTCAGTGCGGCCCGAGCGAACAAGTTCAAACCCTGGATCGCCACCCGGTTCAGCAAGGGAACACGGCACAGGCGGATGCGCCACGGACAAGTCGTGGCGCGAAAGGCAGCGGTGTTGGCAAGCACCAGGGCGTGAAATCTTTCGGGAAACGCCGCCGCTGCGCCCATGCCTATCGCGCCTCCCCAATCGTGAGCCACCAGCGTGATCTGATGGAGGTCCAATTCCTCGATGAACCGCCGCAGGTCTTCGATGCGCCGGGCCAGCGTATAGGGATAGGCTTTTTGCGGAGGCTTGTCCGACAGACCGCAACCGATGTGATCGATCGCCACGACCCGGTAGTCCGCCCGCAGCCCCACAATCAGTTCGCGCCAAAAGAACGACCAGGTCGGGTTGCCATGCACCAGCAGCACTGGCCGGCCGGATCCTTCGTCCACATAGTGGCATCGCCAGCCGTGCAGTGGCATCCACCGCGACGTAAAGGGATAAAGCTGCCGCCAGTCGGAATCGGAACTCATTGCTTATGATGGCCGACCGATGTGCCGCTACCACCGCACAGTATTGCATCTATCGGCAAAGAACCTCTCGAAATGATAGCTATTGGCCAGTGGAAATGAGAACTATTGGCCAGGCGAAATGGTAACTATTGGCCAGGCGTCGCAAGCCGCCTGCCTCGTGCAGCCGCGGCGGCGATCAACTGGCCATCTGTCGTGCCAGCGCTTCGTCCAGAAGTTCCACGGCCCGGCGCCGCGTTTGCGCGTCCCAGTGTACCTGCCGCTCGACTGCTGGACGGAGGAAATACAAAGTCAGATCGTGCAGCGATTGCCCTAGTATCGCCTCCACCGCCAGTCCGTAGCCAAGCAGTTGCAGTTCGTAGTGCGCGACAAACTCGTCGAGCTTGCCCGGCGCGACTTTATTGGTCTTCAGGTCCACCAGGTGCCAGCGCTGTTGCTGGTCTTTGTACAGGCAGTCGATGTATCCCTGGAGGTAAATCGGCGACTGCGGCTGGTCGATGCGTTCTGACGGGCGACAGGCGAGGTTGCCGTCAATTCCTGTCGGCGGACGTTGCCGCCGGTAGGAAGGTTCTGCCGACAGACCGCCTTGCTTGCCAGGAGGCCAGGCGAGCAGAAACTCTATTTCCCGATACACTTGCGAGGCACTGGCGATGGCCGCCGCGCGCGAGGAACCGAGGAAGCGCTCGATCATGTCCACGATCTCGCCGAGCCGATCGTCAGGCTCGCTGAGCAGCCGTGCCGCGTGCCGCTGTACCAAACGACGAAGGTCTTTGGGATTGCCGTAATCGATTTCCGCCAGCACGCTATGAACCACCAATCCCAGTTCGGCTGCATCGCGCCAAACGGGATCGGCAGTTTGATATTCTCCCGGCGGTGGCGACGGCTGATCCTCGAACTGCCTGGTCTGCACTGGGTGCAATTGCCCTGTCAGCCGCGACAACGAGAACTGTCTTGCAAGACTGTATGTCGGCCGCAACGGACCGGCCAGCGCCGCTGCGTCTTTGGGCAATGACGCTGATTTCTGGCTGGCTTTTTCGATGATCCGCGAGATGTCTGGCGGTCGCCTGCGGCGTCCCAAGCCGCCGTCCACTTTAGGGGCCTCGCTGATTACGCGCACGCGCGGGGCCGCATAGCCTTTGGGCAAGCTGGCCCGAAGCTCGCCGGTCTGCAAATCGAACCGGTCTTCCAGAAGTTTGATCCAGGATGACTTCCCCCCTTTTCCGCCCAGACTGGACGAAAGGATCAGATAATCGGCCGCTCGCGTGGTGGCCACGTACAGCAAGCGGATGCCTTCGGCTTCGTCTTCGCGCTGTTGGACTTTCAGGTAAAGTTCCAGTCCTGTGACGACCCGCTCCAAGTTTTCCTGATACTTGACAGCCGGCCCGATCTCGGGGCTGAAGACCGCCCTGTCTTTAGAAGGATTGTTTTTGCGGTTCAAATCGGCCACGACGACTACCGGGAATTCCAGCCCTTTGGCCTGATGGATGGTCATCAGGCGCACCACGTCGGTGTTTTCGCCGTGCGTGGCGGCCAAAGGTTCCTTGGGCATTTGGGCTACCGACTCGGCCAGCTCGGTAATGAAGTCGGATAGCGAGAAGATGCCCCTGCTGTCCATTTGCCTGGCTTGCTCGACCAGTTTGTGCAGATTGGCCAGTTTGCGCTGCCCGAGGAACTCGGCCAATAGCACGGCGTCGTAGCCGGTGCGATCGATCAACAGTCGTAGCAACTGGGCGATGCCCACTCGGTCCTTGATCTGGCGCATCTCCCGCAACGTTGCCGAGGCGAACTCGACGGCGCGGCGCTGCTGGTCGGTCAGTTGCGGCGGCAGCGATTGGTTCCACAGCGCGTGCGACAGCCCGCCCGGTTGCTGGGCCAACCAGAACAGCGTCTCGTCGAGCAGGCCGAACATGGGACTGCGCAGGGCGCCGAGCAGGCTCAACTGGTCGGCGGGGTTATTCACTGCCCGCATGACGTTCAGAATATCGAAAACCTCCTGCTGGCTGTAAAAGGCATGTCCACCGACCAGGTAATAATCGATCTCGTATCGCTGAAATGCGTTCTCGTAATGCTGGATGTCCGACAGCGCGCGGAACAGCACAGCCACGTCGCCGGGCCGCACGGGACGCAACTGCCAGGTGCCTTTGCCTTGTGGCGTCGGGCAACTGACGATCGGCTGCTGACTGTCGAGCAGCGATCGCACGCGGCGGGCGATCCAGTCGGCCTCCAAAGCTCGAAGAGTAGCCTTGTCTTGCGACGCATCCGGGTCTTCCTCGCTAGTGGCCCACATGAACTCGACGATCGGTTGGGGAGAAAGTTGCGGCTTGCTGGCCTTCAGCGGCTCGTAATCGGGACCGAGTGCATCGCAAAAAAGCGCGTTTACGAAGTCCAAAATCCCCGGCTGGCTGCGAAAGTTGAGCGTCAGCGGCAGTCGGCCTTCTTGGGGCATTGCTTCCCGCAGTTGTTGGAACACATGCGGTTCGGCCCCGCGGAAACGATAGATCGACTGCTTGTAATCGCCCACGAAGAACAATTTGCCGTCTTGCAAGCCCTCGTCGCACAGCGACCTGATCAACTCTACCTGAAGACCGTCGGTATCCTGGAACTCATCAACCAGTAGCAAGCGAAGCTGTTTGCTCATTTCGCGCCGAAGCTGCGCCCCCTTGCGGCCGGCAAACAGGTCTCTGGCCTTGATCAGCAGGTCGTCGAAATCCAGCACGCCCAGCTCTTGCTTCTGCTGCTCGTACCGCTGATGCAAGCCGTAAGCAAGGCGCAATACGGCCAGCGCGACTTCGGCGGCCGGTCGAGCCGCTTCCGGCTGGAACTCGACGTTCTTGACGGCGTCGATCATATTCCGCAATTGTGCCGCCGCTTCCTTGAACTGCTCGTAAGTCTCGTCGCTAGCCCAGGCAGCCTTGCTTCCGCCGCCCTGCACCTTGGCAGCTTCTTTGATTTCTTCCAGGTCCTTCAAGGGCGTCTTGCTGTGGGGCAGATTGGGCAGCAACCTGGCAACCACCGCGAAACGCTGCTGCATAGCCGCGCTGGGCGGAAAGCACTGGGCGATGATTTCCAGCAAACGCTGTGCGGGTTCCGATTCAGCAATCTCCTGCAATTTGGACCGCAAGTACACTTGCTGCCAATAACGCTCCCAGTGTTTCAACAACTGGTCAGGCGTTTGCGAAAGCCAACGCTGCCAGTCGAGCTTCTGCCGAACGGCCACAAAGTCGCAGAGCATTTCGCCCAGGCTTTCCAATCCGTACCTTGCCGCAAGCTCGATTACCTGCGGCTGGCCGCTGGCAAGAATCTCGCGCAGATACTCCTGCCTGATGGCCGACAGCAGGGTCTGCGATTCGTACTCGACGAGAACCTCGAACTGCGGGTCCACGCCCGACTGTACAGCATGACTGCGCAACAACGACGCACAATAGGAGTGGATGGTGCTGATCCGTGCGGTATCCAGTTGGCGCAACAAGGCAAGCCAATGCGGCGCTTCTTGAGCTTCGCAACGCACCACCCGGTCATGGCAGTGGCTGCGAATGCGCTCTCGCATTTCGCGGGCGGCGCGCTCGGTAAAAGTTATGGCCACCAACTGGTTGAGCTGGGCCGGGCCACGGTCATCGGGACATTGTGGGTCCAATTCCCACAAGAAGCGCTCGGTCAGCACGCGGGTTTTCCCGCAGCCTGCCCCTGCCGACAAGGCCACCGACACCTTGCGCTGATCTATCGCCCGGCGTTGTTCGTTAGTAAGCGTCACACCTGCCGTTCCTTGCGCGGCGCTTGGCCACATGCAATTTGCTGAAAACTGTGGTGTCAAACTGAGAACTGTGCTGTGAAAACGAAAAAATGGCTCGAAAAAACTCGCTCTTCCTGGATAAAAGCAGCCGGCCGTGCTGCGCTTTATACGATGTTTGTGTGGCTAGCTTCGCTTACACCGGCGGCTGCTTTTCCAGCCAACGGACCTGGTTGATCCGGCATACGGTCTTTAGCGGGCAAAACTGCGTGCACTGGTCATCGTGGCTGAAGACATAGAAAAGCCCGCGGCGCATCCGCTGCACCAGCCGCACGATGGACTTGCCCACTTCCTCGCGCATTTTGGACCATGCGTCGGTTATTTCCAATTTTCCATCGATCTGTTCATACAACTTCAAGGCTTTATTAGCACTAAAGCCTTCATTTTTTACCGTCCAATAACCGGCCAGTAGCGGATATGCATTGTCTAGCCGAGAAAGCAGTTCGTTGGCAGCCAGCACATAGACCGGCAACTGCAAAGAAATGCCAAGCTGCACATCGGCAAGCTCAGGTTTTTTGGCTCCGCCCGTTTTGTAATCCAGGACGTTGAACACCGTTCGATCGGCGGCGCGGCCTAGGTCGATGCGGTCGATGCGGCCGGATACCCGTACCGCCTTCCGCTCGTCCTGCACCGTAAACGGTTCGTCGCTGGAAAGTTCCTGGTCGTTTGCGCCGCGGCCGAAAGAGACCTCGAACCATGTGGGTTTAGGAGGTTGCTGGCAGTGTTTGTTCTGGCAGCTATCGTATGCCACGCACTGTTGGTAATAGCCTTCCAGCCACCGGCGGATCACGTACAACTCGATCTGCCACAGTGCCGCCTTGAGCGGCTGTTTGGGTTTTGGGGGAAACGTCTGCTCGATCACCTCCTCCAGCAATTCCAAGTACTGTTCGCAGTCAAGCTCGGCTGGCGAAGCAGGCCGGCCCATTTTCTGGTTCAACGTCTTGTGCAGTGCGGCAAGCAGTTCGTGCACAAGCCGGCCGCGCTCCAGAACGTCGGTGGCAACCTCCAATTCCACCAACGGTTCAACACCCAATATGTGGCTGGCGAAAAAGTCGAACGGGCAACAAGCATACTGCTCCAGTTCGCTGACCGAGTAGATCCTCCGGTCGTTAAACCAGCCCGACAGCCACGCCAGAGCCGGCTTGCTTTGCACCAGGCCCTCGGCGGCGGTGAAATCGCTCTGTTGCCGCATTTCGACGATCCGCAGACCGCCGAGTATGTTCCTGACAGTGCCGGCCGAACCGTTGGTCTGGTCGCCTGCCTCGGCGCTGGCAATCAACTGGCTCAACAGAGCCGTCTTGCCTTGCAAAGCGTGCTGCACGGCTTTGAGGCGAAACTGTTCGGCCGAAAGCGGTGGATGCTCGTCGGCGCTGGGCGGAACCAGATCGGTCAACTCGATACGGCGAATCCGGTCTGGGCCGAAAACCCGTTCCAGGTCTATCAAATACGGGCTGGGCGAGAGCGGCTCTCCTTGTTCGTCCAGGGCAGGGTAACTCAAGCACAAGTAACGAGTCGCCCGGGTGATCACTTCGTAGAACAACAGCATCTCTTCGCAGGTGTGTTCCACGCGGCCGACCAGGGGCAATCCGCGTTTGATCAGCCTTTCCCGCTCCGCATCGCCGTACAGTCGGCTTTCGGACTGTTGCAAGGGGAAAGCTTTTTCCGCCAGTCCGGCGACGAACAAGTACGGCACGCGCAAGGTGCGGACGCTCTTGGCCGAAAGCACCCGTACCCGGCCCGACTCCTCCACTACCCCGGAGATAGTCTGGCTGCTCAGTATGTCTTCGAGAATCTCTACCGCCTGGCCAAGTTCCAGCTCAGGCGACTGCTGGCCGAGCAACTTTGCCCAGCGGTCGCTATCGGCCAGCAACTGCCCAAGCTGCTGCCAGCCGTCGGCATCTGTAACAGGCGGCGTTACGCCGCCGGGCAAACTTTGCGCTGCGGTGCGGAGCAGGCCGGTGCGTTGCGCAAGCTTTTCCCAGGCCATGGCCCAATCGGCGAGCGTGGCCTTTTGAGGGAGTTCCTCCAGCGCTTGCGCCAGCCACTTGAGCACTTGTGCGGCAAGCAGCACATCGTGCGAGTGGTCATCCGATTGCCGGTCGGCGCCGGACTGGCTGAGCCTGGCCGACAAGGCATCCAGCCACTGCCGTTTGCCTTGCAGAACACCGGTCTGTCGGAGAACCCGATCGATTGCCGCCGCCGAGGCCGGCGGTTGCCACTGGGGCACATCGGGCTGAAAGTAACTGCTGTGCAGTACCGCCGACAGCCCGGACCATGGCCAATCGTCAAGCTCCAGCCGCAACAAGGCCAGCAAAGCTCGCAGAGCCGGGCAACTGCGCAGCACCGGCCAGCAATCCACCACAAAGGGAATCCCAAGCTTGCCGAACACTTCGCGCACCAGCCACTGGACATCCTCCAGAGTGCGAAACACCACCACCACTTCGTCGGCACTAGCCTTGCCGCTGGCAAGCAGCAGTTTGATCCGCGCGCCGATCTGCTCTAGTTCGCCGATCGTTCGGGCCGCCGCCAGTATCTCGATGTTTTCCGCCCCCGGTGCAGGGGGCACATTCCGCGGATTGGCAAACAGCCAGCGTTCCGCATGGTCCAAGGCCGCCCAGTGCGGCGGCGATGGACGTTCCAGTTGCTCGAGGGTCACCTGCTGGTGGCGGCGCTGCAACTCGGCAAGCGTCTTCAGCGGCTTGGCAAAAAGCTCTTCCCGCCCCGGCTCGGCTTCCAAAGGCAAGCTGATGCACACTTGCTGGGCACAACGGGCGAGAATCTCCAGGATTTCGTGCTGGGTACGGGTGAAGTCGGTAAACCCATCGGCCACTACCAGCCTCAACCGGCCCAGTGCTCGTGTTAGGGTGTTTGCCGCCGCACCCCGCTGGTCAACCTGACCTTCACTGGCCAGTTGCTGTGCAACGCGGCCAAGCCAATCGCGGGCGGACCAGAACAGTCCTTCTTCGTCGTACAGATTGTGCTGGCGGAGCGTTTGCTGATACTCGGCAAATATCGCGCCCAACTCGCGGTGCTTGTCCGTCGCTGCCAGCGACTTGCAGGCTTGAACAAAATGCTCCGGCCAGATTTCGTACCGCTTCAGCTCGGCGATGAAGTCGCAGATCAAGCTCAACAGGCCCGGTTTGTCGATGATGGGACGAAAGTACTCGATCCGCCCTTGCTGGCACAGCCGGTCGATGATCCACCGCACGAGCTGCCGTTTCATCAGTGCATCGATCGGTTGGATCAACTCCGGCATCGAATCGACCACCCAGCGCGCAAAACGGGTAAAGGTGGTAATGCCAGGGCTGAAGCAGCCGGGCAAGCGGGCCACCAGACGCCTGCGAATATCGGCCGCCGATCGCCAACTCGGAGCCAGCCACAGCACGGCGCCTGGCTCCGCGGAGGCCAATACGCGAACGTACTGCTCCAGCAGATACTCTGTCTTGCCGCAACCAGGCGGGCCTGTCAGAATCAACATCATTGCCCAAGAGCCACACGGGGAATCGAAGCGGTTCCATCCGCGCCACACTGGCCGCGGACGGCTGCCGGCGCTTTACCAGCAGACATTTTCGGCCCCAGCCGCCAACTGTCAACCGCCCCCTTACGCAGGGGTGGCTATGCGGCACCGTCGCTAATTGTGCTGAAAGCAGCAGGTTGAACCGATGGATAATTGCCAACATCGGCCGGCAGGCCAGGCGCTCGCTGCTGACGCCGCAGCGCTCGGAACAGGATTGCCGTTTGTCGCTTGGCGCGTCTTGCCGGCTTGGCGTTTGGGAAGATCACTGGGAAGGCATGCGTAGGATGATCGAACTTCGGGAGACCGAGGACGGAGCGATTCTGCCGGTCAGGGCAGCGCCGGCAGCACGCCGCGATCAGATCGCCGGGCAACATGAGGGGATGTTGAAAGTGTGCGTTACCCAAGCGGCCGAAAAAGGCAAAGCCAATAAAGCGATCGCCCAACTGTTGGCCAGCGCGTTGGGTTTGCGAAAGGGCCAGGTCACGCTGCTCAGCGGTGCCACCGCGCGCGACAAGCGGTTCTTGATCACAGGCATTTCGCTGGCGGAGCTTAAATCACGCCTGGATACCGTGCTGGCGGCAATAAGCAACGGCAAATGACCGATGCTGGCTCAGGCAGGCCGGATTAGCCTTATTCCCGCTGCTTTGCTTTGCGCGGGCTGAAATCAGACGTGTTTGCTCGGCAATCGATTTTGTTCCGAAAGCGCTTCACTGCTGCCCACGCCGAGTACAACAGCAACTGCCGCTGCAATCGCTAGCTAGCCTTCCGCGCGTGGCCTGCCCGAGCAGACCGCAACACGGCAACGACTCTTGGTGCCTCATTGGAGCGTTGCGTGGAGCAGTGGCTGTTTGCCGCTGACGGGTTGCGAGGTTTCATTGCTGGTTGGATTGTTGATCTGCTTGGTTCTGCTGTGGCGTTTCCGGAGGCTGCAACTCGTCACGACCGCCGCGAATCTGCTGGCCGTTCCAATAGACGCTACCTCCTCTGTCCACCCAGCCCGGGGCAGTGTTGCCCAGCAGATAGCTGTTGATGATCCGCACCTCGCAATAGGGCAGGGTAAGCAATTGGGCCTTTCCGTTATTGCCCAGCAGGCAGGCTTCGATTACAGCCGATGACGCCCCGCCGACAGTGATGCCGCTGCGTCCGTTGCCGCGCGAGATGACGCCCGCCAGATACACTCCCCGGGCGTTATTGAACACGTTGATCCCATCCTGCTGGAAGCCCTGGACTGTCAGATCGAGGATGGCCACGTTCTCCACCTGATACAAGGTGATACCGGTTTGGAGCGTGGCACAGGATAGATTGTAGTCGGCCGGCAGTTTGTCGTTTTCCACGCAGAAGTAGAGCCAGCCGTCCACAAGGCACCACTGGAGCGTATCCAGTTCGGTAACCGTGCGGCCCGGCGGAACCGGCACCCGCACCGGCGGCTTGCCGTCGAGGAACAACTGCTGCCAGGCTTTGCGTGTGGGGCGGAAGCGGAATATCGCCCCGCGGTAGTGTTCCCAGGCTTCCGGCGGAACCGGCTGCGAGCCATCGAGCACCGCGCCGTTACCCTCGATCACTAGAGGCCGCTGCCGTGTGCCACTCAGCCGCAGGCCGACGATGCTGATACTTTCGCGGTACGGCTGGCCAGTGGCTGCCAGGATGATGCGGTCGCCGCCGTTGGCCAGTTGCAATGCCCGGGCGATGGTCCGCACAGGCCCCGTCAAATCCGGAGTGGCTAAGCTCTGCGCTCCGCTGCAACGGTCGTCGCCGGTGAGGTTATTGACGTATATCTCACGGCCGGCCGTCTTTTGGCAGGGCGCCAGCACACACAACACGCATCCGGCCACAACAACCCGAGCCTTGCTGGTGAACATCGACTGCTTGCCTTTCTGCATCCGAGTTTATGGGTCGTTTCGAGGGTGTCGATCCACCATGGCGATAGTGTAATCGGCGTCCTGGGAGTAGACAAAAGTTGCCCCAAGAAACATCCCCGCAAAATCTAGCATACCGCGGTATATTGTGCATCGGGTGATACTCGGGCGGTCTTACGGGCCTGCTTGGGCTGCGGGAATATCCGCGGCGTGGACTTTACTTGCGCTGTGGGCTTGCTTGCCGAGGCACCGGCGGCGGGTAATCTGAATGATTGGTTCCACTTTGGCAGTCATACTCCGCACGCGCTGAAATAAGATGTTCTTCCCAGAGAGGATGACTTGTTCTTGGCCGCGTGAAGTATAGATGTCCTTGGTAGCACGCCGCGGTGCGTCGGCACGGCTAAGCAATTCCAGGAGAATGTGTCATGCGTGTGACAATCAACAACTGCGTTATCGAACTGTGCCAGGGCGATATTACCGAGCACCAAGTAGATGCCATCGTCAACGCCGCCAATAGCCGACTGGCTGGCGGCGGCGGGGTGGATGGCGCGATCCACCGTCGGGGCGGCCCGGCAATCATGGCCGAAACACGGGAAAAATACCCGAACGGCTGCCCCACCGGCTCGGCCGTGATTTCCG
>Ga0308412_1001354_pt1 | contig 13346 bp, 1 predicted proteins | sample HotsprottomLayer_FD_202357 | JGI IMG/M metagenome (GOLD analysis project Ga0308412, IMG submission 202357) | Hot spring phototrophic mat microbial communities from Octopus Spring, Yellowstone National Park, Wyoming, United States -... | ecosystem: Environmental > Aquatic > Thermal springs > Hot...
TAGTATTTGCAGATGGAATGAACCATTCGACTTCTTCTTTGTTCGAGCTTACATTACCAGTTACAGCTGTCCAGCCATCAACGCCATTAGCTGAGAATTCGAAGCGAACATTTACGTTATCTTTGGAGATCCAGCGGATATAGTCCTTCTTGCCACTTGTGTAGATTGGGTCAGTGGATGCAGGACGAGTAATTTCAGCTGGGACAGAGTAGATAGTAAAGACAGCGTCGCTTCTGTCGAGTTCTTTGCCTGTTGCAGCATCGAGCATACGAACGAGCATTTCGCCTGAGTTGATGCGCGGAGCTATCCAGCTAAGGCTTAATTTAGCTGATTCAACAGGTGTTGAATTTATGCGAACCCAAGAAGCACCGTTATCTGCTGAATATTCGAAATAGAGCATTGTGTTTGTTTCATCAAGTGGAGCAGTCCAGTTGATTGAGTACATCGAACCGCCTTCCCAAACTTCGCCGCCGTTTGGAGCAACGATAACAAAGTTCTTTGCAATTATAATTGGCTTGATATCTTCGAATACACCAACACCAGTGATAATTTTACCATCTGTTGAAAGTACTGCGCAAGTATTGCTCCAGTTGAAGAATATGCTTTGATCTTTGCGAAGCAGTTCAAATCTCAAAGTGCCAAGATAAGTATTTACTCGTGGCACAATTTGCCCTGGACGGCGTGTATATGCATCCCAATCAACTTCAATTGAACGAGTGTTAGGAACTGGAATATCCGTTAAATTAGTAGGTGATGAGTAAATTGGACCGTAACCCAGATCAGGGCGGTTATCGAAAATAACTTCAGCTGTTTTCACCAGTTCAACAAATTGTAGAACAGTAGGATCGAAATTGATTGCGAATGTTCCATTAGCAAGAGCGAAATCAGCACCAGTATTGCGGATGTAAATTGGAACATCAACGTATTTGCCATTGAGTTGTGGCATAGCAATTACGCGATATGATAGACCGCCTGATTGTGTTTGTTCGTATTTAGAAACAGTAGTTTTTGGATGAACTTCGCCACCGTTTTCAAGGTAAATCTTAGCATCAGCAATGAGGCGTTTCGAAAGTTCAGGAGCATAAGGATAAACCACGCTCATTGGATCAGCATCCGAGATGTAAGCAAATGGGTTGCTTTGAACGATACCAGGAGTTGATGGATAAACATATTGAGTGTTCAAAGCAAGGTTGCGAAGCGATGAAACTTTGTTAGTATTATTATCAACGATAGTTCTATCAATAGCGTTAGCAACATTGTCGCCGTTTACGTCGTTTGATGGATCTGTTGAAAGAGCATTAACACGTACCTTTGCACGGTCAGCAGCATTTATTTGACCATCACGGTAAACATCACCACCAACCATAGCTGGTAATGCGTTAGGTGTTGTAAGGTTATTTGCGGCACCGCCATCGTTGAAGTTCAAGCCAGTAGTTGCCCATCTGTTGCTGAAGCGATCAGCTGTGTAGTTTTGTTCGTCAGCATAAGCAGTATAGCGAGTGCCGAAAGCTGGTGGCTCTTGACGAGCTTCAGTTGAAGTAATTAGGTTATTGTCTGTTCCATCCCAAGCTTGGAAATCCCAGCCAGATTCAATTGCCCAAGTTGATAAATTATCGCCTGTATAGTAGAACGGAGCAGCATAAGCACTCATTACTGGTAAGTAGTTCAAGTGATCGACAACAACGAAGTAGCGACCATCTGCAACATCAGTAAGAACAAATGGAACGTTAGCAAAATTGTTCGAACCTGCATTTCTATTTGTGATTAATTTAGCAGTTGAGAAGTTGTAATATCCATCATTTGAAATAGCAGTGCTATTTGGAACATAAGCACCTGGAACACCTGCATTGTCTTGGAACAAGCGGATTCTCAATGCTTTGTTAGCAAAAGTTGTTCCAATGTTATTGACTATACCACTTGCATAACCACCATGGTAACCATCGAGAAGCACGCGAACAGTGAAGTTACTCGGTGGAGTAATGTTAAACTGAGCACTTTCTGTAATAAGTGTTTGTATGAAACCATTTGTGCCGTTATCATATTCAAGTGGTGTAGGAGTGTTAATATTTGCACGAGCACGCAAACGCAGTCTGCCGTTTGTCATTGCTGCACCAATTACGGATTGATCGTTATAGACACCGTCTTTGTTTGCATCAGGATCTGCAACTGAGCAGTTCAAAATACCAGCATATTGTGGTTTTGCAGAAACACCGAGGAATACAAAGGAACTATTAGCTGTTGGCAATGCAAGTGCGTTTGTATAACCAGCATTGTGGTAAACGCTCGATACAAATTGATAAGGAACATTGTTATTGCCTGCGCCGCCACCGGTGGAGAACTCTAAATCAGCTTGTTTAGATGAAGAACCATAGCTGAAAGTTACACCATTATTGCGATTGTAGTCGAAGCCAACCCAACGAACTTTAAGTTCAGTTTCAGTATTTTTAACTGCTTGCAAATAAACTGGTTCAACTAATTTCACAAATGGAGTTGTAGATTCGAAATTAGCAGTTGGATCAGGATTGATACGAGCAACAAGATCGGCATCATAAGGAGTTACAGTAAATGAACGAGCTTTACCGTAATTGACCCAGCTATTGCCGTTGAATGAGTAAGCAGCAGTTAAGTTTTTAGTGTAATCAACGCCGCCGAAAGTACCAAGCTCATCAGCACGAACTGTTAAAGCACCCTGAACGAACTTAATGAGTTCATCAACAGTTAGAACACCTGCTGGATTGCCACCCCAGAAGCGTAATTCACGGAATTCACCATCGAAACGACGATTTGCTCCGCCAGCTACGCCTGGTTCGTATCCAATATAGACAGGAGCAGTATTAGCTTTATCAACAGTAATGCCAGAGCCAAGCTGTTTCATTATTGGATTGGTTGCTTCAAGAGCTTCGTTGCGTGTCCAAGTAAGCTGTGGAACACCATCGACGAAGAATAGCACTTGCGATTGAGTTCCAACGGATGGAAGATTTACCCAGACACCAACATGAACCCAAACAGAGTCGAATTCAACAGTATTAGGATTGAGCACGCGGTAAATTGGATCGCTTACAGCAGTGCGAAGAGTGCGAGTGCCATTGCTTTCGACGGATGAAACTACAAATTGTAGCTGACCTGTTGGGAGAAGTCTTAAAGCGTAGTGAATAGCTTCTGTTTCGGTTGCACGAGTAGCGTCCTTCTTTGCAACGATTGGATAGAAGTTACCCGGAGTATTAGCTGGGAAGCTATAAGGCTTAATCCAAGTTTCAAGGAAGAATGTTTCGCCAGTGATATTAAGTTTTGTGTTTTCAGGAATGCTTACAATAGAGTTAGTACCATTTTTGAAACCGAACCAAGGAGCAACTTTGAATGGTTGAGAAATGTAGTAAATATTGTCTTGATTGCGACCTTCGGCACCACTTATACGTAAAATAACATTTTTCTCATAGTTGCCATCAAATGGGAGAACACCCTGTAAGTCGTTCATATATCCTGAAATAGTTGCATTTTTGTATGGTTCCCAGTAAGCATAGCCATCTTCGACTTCAGCATTGTCGATTGGCATAGCAGGAACTTGATTATCAAGAGCATCGAACCAAGTAAGACCGCCATCACGGCTGAGTTGTATCATAACATCGCCATCAGTAGCACCAGATTTCGGAAGCAAGCTACCAATACCATAAGAAACCCAGCGAATTTGATATACTTTTCCTGCTAAATTGCTAACACCTTCGCCGCCATTTGGTGAAGTAACTCTTATATGCGAGCGGTCTGGACGATAGCGAATAGCGTTGTTATTTGGTGTCGAAGTAATACCAGGAGTAGTAAAGAAATTCAAATCATTATTGCTTTGCTGATATGTTTTCTCATTAGCTTTATCATATCTAGAAGCTTGAAGTGGGAAATAAAGCTCAAGAGCAGTGCGCCAGTCGTTTGGTCCATCAGTTATTGGATTTATAGAACCATTTGGATCGTAAACACCGGGTATGTAGCGTTTCATTTGGTTTTGTTCTAAAGCGGCACGCCAAACTTTTACTTCTTTAATACCGCCATAGAAATAATCTTGTGGCTGCATACCATTGTTTGGATTTACACCAATCCAAATAGGCATCTTAACGTTTAATGGGCGAATATTTGGAGCACTCTTATTCACATAGCGAGCAACTTCTTCACCATCAACATATAGAATAACTGTGTTATTTGAGACAACACCCGCAAGATGAGTCCAAAGGTTTGCATGTGCATCTGTGAGGTTTGGATTATTGCCGTATTGTGGGAGTGGAGCAGGGCTAACAACGTCGCCAAGCACTGTATTATCAGATGCACTTACACGGAAAGCTGGATAAACGCCATCGCGGAGGTAAAGCATCCAGCCAAGATCTGCTTCTGATGCATTGCCCGAGCTTGCAGCAACAATTGCTGGATTGGAACCAATGCCATTGGAGACATTGAGATTTACCCAAGCTTCAACTGTAAATGAGTTTGGTGTTGAGAAATTACGAACTGTGCGGAAATATGAAGTTGCACCATCAAATTGAACGAAGAATAGACGTCCCAAGATGAATGTTTGATCTGATTCATCCATTCTTGTTGGCGAGTTTGTATATGCAGGACGCACTGATTCAGCAAGTGAACCGCTTGTACCAGTAAGTTGAGTAATACGGATTTTTGCGATTTCGCTTCTGAATGGGAAGTTCTCATCGGCTTTCCAGATGACACGGAGAACACCGCCATAGCCCCAACCCTGCAAGCCTGGACCATAAGGTGAGTCTTGAAGACCCGAAACTGCTACGTCATTTGGCAATGGTTGAACGTTGCCAGTTGTAACAAAGTAGTCGTCATTTGCGTCGAGGCTGTCGATCCAGCCGAGTCTGTATGTTGGGAGATCGTTTGTTGCAATAAGTGATGCTCTATCGCGGCTTTCAGCTACGCGACCGAATTCTGTATAGCTTACACCACCATCGAGTGAGTATTCAAGGCGATATGCAAAGCGGCGTGTGCCATAAGGTGCAGCCATAGTTGGTGTTGCAAGACCTGAACGTTCGAAGTATATTGGATAGCCGCGATTTGTACGCATTGATAAATATGGAGATTCAGGATAGCGATTTACAGTTTGATTTAATTGGTTTGGATTAAGTACAGTTATACCACGAATTGTGAACGGTCCGGGGTTTACAAATTGAACTTGATTTGTTACATCTGTTTGATTATCTGCGCTCATTACAACAGTTGTGTTAAGCGATGTGTATGGATTGAACTGAAATTCTGCTAAGTCAGCATCAGTCAGCAAGTCCGCATTCAATATGTTGAAGCGTAACAAACCGATGAATGAACCACGTCCAGTGGAGGCTGGAGTAAATCCGCTACCACCTGAACCTGTTAGATTCACGTCGAGGACAGCTACATAGCGCATTGTTCCGCCAACTAAGCCGCTAGCGCTTGTTCCACCGAGAGCAGCGAAACCGCGAGCTGGCTTGTTGTGGAATTCGGACTCAATGACGTAATATGGTAATGGTTCTGGTGCATCAACATCGAACTGAATTGCGTCAGTTTTCGAAGATGGTTGATTTGCACGAGAGAAATCTTCTGCTTGAAGTTTTGTACCATTGTATGATACGCCAATGTTCATTGCACCGAGCGGACCAGCATTCGGTGTCAGTGAACGCACCCAGATTTCGACACCCAGCTGATTACCCATTCTTCGGGGAGTGAGTGTCATCTGATAGTTGAAAGTCTGTGCAAGTGTTTCGGCGGCTCCAAATGCGAGTAACAACGCCAGCCAAAATGCACTTAGGAATTTTACTTTTTTCATATTTTGTTCCTTTTATATTTTTAAACACAATTTCTTTTTGGCTTTGGGCTATGGGCTTCCATAGCGTCCAAGCACTGCTTGTAATTCCATTTAAGTTTCAGAAGATTATGTTAAAGAACGTTATCTTCTTGTTTCTTCGGGGGCGGTGCCGCATTATTGCAAGCACACGCCCATCGAAAGAAACTTACCCAATGCCCTACGGTGTTACCGAATATATTTCACTGCCATAGGTGTTCACTTGAAGTATGTATTCTTCGCCAGATTTAGTCCAATATGAACCATCGGCGCTGAATATACGCACTGTGTATGTACCTGCTGGCAGATCGTTTGCAAGAACCGCCTCGCTCGATTTACCGTTAAGTGTCGAACGGCGGATGCGGCGTCCTGTCATATCGTATAATTCTAATGTATAGTTGCCTGGCAAGTTTGTCAGCTTCGCACGCACATTTGGTGTTGTGCTTGAAACTGAGAAGTTGAACCAGTCTTCGTCTGTTGAGTTCTTTATTGTTCCGCGTATTGGAGAGTTGGTACCGATTGCTTTCGAAAGCGCACGTGTATTATTTATGCCAAACGTTATATCATCATCGTAGCTACCAGTTGTAGTAAATGATTTCGGATTGCCTGCGGCTGCTACTGTGAGATAGTTTTCGTTGTAGTCTGTTCCGTTATATTCAAATACATAAACATAGTATTTAGTGTTCGGTGCAAGACCTACTATATTAATTGGACCAGAACCTACGTGGAGGACAGTTGCTCCGCCAATGCTCGAACCCAAGCCCATTATTGTATTGCCATAGTATGTTTCGCCGTTTACTGGGTATTCGCTTAGCTTAAGCAATGTATCGGGCTTAATCACAACGATACGGCTATTACCGTTGCCGTTTGTCCAGCTTATTGTTGTAGTAGTTGCAGTTGTGTTGCTGAATGTTATTGCTGTTGCCTGCGATGTCGGAGCTGCTGGAATTACATCGAACAGTTGGCTTACTCCTGCTAAGGCTTCGCTTGGGGAGACAGCTTCTACTGTAAACTGATGGTTGCTTCCAGCCGAACCTGTAATCGACAAGCCTTGTAATGTTACATACGATTGTCCTGGTGGTATCAAGCTGGTTATGTTTGTAAATGTACCTGCACCTTGTGTTAATTTCAAAGTGAAGTTAAATGCGCTCGTTACAGGTATTGCCTGACCGAATTCATTCTGCAATTGCACTGTAACTTTGAAGGATTGACCCAGCACAACTGGTGTTGGCTCTATGCTTGTGATTACAAGTTTGTTGCCTGTTGTCTTAATTGCGGCATCTTTTGCGGCATCTGTGTTTGCAGTTGCTACGAATATGCCCCAATCGCCATTGAGTGCAGCCGAACCTTTAACTGGGAAGCTTGTCATTGTGAGCACTTGCGAGCTATAGCTTGCGTTCTTGCGATAGTCTATCCAGGAGTTACCACCCCATTTTGCAGCAAATGTTACATTTGCAGCTGGTGTGAGGTTGTTGTGTATTGTATTTGGCCATTCGAAGTTAACTTTGATGCTATCTGTTAGTGCAGTGCCTTCTGGTTTAATGCTCCACATTGCGAGCAATGCACGCAATGGATCGCCACCTTTGCCGAGTGTTGGGTTCTGGTATTTCGGTCTTACTACAATAGCTTGCTGGCTGCTGCTATTTGCAAACTGCAATGTTACTGGAATGTATCTGTTACTAATACCAACATTATATACAATCGGGTTGTTTGTAACAAAGCGGCGCAAGTTGCCATTTACGTATGCAGTAGAATTGAATGCTGGCAAGCTCGCACTCGGTCCAAATGTTAGTATATTGTTGTTTGTAGTAATTGTGAAGAGACCTGTTAGTGTTCCATTTATGCGAAGATCGCCTGCAAGTGTTATTGTACTGGTTATTGTTAAATTGTGGCACTCATTATTGCGGAACATTGTTGCTGGGATAACCAAGTTTGTAATGTTCGGCAGCACAACTGTAGAACCTGTGCCAGCTTTGATTCCGCCAGAGATCATTACAAGATTGAATGATGTGTTAAATGTCAATGTGTTGTTGCCCAAGTCGAAGTCGTTTATTCCTGTGTTGATACGCAAGAAAGATGTATTTGCTATAGTCAAATTGCCACCTAAGGTTTCTTGGCGTGCAACTTCAAGTTGAACTGTTGTAGCAGTTCCACCTTGGAAGTAGGTGTTGCTAAGTCCGTTTGCTACTGTGCCGCTGCCTTGCAGAACAAGACGAGACAATGTAGGTGAGCCATCAATTTCACCTGATGTACGTGTCAGGTTCCCGTTTAGAATTAGCTTAACTGGATTTGCTGCTGAATTGCCTGATGCGATAGTCAGATCTGCAAGTGCAAGATTTAGAGTGCCGTTTACTGTTAGGTCGCCAGCAGTTGTGTGGGCTGCGTTTACAGTTAAGTTATATAATGTTGGTGTGCCGCTAACTGTGAAATATGTATCGTCGAGTGTTGGAGTTGCGTGGTTTGTAGCAACAACATAAGTGCCAGTGCCACCATTGATAACACCATTGATACGGCTTATAACTCCTGCACCAACTGTGAAAGTCTTACTTCCAAGATTTAATATACCATTTGTGAGCGTCATTTCGTGGGCTGAATTGGATGCAATTTGAGTGTTCAATTCAAGCAGAAGCTCGGAGTTGCCAGTCTTGTTGAGTTGTAAATCAGCAAATGAAATTGGAGTTACTGCAACTGTCGAACCTGTTATCTTCTGCAAAGATGAACCATTGAATATAATCTTGCTGTTTGTGTTGTTGTCGAAGTCCATACTGGAGGTTCCATCGATCACTAAATCGCCTGCTACAAATAGTTCTTGCGCTTGTGCTGCAGGTGTCGAAAGAACTGTCGAACCAGTTGTCTTCAAGCTGTAGAATTGAGTAGAAGCAGGTGATATGCTTGAAATTTCGGGTGCAGCACCAGTGAATGTAATTGTTCCAGCGGTTGCAGTGAATTTACCGCCTGCACCAGCATTGTTGAATGTATTAGCACCTGTTCCAGTAATTGTAAAGTCCGAAGAAGTAGATACTTCATTGTTCGGATTTGCTGCAATTACTATTGTTCCAAATTCTAAGCGACCTGCTGGTGATTTTGTGATTATCTTAGGATTACCTGCGGCAACGCCTGTTCCGACGTTGAATGTAATCACAGATGCAGCCGAGCCGACATAGAATTCGCCAGTGCCTTCGACTTCAATACCAGCACCAGTTGGATTTGTGGAGTTGTTCTGTATAGTAAAGTCGTGACCAGTTAATGTTGTAAGTTTCGAGCCATTTGCTACTTTTAGCTTGAAGAAGCGTAATGTACCGCCGTTGTTTATGGATTTTTCAGAAATATTTTGGAATGTGATTGTTCCACCATCAGCAAGTAAACTTGCACCACTGTTTACAACCAAATTGCCCTGTATCTTCCAGCTATCTGATGTGTTCACTGTTACTGATGTGTTGATTGTCAAATTATTGAAAACGAGTGTTTGGTCTGAAGCATTCTTTATATCTCCATTTCCTATAAATGTGATTGTTCCATTGTTTGCAATGAAGGAGCCATTGCCTTGGACATCTATTTCTTTTCGAATTCCGAAACTGTTGCTTGTAACGACTTTGGAGCCGCTTGTGAGCCGCAAACCGTAGAATCGCAAATCATCTGAAGCCTGTGTGTTAACGATTTCACGCTGGCTTGTGTTGTCGAATATAACGAAGCCACTTGTTGGATCGAAATCATCTGTTCCGTATTGATAGAAGTTGCCTTGAATGTATGCAGTTCCTGTTGGAACGAAAGTCTGGGCACCACCGGATGAATTAAACTGAACATTAAATAATTTCAAGGTGCCGCCTGATTGCACAGCCCATGGGTCGCCCGAACCAGCAACAGGATTTGTGAAGAATGCAGTTCCGCCTGTTGCGTTGAAAGTCGAACCACTTCTTATATCGAGTTGGTTTGTCAAGGTGAAGTTGCTTGTTGTGCCGACGTTTGCGTTGTTATCTGTGCGGATAGTTCCGAAGCTAAGGAATGCCGAAGCTGGAACGCTTATTGTTTGCAACGGATCGTAGCCGCCCCAGAATTCGGCATTCAGACCCTGAACAGCACTATTTGCAAGCAACGCAACATCGCCACTGATGCGAATACGATTTGCTGAACCGGTAACATCAGCTGCATTCACTGTTAAATTGTGCACCCAGATACCGGCACCCGATATATAATTATTATTTACTGTAATTGTAGATGAAACACCTGCAGTTGTTCCATCGCCAATGATAAGATTTAGTCTGCCAGTGCCATTGACGCCAAGAATTTCGGCACCTGCTGTCAGAGTGATATTGCCCATAACACGCAATGTTACGACATCGCCGTTTGTGCCGTTGTTTGCAGGTTGCAATGTTGCATTGCTATGGTTTAAATTCAGTGTTTTGCACTCGTAGATAACTCCGTTACCATTCAGAGTAACTGTTGCGGCACCAATTGTAACTTGGTCCACCTTAGTTGGGACGCCTGCTGGCGACCAGCTGTTTGGATCGCCCCAGTTGCCGCTTGCGCCAACGAATGTGCGAAGAACACCGCCATCGCCCGGCACAGCAGCCATAGCATAATACGAAGGCGAACCAATTGATACACCCGTTACAGCCAGTTGACCTTTGCCTGTAACTGGAGTATTCTCTGTAACAGTGCCACTTACTTCAGTAAACGTATTGAATGTAAATGCAGTTGAATGATATAGTTTCAAATCTGCTGCGGCACTATATAGTTCTGTATTGTCGAATGCAAGTGTTACTGCTGTTAATGGACCATTTGTAAATGTAATTTGATATATTCTATGAGTTGCAAGACCAATTCCACTTATTGCAACAGTTCTCGGATAACGACGAACTACAATATTATTAAGAGTAGCAGTAATTGAAGGAACACCAATACCACTACTTTGAATTTGTGAAGCAGTCGATGATGCAGTCGTTATATACCCATTATTAGTACCGCTGGCGCCTGTGTTTATGATTGTATTGCCTGCAGTTTCGGAGATATTATCAGCTGGATTTGCTAATGTTATAACGAAGCCGTTCAGATCCAGATCGCCAAGAATAATATCTAAATCGGTACCTGAAGCGTTTCCAAGTGTGAGATTGCCTGAGAGCTTCATACCTGTTGGGCGATTCAAAGTTAAATGTCCAAGTTGGTTGACACCAGCTGGCAATACAAACTGTGGGGATGTGCCTTGTATAGATAATCTTGTGTTATTATTAACGTTATATGTGCCACCGCCACTCAAAGCACCGTGTAATGTTATTGTGCCACCATTACCGTCCCATGTTAATGTTCCGGAGTTAGAGACATTGCCATAAACTGTTAAGTCGAATGTAGCTTTATCGTAAGTTGCGCCATTAACAGTTAAATTGCCGTATAGTGTTAAAGCGGCAGCTTGATCTGTGGTTCCTGATGTGATTGTTAGATTATTTAACGTCGTAATACTTGAATGAATTGTTGCAGCAACTCCAAACTGGAAATTAGTTGTCTGGTTGGTTACAAGAGCATTGAGTACAAATGTTGGAGCGCCATTAAATATTACAGTGGAGCCACCAGTTGCATCAAGGATGAAGTTCGCTGCAGCAGCAGAAGTATATGTGCCGTTAAGAGTAAGAGTTTTGCCGTTTAGTTCTAACCTACCTGAGGCAAATTCTGTTGCTCCAATAGCCGCACCAATAGTCAAGTTGCTGTTTAGAATGACTTTGCGAGCAACATTACCACGGTTGATTGTGAGAGTTCTCAGTGTGGTGATACTTGATGGGAGGTTTATATCAGAAGTTGTTGTGTTTGTAATTTGCAGATCTTTATCTGCATTTGTATAAATTTCTCCAGTGAATGTATAAGTTGTTCCAGAAAGAATCAAATCTGGATAATTAACACCACTACCACCGAGGAAACTAATCTTACCACTACCAGCTAAATTTGAAACTGTTACGTTAGATCCATTGGATGTTACACCATCTAAATCCAGCACACCATTTGCACCTATGGTAACGTTGCTTAGTTGGTGGGATGCATCAGCTAAATCGAGTGTACCCGCTGTGATTGTGAGGTTATTTATTGTAACAGCAAAGTTGCCACCTATAAAGAAAGTAGCATTTGGACGGTTCAAAGTGAGTGTACCTATAGTTGTGGCAGCACCAATAGCATAATCTGTAGCACTTGGCAATGAACCACTACCTAAGATCTGTAGGTTGGTATTTGCACCTGTAACAAATTCTGTTTGATCATTTGTTGTAAGTGCTAATCCGCCATAAAGAATTAAAGTAGCATTACTTATATCAATAACACCATTATTGGGATTTGTTAGCGTTCCATATACTGTTAAAGTATTACTTCCAACATTTAATGTACCTGTACCTTTTGATAAATTCCCATATACGGTAACATTGCCTGCTAAGGTGGCATTATTGTTAGCAAATGTTAAATTATTCACGGTAAGAGCTGGGATTTCATCGCCAGCGGCTGTTTGAGCAGCGTTAAATGTTAAATTAGTGTTGGAATTTGTGTTCAAAGTAAGGTTTGTGAATGTAACGGTATTACTGAAAGTTACAGTCGAGCCAAGTGCATTAAGGACTGCACCAGGGGCAGCACCTGCAACAGTACCTTGAAATGTCGAAGTAGAATTATTTATCGTTAGTGTTCCTGTTGCAGGGATTGTAAGCGCCGCCGCATTGAACCAATTTGTTACACCACCACCGGAGGAAATCAATGTACCGCTGAGCGTAATAGCACCATTAAATGTGCGCGTGTTTGTCCCTGTGGATGCAGCATTAAGAGTGGCACCAGTTGCGATGGAGGTTATGTTACTAGCAGTTAAGTCATAATTACCAACAATGAGTGTACCAGCAGTAACTGTTAAAGCACCAGTGGAAACTGTTAAATTACCACTTAAAGTACAGGTGGAACCTGGTTTATTAACAGTGAAAGTGTGCAAAGTATTGAGTGTGGATGGGAGAGTAACAGGAGTGGTGCCAACGACGGATAAATTTGGTGCATTTGTGTTAGTTATAGTAGCATTAGAGGATTTTGTCCAGGTACCGCTGAGTGTAACAATAGCTGTTGCAGCACTAAAGTTAATATTGGAATTATCGTTTTGGACTATATCGCCGCGATAGATAGCATTGCCAATATCAACAGTAACGCTGGCATTAATCACAAGCGAGGAGGTGCCGTTTAGCGTAATGCCACCAGTGCCAGCAGTAGCGATATTGGTTGCATGAGAAATAGTTAAGGTGGAGTTGCCATAGATGCTTATAGTTTTGGCGTCCACTGGACCGGAAGTAGTAACGTTGAACCCATTTGGGATAATGACATCATCGGCTGCTGTTGGCACTTGTGCTGGGGACCAGTTATTGTTGTCGTTCCAGTCAGCTGTAGTTCCAACAAAGGTTTTCGTAGCTGCCGAGAGGGCACCGCTACTTAAAAAAGCTAAGATAGCTACTATTAAACTTAATCTTAGCAATCGGTTTTTCTTTTTCATATTTTGACCTTTAATAAAGTTTATAAAACTACTTTTATT
>Ga0308412_1001358_pt1 | contig 13336 bp, 11 predicted proteins | sample HotsprottomLayer_FD_202357 | JGI IMG/M metagenome (GOLD analysis project Ga0308412, IMG submission 202357) | Hot spring phototrophic mat microbial communities from Octopus Spring, Yellowstone National Park, Wyoming, United States -... | ecosystem: Environmental > Aquatic > Thermal springs > Hot...
GTCCCTCTCCTTGCAAAGGAGAGGGATATCGCAGAGCGACAGGGTGAGGTGCTGGATGCTTCGCTTCGTTCAGAATGACAGCGCATCTGCAAGACACTGGGGCATCATCAGCTCAATTCATATCCTTTTCAGAGCATGTATTCACCTAATTCTAACACAACCTAAATCAGGGTTAATTGGTATTGCTCGCAAAATTGTTTGAGAAACTGAATTGCATACTTGCGCTTCAACTGGTCGTGGAAAAATTGGTTGTTGTAGTTTTGCAAGCAGGCATAACACGCGGCGTCGCCCTGTTTGCCGCCGCATGTGCAATTCTTCACCAACTTGTAGGCTTCTTGAAGCATTTCTTCAATCACGCCGTCTTCATCGGTGATGCGTCTGACGTGTCCTGCGCCGCCCGGCACGTTGTCGTAAATCACCAGCGTAGGTTGTCGATTGCTGAAGTACAAGCAACCGTCAAGATCGGTGCGCGCAATGTTTAAGGCGTTTGATAGTCCTTCAATTAGAGCGTAGAGAATGGAGAGCAATTCATCTTGCTGATTAAACGTATATGCTGGCGGCAATGTGATTTTTACCACATCGGTCTTGAACTCATGTCCCAAATGCACTCGGCTCAACTGACCGTTGCAAGCCCTGCCTAAATGGTTGTTGTGAGCGTTGTTGTTCCCATTTGCCGTTGTGCTGTACCCGCATAATGCGCAGACGCGAAAACGTGTTCTGTTAATCACGCCTAATTTAGCGTTGCTGGCACTTTGAAAATGAAGCGTGATGCCATTTCGCTGAAAATTCCTTTCCTGCAAAGGCTGTCCATCGCCTGCAAAATAGACTTGGCTGGCGTAGGTTCTTTCGGGCCGACGACCTGTGAAATTTCCAGCATTCTGCGCCGCAATGAAGCCAAACTCTGGGAAAATGAACTTGTCGTTAAGCTTGAAGTCGGTTGACCCGCACCCTCTGCATGGCTCATGTCGCCAAGCATTCAGTTGAGCATCATCAATGATGCGCACGCTCTCGTAGCGACCGCAGTCTTTGCATATCTTAAAGGCACGACGCTCCCACTGCCTTCCGGGAACAATCTTCAAGCCCCAACTGGTCCAAATTTTCTTGCGCGCCACCACTTCCGATTCAGGCGCATATTCGGCAATTGCCTGTCTAAGGTCGCGCTGTAAATCCAATCCCTGCGCTTCTGTGCTTCTGATGAAACTTGTATCCAACTGAACCACATCGACAGGGAAGCCATACTTCGGCAAGATGCCAAACCGTGCCGCCTCTGCAATAAATTGTCTTTGTTTGAAGGTGTTCTTAGATTCCTCGAGTCTTTGTGCTTCACCAAAATTTCTATCACGAGTAAATTGTTCGATGCTCTTTTCCAATTTGGCAAGGGTGCTATAAAACTCACTGGCAAATCTGAGCAGAAGTCCATCTAAGTTTGAATCTTTGGCATTGATTCCAATGAGTTCAGGAAGCCATTTCCAACCATCATCGCCACAAAGTTCTGCGTGCAAGGTTTCAGGCATAATTTCTTTCACAGCATCTGCGACCTCTGGCGGCTTTCCATTCAAGAAGGCAAAAATCTCGTGCGTCTCTGGAAGTGTTTGGCGCACAAAGTTTTCAACAAATGCGTTTGCATCAAACCCATCAGGATTTTGTTGTACGGGTTGCAACCCTGCTTGAAAAGCCGCGCCTGCTTGTCCGCTCAGGAAGAACGTTTCCATGTTTCCAAAGTATTGCGGATAGGCTTTCCAAAATGCCGCAAAGGCAACGCTGTGAATATGCCGACGCACGATTTTTTCATTAACAATCGAGACACGCGGAACACGGATTTCACCTTTGATAATCGCAACAGGATTTTGGAAATGTTTAAGGTCGTGCGAGCGGCGCAAGCAAAAGGTCAGCACATAAGCCGTTGAGGAAAGCCGACGTCCTGCCCGTCCAGCACGCTGAATGTAGTTTGCAGGTGTTGGCGGCACATTTCTGAGAAACACCGTTTCAAGTGAGCCGACATCAACGCCAAGTTCGAACGTGGTCGAGCAACTTAGCACATTTACTTGACCATTGAGAAATTGCTGTTGCACTCGCGCCGCTTCAATGGATTTCAGTTGCGCCGTATGCTCTTTGCTTACTAATGGTTCAGGCGCAACTTCTTGATAAATTTTTCGATAGTGATTGTCAATCAACACATCTTTTTCTTCGCCCTCTCGCTGTCCCAAAATGCGCTTTTGCAATCGGCTCTCGTAACGGAAAATTGGGCTAACGCCAGCCACATTGCGATGCGTGATGATTTTAGATTTCTCGCATTGGTAGTACACATCGCCTTCTGAAAGCGGAATTAGGCGAATGCAGTCGTGCTTGAGTTGCAACGAGCCATCAGGATTGTGAGCAAATAGGTTGTAGAAAGGAGAATTTCCCTCTGTAAAGGCTTCCCAGATGTGAGTAAGGATTTCTTCAACGCATTGGTCGTCAGGCTCTTGACCTGTTTTGGCTTTAATGACTTTTTTAAGAAAGTGTGAGCGACGATTCGGGTGATAGGTTCCGTTTTGTCTCTTTTTTGGGAGCCAATTCAGTTGTCTTGCTCCTGCATTTGTTCTGACAAATGAAGTTTGGTTCTGAATAAAGCCAAAGATGAGCAGGTCTTGCAAGTTTGGAATCGGGAGTGTGATTGCCGCTTCAAGGCGGAAGTTGTCTATCAAGGCTTGGAACAGATGGCGTAGCTTGAACGCATCAAAGAATGATTGACTGACACCAAAATCTTCAGCGGAATATGTGTTTGCATCGGGCTGAAGCAGTGCTTCGCGCATTTCAATGCAATCGCGCAAAAATGTTCTTGCTGAATTGCCGCAAAGGTCAAAGAAGCGTTTGATGGTTCTTGGTGTAGGTAGATTGAGAAGAGCATCAAGGTTTTCGAGCGATTCTTCAACACGCATTAGCACACGCTTAAAGAAACTTTCCCAATGCCGACTGGGCAAGCCGCCGTGTAGCCAAATCGTATTTCTCACTAATCGATTTTGGTTTCTCAAAAAGCGAAGTCCATACTGATTGCAAGTTTCCTCGACAAAATCTCGAATCTCATCTTGTCTGTGCACATCAAGCGGTGCATTTGCAAAGAAGATGTCCGAGAGGCGGTTGTAGAAACTGTCGAGTTCAGCGTATTCGTCATCTGCCATTGCCAAAGCAAATGCCGCCAAAATGGTTAGGCGATGGGCATTTAATCTTGGCAAGAGCGGGAAGGGATTGTGCACAAGCAAGTTTTTTGCGGTTTCTATCACCAGTCTTTCGTCGTAGTCGAGGTCGTAGAGCAGGCGGTTTTCTGTGGTCGGGAGTGCGTTGAGCCGCGCAATAAGGAGTTGTTCCAATTCTTCAGGGTTCATCGCTCATCGTATCGTTTTATGGTCTTCTGGGAACTTCACTTCTGGGTACTTCAAGGGCACTGCAGGGGTACTTCAGGCTAAAGGAACTTGCGCGCCGCCTTAACACCAAAGGCGTCAATGCCAGTTTCCGTCGTGAAAATATACTTGAAACTGTGACATGCGCTTACATTTCTGGTGAGGGTTTATTCAAAAAATCTCGTAGCCCAAGTTGATGTAGAGATTTCTTCCGCGGCTTGGGAGATTATTGATGCTGAGATGTTCGTGATAAAGTCGGTCGAGGATATTTTCCACGCCGAGTCGCACGGACATTCGGTCCCACAGTTTTGCTCCGAGGCGAATATCAAAGACTGCCCACGCTGGTGTGGTATCTTCAAACAGAATTTTTTGCGACACCTGATTTTGCGCCAGTGCAAACCTTACCCCTACTTCGGCAAGCCATACACGCTGACTAAAACGAACACGCACATTTCCTGACAGCGGCGGCATGAATGGCAAGAAGTCGCGCAGCTCAATGAGGTAGCCGACCTGATAACTTAGCGTGCCCAATAGCATGAGGGTTTCGGTGGGCAACACTTCTGCACTGACTTCCAGACCAGCTATGTAAGCCGAACCTAAATGCGCATAACGCCGAAACGCCTGCGAAAACTGACGATTGGAAGGATTGGCTTCGATAAATGTCTCTCCCGCGATGTAGTTGTCAAAGCGCACATAGAACACTTTTGCCGTCAGGGTGTTGCCCAAATCCGAGTGCGCAAACATCAGCTCTGCTTGCACGCTGCGCTCTGGGTCAAGAAATGGATTGCCTACATAAATGGCATTGTCAAGAGGATTGTAGAGGTAGAAGCCGAAGTTTTCGATGTGTGTTGGCGGGCGCGCAGCATGCGACACTGCCAGCGCAAGCTTGCTGGCGGCACCGAGCTGCCACGTCCCTTCAAGCGCCAGATTGGGCACTATGTAACTGAGCTCAAAGCGCGGCTCTTCGACATAGCCTTGAAACTGACGCTTTGCCAGTTCATCGTGCAATAGGCGCCGCAGCACATCGAGCCGAGTGTTCAAACGCAGTGAAAATTGATTGCCAAAAAAGTGCACATAATCGATGTTCAGTGCTGCACTCCATGTGCTAATGTCTCCAAGATTGAGCAGATACATTGGCGCCACATCAGGGAAAATGCTATGCATTTCCATATCGGCAAATGCGTTGAAGAAATACGCATCCAGCGTCAGCTTCAGCACATCGCTTTTGCCGAGCAGGGTTGCAGTGCTCATCACGCCGTAGGTGCGATTGTCGCCATACATCGGCATATACATATCGGGCATGATGATACGCTCTCGGATTGCCTGAATAGGGCGCTGCCGGTCGTCCATGAAGTGGACCACTTGGTTGGTGTAGAGTTTGAGCGTCAGCATTGGTAGCCATGCTGCCAGCGATTGCACTTCGTAGTCCAAGCTCAAAAGATGCGCATCGGTGCGTGTGGCATCCATGATGAGTGCAGGGTAGCCGATATTGCGTGCAAAATCGCCAATGTAAGAAAATTGCAGGCGCTGGTTCTCGAAGTCTTTCAGCAGATTGAATTTGAGATTTTCTTTTGCATAGCCCGAGCGCTCAATGCGAGTTTGATTGCCTGCAAAGAAATCATCGGAGCGTTTGATTGAAAATGACCCGCGCATCGCCCAGCCTTCAAGAAATTTCGGCGCAAAATTTACATCGCCTCGCACACGCCGTAGCGTTGAAACCGTCTCAAACCCGCTTTCAAGTTTGAGAAACGAGCGCTCTGGATTTGGCTTCGTGGTCACGAAATTTACCGAACCGCCAATGGTCGGAGCGAACGCAAAATCTCTTGCGCCAGCACGGATGTCGAGCTTTTCGAGATTTTCGATTTCAATGTATGCAGAAATGGGGTCCATTCGGTCAACGCACGCAGGGTACATTTTCATGCCATCAATCGTCACTGCAATCTGCCCTGCGTTCATGCCACGAATGGCGGGTTCTTGCGCAAAGTTGGCGCGGCGCATCAGTTGCACACTCTGCGAAAGCGACAGTGCATCGTCTGTGGCATTGAGCACCTTTGCTTGCTGCTGAAATGAGGCGCTACCGTAGACCACGATTTCTTCAGCGTGAAAGCGCAAACTATCCTGCCCCACTTTGCTGACTGCGGCGCGTAGCGAATCGCTTTGTGCAAATGCGTGCAAAGCCAGTGCCAGCAGTAGCGCTATCAAAGCGAGTGTTTTCATGAACCAAGTCATAAAATGAAAAAGAAGAAGGTTCGCCCCACTTCCACACCGTTGCGGAAGCAGAACACATCAATCCGCCAATCGCCTCTCATGTTGAAGCCAATTCGCCCACGATATCTGCCCTCTCGTGTATGCACAGGATTGCGATTGCCCTCTGAACCATGCCCCATCGAGGGCATTAGCGTCTCAAATGTGACCACAAAATCTACCACCGGTGCATAACGAGTGACGACTTTGCCTTGCTCGCGACTATGCTGCGCCTCAAGAATGAGCCATTCAAACTCCTGCACACCGACTTGCAAAATTTTCGGTTCGGCAAAAACCACCATGTATGTTCTGGCATCATGGCTCTGCAGGGGTGCGCAGCGCCATGAAGGCACTACCGCTATTGGCACAACCACGCTATCGGCACGACCTTGATGCACCCAACGCATCACCAGACGCCACGCTGCCGACGCTTTTGCCAGAAAGAGATTGCCTACCAACTTGCCATCTTGAGGCACTAAGGCAACCGTGGGCGCTATGCGGAGTGAATCGCCTTCGAGCAGCGATGCAGCAAGTTCTGCGCTGGCATTTGTGAGCAGCGCGTTGGATTGTGCGTCCAAAAGCAGAATGTCAAACCCGTTGCTTCCCGTGCGCAATGAATCTTGTGCCTCTATCTTGACTCGAACGCCATGTCTTTCCCCTTCAAATAGCGTGATGGAGACTGCCTTGGGCTCGCCTACACTGCGCAGCGGATTGTTACGAAAGGTTTCTGAACAGCCATAGAGATACAGGCAAAGCACTCCCAGCAGCACCTCATGGACGCTGATGCGCACGAATGAAGTCTTCATCGGTTAGTGCATTTAGAAAATTTACAAGGTCTTGCTTTTCTTGAGCGCTCAATCCCAGCGGACGGACCAGTGGGCTTTGATTGGGCGACCCCGCACCACCGCGGTTGTAATGCTCAACGACATCGGCAAGTGTTGGCATAGACCCGTCATGAAAATACGGTGCAGTGAGCGCTACATTTCGCAGCGTTGGCGTCTTGAACTTGCCTTTGTCACTGGGACGGAAGGTCATGGAGTATCGTCCCACATCGCGGTAGACGGCTTGACTGCCATTGTCGTGAAACTCATTTGTTGTGAAATTGAATCCGCCATGGCATCGGAAGCAGTTGGTGCGCTCGCTGAAGAAAAGCTGCATCCCACGCTTTTCCGAGTCGTTTAGTGCGCTGCTGTCGCCGCGTTGAAAGCGGTCGTAGCGAGAATTGCCTGAAATCAGCGTGCGCTCAAATGCAGCAATTGCATCTAAAATGTTGAGGAAGGTTGGCGGACTTTGAAAGGCTTCCTCAAACAACTGACGATAGGATGCGTCGGCAGTGAGCCACGCAATAATTTCTGGGAACTGTCCGTTCATTTCCTCTTCGTTCTCGATGGCAGAAATGGCTTGTGCTTCCAGCGACAGGGCGCCGCCCGACCAAAAGTAAGAACCGTTGTAGGCAACATTGGTAAGCGACGGTGCATTGCGCAGTCCTGCTCTGCCCGATACTCCTACTGAGGTTGGTAGCGTATCGCTGAAGGCACGCTCTGGCAAGTGGCACGAGCTGCAAGATACCTTACCGTTGCTGGAGAGTTTTTTCTCGAAAAATAATCGCCTGCCCAGTTCCACTTTTTTGACCGTGAGTGGATTGTTTGCTGGAATCGGCGGTGCAGGAAATCCTGCTGGCAACGATAAGTTGAGCGGCGCATCACGGCTATGCACTGGCTCGCTCGGAGTCCCGCATGCGGCAAAGCACAGCATGATTAACAGACTGGCGACCGCCCACACAGTAGGCAAGCGGTCGCCCCCACACAGCACTTGCATCATGGTCTGAATCTGAAGACATTAGCAGCACGCTGATTGTCGCGAAATTGCTCACCAAGACGCCGGTCATTGGGAAAGCGCGCTGGGTCTCGAATGACCATGCAGCTTGGCGCTGCCGCTAAGTCAATGCCAGTGAAAAATCGCGGATAGTCGACTTGAATCGGTATTACATTGTTTTCACCTGCGCGAATTTCAAATGGCTGCGATAGCGTGATAACCGATGCAAAGCCAGTTGGTCCACCGATATGGTAGAAAAATCGCGTATTTGGCGTACCTGCTCCTGATGGGGAGTTATCAAAGAAACCTTCCACGCGGGTAAAAATGTAGCCTGTATTCCACGACCACCAATTGCCCGGCTGCGGCGGACTTGTGCGCGCCAAGGGATGGTTCGGTCGAAGCCGTGCCACTTCAAGTGCATCGATCTTATTGACTTGGTCATTGAGCCCCACGGTGAAACGAATTCCTTTGTAACGCCCCGTTGGTGCACTTCCCAGCACCGCCTCTCTTTGACCTGCATCGTGACGGAACAAGATGATTTTATCGGTAATGTTCAAAATCGCCGTATCCCCTACGCCTCTGATGTAGCGCACGGAAAGCGGCTCATCCGTAAAACGCACTTCCTCATTGTTCTCGCGAATGAGCGCAATTTCGCTGATGTAAATCCGAGCTTGGTTGATGCGCGCATTGCGCCCACTGATTTGAATCACCGTATTCGTATCGAACACTTGGTTACCAGCCACTGGCTCAAGACGCAGCGATACATTTGCACTCGTCGGCGCTGGGTCTGTGGCACTTTGCGAACAGGCAGAAAAGAGAATAGCTGCAGAAACTGCAGAAATAAAAGCCGTTAGGAAAACCCTGAATTTCATATGCTATTGAATTTTTTAGGTTTGTTGAACAACGCCATTTTTTACAGACTCATGCAAGGTTCAAAGCAAGGTCTAAGCATGCTAGAGCGGCTGTGTTGCAATAGCTTTCCCTACTGCCCACGCCATCTCTGGGCATGTCAAGACCGAGCACGCACCGCAGCCATGCAACCCTTGCGCGTATGCGCAAAGCGATGCGGTTGCGCAAAAAGACTGCGTTTAGGTGTGAAAAACTGTGGTATTGGTGTTAGGCTTGTGTAGGTGGGTGAAAGACTTCGCTGCCAAATCCTGCTAGCAGAGCCGACACATTGGTCAGAAAAAACGTGCAAATTGCCTTGCTTCGGGGAATGGCGAGCACAAATTTACCTTGAACAAACTCACTGACTTCTGGGAACCGTAGTTCTAACTTTCTGGTATCGGACTCTTGCGCTGGCTTGCCCTCATCGACGGCACGGATGTGGCACTTGCCATGACACCGCTTATCACTTTTGTTGACGCAGTATTGCTGAGCAATTTCATCTTCAAAGGCGAAATAAATGCTCCAAAGGATAGGAGAGCTGTTTGCGTAGCAGAAAAAGAGTGCAAGCGTAAGTATGTGAGCGATTCGTTTCAACGCCGTACTGCCTTTGATGAAAGCCTCTGCATCAAAATCAGCACAATTCTTCGAATATCCCAACAGGACATAACCTTGCTTTTAGGACGTTGCACTTGTGACTTGCCAGAAAATAGCCATCGCATTCTTGCGAAAATCCGCGTTGAGTCATGTTTGCTGCAGTGCTTACCGTGCTTGAGTTAGCCAGCTTGAGCTAGCGATGCACGATGTGGCGTTTGGATTGGCTGGCAGGAGAGTTAGAGCTGCTGCAGGATTTTTGCGAAGACTTGCAGAACGGCTTTGGTGGCACGTTCTAATGTGAGCGGTTGGCGTTGAGGGTGATAGAGCAAAGCCAAGTGCAGTTGTTGTTCAGGTCCAAGTTTTTCGCTGAGGGCGTCGAGCAGGTGCCATTTCTGGAGGCGATAGGCTTCGCGTAGCAAGCGTTTGATGCGGTTGCGTGCCGTTGCCCGCTTTACCAGGCGCCGACTGACGGAAAAGAGCACCATGGCTTTGGCAGCCGAGCATGGCGGCGCCACATGAAAGAACACTTGCAGATAGGGCACCTGAATTTTTCGTCCTGCCTCAAAGAGGGCACTTATAGCGCGCTTATGGCGGAGAATTTCGCTTTTTTTTAGGCATGCTCGGCGGAGGCGACCTTCACCGCTGGGCTCAGCTGACACTGCGTCAGTGTTCCAAAGGTGTTAGCGCTGCTTACGGCTCATTTCATCGCTGACGGTGAGTCTGTAGCGCCCTTTGGCTCGGCGACGGGCAAGGACCTTGCGTCCGTTTTTCGTTGCCATTCTTGCGCGAAACCCATGCTTATTGCGCCGCTTGCGATTGCTCGGTTGAAAGGTGCGTTTCATGGCTCCAAGCTATTATTCATAGTTAGAAATGAGCGCCAAAAGTATTACATTTTTTTTGTAAAAACAAGTTTGTGCCTTGCGCCCTTTGTTGTAGATTTAGTCCCCATTTTTGCGTGTCTCTTCAGTGGAGTCCGAGTAAAAATGCACACATGGGGTACAAGCAGAAATTTTCTGACTCTTTGCCTACGCCCTGTGGATAAAATGTGGATAACTTGTTAGTGAATTTTATGTGATTTTTAGCGACTTGCTGTAAAACAATAGTTAAATGTGGATATTTTCCTTCTAAAAACCCTAACTTGTTTTTGTAAAACAACTTACCAGAATGCTCATACTGTGGAAAACTCAAGAACTTTCCTTCTATCACGCATCTACTGATGTGTTGAGTGTGGAAAAAGAATCGTTCTCTGCTCAAAGCACCTGTGGATAAGATTGGTACCAAACATGTAAAAACTATGCTGCTTCCATGGTCGAAAATGTTTATCACTCTATGAGTGAGTCGGCTAATCAAATAGACGAGGTGCGCGCCGCCAAAGAGGCATGGCAACAGTGCCTCAATATCATTCGCGACAATATCAACCCGCAGAGTTTTAAGACTTGGTTTGAGCCCATTGTGCCGCTCAAACTCTCGAACGGCGAGCTGATGATTCAAGTGCCGAGTCAGTTTTTCTACGAATGGATAGAGGAAAACTATTACTCTCTGCTCAAGCGCACTATCCTTGAAGTCATCGGTCGTCATGCCAAGCTCACTTACTCGGTGGTTGTCCAGCAATCACCGATTGAGCCTGTAACTATTAAGCTGCCGCAGCAGCCCTCGGCACCAATACCTGAAGTGCGTCCCATTGCCGCCTCGCATGCCGCCTATGATTTTTACAAAGCACATGTTCAGCGCTTTGAGAGCTACCTTAATCCACGCCACAGCTTTGAGAACTTCATTCAAGGCGATTGCAATGCATTTGCACTCGCTGCGGCACGCTCTGTTGCCGAAATGCCAGGGAAAAATGCCTACAACCCACTAGTTATCTACGGCGGTGTTGGTCTGGGCAAAACGCATCTTGTGCAAGCCATCGGCAACTATGCCCGCATCAAACGCAAAGCCGAATTTATTCTCTATGTTTCCAGTGAAAAATTTGCTATTGACTTTGTTACCGCTATCCAGAATAACCGCATCAGCGAGTTTTCTGCCTTCTACCGCAATATTGATTTGCTCATCATTGACGATATTCAATTCTTTGCTGGCAAGGGCAAAACACAGGAGGAGATTTTTCATATCTTCAACACACTGCATCAGGCCAATAAGCAAATTGTGCTTTCTTGCGACCGCCCTATCAAAGAATTGCGCGATATGGAGGAGCGATTGCTGTCGCGTTTTCAGTGGGGCTTGGCAGCAGACTTGCAACCGCCAGATTTTGAGACTCGCCTTGCTATTTTGCGCCGCAAGCTGGAAGATAATGGAGCAACCTTGCCAGATGATGTGGTAAATTTCATAGCAACAAACGTAACCAGCAATGTGCGCGAGCTGGAAGGCTGCTTAGTGCGCCTGTTAGCCACCGCCTCTTTGCAAAACAAAGACATTGACCTTGCACTGGCAAAGTCTGTGCTCAAAGATATTATTCGCGACCGCACGGTTAATATCACGCTCGAAATGATTGAGAAAGTGATATGCGAGTACTACAACATCTCACCAAACGACATCAAGGGGAAATCTCGTAAGCAAGAAATTGCTACTGCTCGTCAGGTGGCTATGTATCTTAGCAAGCGTTTGACTAATTCGTCATTTAAGACTATTGGCTTACATTTCGGCGGGCGCGATCACTCTACGGTTATTCATGCCGTAACAACGGTGGAGCGGGAACAGCAAACTTCACCAGAGCTGCGTCGTGATATCTCTGAGCTTAAAAAACGTCTTGAAGTGATGTCGCTCTAACTTCGTACGCTAATGTCAAGCAAGGAACGCACAACACAGGACTTTCCATCACAAGAGACACAGCCTTTGGAAGCCCTCATTGCACGTCTCGAAGAAATTGCTCAGCTCATACAGGAAGGGCGTGTTGGATTGGAAAAGTCTATTGAGCTCTACGAGGAGGGTCAGCGCATTGCACAAATATGCACTGAACGACTGACTGCGGCGCAACGCAAATTGGAAATCCTCTCGCCTATGCGCCCCTCTGCGGATTCTCTGCCGCCAAATTCATCCGACACTACAAATCCTAACACACCACAAGATAGCTAAGCACGCAAAAGACCAACAGTAGGCGTGAAAGAAAAAAGCTCGGCACAAGCCAAGCCTCGGCGCTCCGCGAGCAGGATTCGAACCTGCGACCCATCGGTTAACAGCCGATTGCTCTACCGCTGAGCTATCGCGGAAAGTTCTGTTTTATGATTCACAAAAATAGCGGAATAGACCCACACTTCCAAAATTTTGAAAAAAATTTTTATTTCCATCATCCTTGCTTTATATTTCTTTCTTTGAGCACAGACTACAAGAGACGGTATGTTTAAGCGAAATCCACTCATAAAAATCAAGATATTGCACCTTTCGCAAGGTCAGCACCGCTATGAGTTTACGCATGCTGTCACCGACTTTCAGGATGTGGCGCTCAGCACTACTGTGTTTTCCAACCCTGTGAAAACCACAGTTACAGTTGACAAAGGCACTTCTGACATGAGCGTGACACTTTGCGTCAGCACGGTTGCTACATTGGAGTGCGATAGGTGTCTTGCTCCGCTTCATCGTCACATTTCTGGTGAGTATCGCATTTTCTATGCGTCATCAAGGTCTGTGCGTGCTTGCAACCTACAAGATGAGGTTCGCATGCTTGGCAAAAATGACTTCGAGATAGACCTTACGGATGATGTGCGCGATACGCTCCTATTAGCTTTGCCTATGAAGAATGTTTGCGAACCAGCTTGCCCTCCCAAGGCTGGGCTAATCTCGTTTGCTGATGAAAATAGCTCTCCTCTCCTTGAGACGGAATGGCAGAGAGCACTTCACCAAATTAGTCAAAAGCTTAACTTGTATCCAAACAGACCGAAAACCAGGTAGGGTAAAAACATCACTAAGATATGCCTAATCCTAAACGCAGAATGTCAAACTCGCGCACGGATAAGCGCCGTGCCCAGTTTAATGCTCGTACCAAACCTGCTACCATGATTACCTGCCCGAACTGTGGCGCCATAACCATGATGCATCGCGCCTGCTACAATTGTGGATACTATCGTGGCCGCATCGTTGCAAAGAAACAGGCATCGGCTGCAGAATAAGCCTCTGTAACGCTTAAATCTGCTGCCTGTCAGGGCTATGAAAGCCGCAATCACTGCCACGGCAAAATACCTTCCGCCGGATGTGCTCACCAATCACGACTTCGAGAAGATGCTCGATACCAGTGACGAGTGGATTCGCACTCGCACAGGCATCTGTGAGCGGCGGATTTTGAAGGATAAGACAAAAGCCACTGCATTTATGTGCGCTGAAGCCTCTAAGGCACTGCTTGAAAAGCGCGGCATCAGTGCAACGGAAATTGACCTCATTATCGTGGCAACTATCTCTCCAGACATGTTCTTCCCTTCTACGGC
>Ga0308412_1001363_pt1 | contig 13328 bp, 9 predicted proteins | sample HotsprottomLayer_FD_202357 | JGI IMG/M metagenome (GOLD analysis project Ga0308412, IMG submission 202357) | Hot spring phototrophic mat microbial communities from Octopus Spring, Yellowstone National Park, Wyoming, United States -... | ecosystem: Environmental > Aquatic > Thermal springs > Hot...
ATGTTCACCCGCCGGATGCCCGGCACCTTCGCCAGGCCGGCCATGTCGATCTCGTTGTCGAAGTGGCCGATGTTGCCCACGATCGCGTTGTGCTTCATGCGGGCCATGTGCTCGGCGGTGACGATCCTCGTGTTGCCGGTGGCGGTGATCACCAGGTCGGCCTCGGTGATCACGTCCTCGAGGGTGGTGACCTGGTAGCCCTCCATCGCCGCCTGCAGCGCGCAGATCGGGTCGATCTCGGTGATCACCACCCGGGCCCCCTGGCCCCGCAGCGCCTGGGCGCACCCCTTGCCGACGTCGCCGTAGCCGCACACCACCGCCACCTTGCCGGCCAGCATCACGTCGGTGGCCCGGCAGATCCCGTCGACGAGCGAGTGCCGGCAGCCGTAGAGGTTGTCGAACTTCGACTTCGTCACCGAGTCGTTCACGTTGATCGCCGGGAACAGCAGCGTGCCGGCGGCCTGCATCTGGTAGAGGCGGTGCACCCCGGTGGTGGTCTCCTCGGTGACCCCCCGGATCCCGGCCGCGGCCCGGTGCCAGCGGCGCGGATCGGCGGCGTACACCTCGCCGAGCAGGCCAAGCACCACCGCGAACTCCTCGCTGTCGGCGCTGGACGGGTCGGGCACCGCACCGGCGGTTTCGTACTCCACCCCCTTGTGCACGAGCAGGGTGGCGTCGCCGCCGTCGTCGAGGATCATGTTGGGCCCGTCGTGGCCGGGCCAGGTGAGCGCCTGGAGGGTGCACCACCAGTACTCCTCGAGGGTCTCCCCCTTCCAGGCGAACACCGGGATGCCGGCAGCGGCGATCGCGGCGGCGGCGTGGTCCTGGGTGGAGAAGATGTTGCAGGACGCCCAGCGCACCTGCGCGCCGAGGTGCACGAGCGTCTCGATGAGCACCGCGGTCTGCACGGTCATGTGCAGGGAGCCGGTGATGCGGGCCCCGGTCAGCGGCTTGGTCTCGCCGTACTTGGACCGCATCGCCATGAGGCCGGGCATCTCGTGTTCGGCGAGGGTGATCTCCTTGCGGCCGAACTCGGCGAGGGACAGGTCGGCGACCTTGAAGTCGGCTGCCGCGAGGTCGGGGGCCGCCTCGGCGGCCGGGGGCGTGGACGGGCGTGGGGTGGTCTGGGTCATCTCGGCTCCTTCGTCACACCGGCGCGCGCCGGCGCTGCGTTGGAGTCGGCCCGGATCACCGGGTGACAGCCAGGGCGGCCCGACCGGCGCTCAGCATAGCGACGGGCCGGGCACCGTCGGCCTCTGGCGGTGTGGCGCAGCGCCGGTGGTGCTCCGGCGGGTGGCCACGGGGCGGGCCGGGGGCTCAGGACCGCTCGACGTGGGCCTTGAGTCGGCGGATCGCCTCGATGGGGCCGGGGTCGACGCCGTGGTCGAGCGCGAGGTGGCAGCTCGTCCAGTCACCCAGGTACATGAGGTCGAGGAGCTGCGCCAACCGCCCCTCCCCTTCCGCCTCCACGGTGCAGACCTCGGCGACGGCTCCGGCGGCGAGCTCCCGGGTGGCGGCCACCCGGGCCGCCAGGCGCGGGTGCTCGTAGCCGTGGCGGAGCTCCACCAGGGTGCAGGCCCCGGCGAGACCGGCAGGGAACCGCTCGAAGCCGCACACCTCGTTGTGGTCGAGCTCGGGATGCGCGGCCCACAGCGCCGGGGTCTTGGCGTTCTCGTTGAGGTCGCACTTCCAGCGGTAGGCGGCCACTGCGCCCAGCGCCCCGGTGCCGTGGATGATCGGCAACCTCGTCCCGATGCGGGTGGCCAGGGTGCGGGCCGGGTTGGCGGGACCCTCCCGGGCCGGCAGGCAGGCGTCACGGCGGCGGGCCAGCTGCTCCTGGGCCGCCACCAACAGGGCGTGCGCCTCGGGCAGCAGCCCCGTCCGGAACGCCACCACGAACAGCGGGGCGACGAGCGCCCCGAGCGCGGCACGGGGCATGAGCCCGGGCGGGCAGGGCAGGTGCAGCACCCCGGCCTCGGTGCCGAGCCGGGCCAGCGCCCCGCCCGAGGCGACGGTCACCAGCGCCGCGCCGGCCTCGACCGCGGCGGTGGCCATGGCCAGGGTCTCCTCGGTCTCACCCGAGTAGGAGCAGGCGAACACCAGCGTGCCGGGCCCCACCCAGGCCGGGAGCCGCAGGTGCCGGGCCACCACCACCGGGACCGGCAGGCTGGGCAGGCCGACCGCGGCGAGCACGTCACCGGCGATCCCCGACCCTCCCAGCCCGGCCACCAGCACCCCGGTGATGCGGTCCGCGCCGGGCAGCGGCGCGTCCCGGGTGCGGGAACCGGCCGCCTCGTGCGCCGCGGTGAGCTGCTCGGGCAGCCCGGCGACCTGCTCGCAGAACTCCAGGCTGTCGAGGGGGTGGGGCACCGGCCTCAGGCCTCGAAGGTGGGGCGGATGCCCTCGGCGGCGGCCTTGGCCATGAGCCGCTCGTGCTCGGCCTCCGCCACGGTCTCGGCCTCCTCGATGAGCAGGATCGGGATGTCGTCCCGCACCGCGTACCGGCGCCGCAGCCGCGGGTTGTAGAGGCTGTCCTCGTCGGGGAAGTACCACAACGGGCCCTTGTCCTCGGGGCAGGCGAGGATCTCCAGGAGTTGCGGGTCGAGGGTCATCGTGGGCTGCCACCTTTGATGATCGCCAGCACCTCGGCGGTGCGGGCCTCGCAGGTCTTCGGGTCGGCGGCCTCGAGGTTGAGGCGCAGCAGCGGTTCGGTGTTGCTGGGCCGCAGGTTGAACCACCAGTCGGGGTAGCTGACGGTGAGGCCGTCGAGACGGTCCTGGGTGGCGTCCGGGTAGGCGGCGGCGACCCGTTCGATCACCGCCTGCGGGTCGTCCACCCGGGTGTTGAGCTCCCCGGAGGCGGCGTAACGCTCGAACGGGCGGCGCAGCTCCGACAGCGGCACCCCGGCCCGGCTCAGCTGCTCGAGCACCACCAACGCGGCGATGAGCCCGGAGTCGGCCCGCCAATTCTCCCGGAAGTAGTAGTGCCCGGAGTGCTCCCCGCCGAAGATCGCGTTCGTCTCGGCCATCACCTGTTTGATGAACGAGTGCCCCACCCGGGACCGCACCGGGATGCCGCCCATCTCGCGGATCACCTCGGGGACCGTGCGGGAGCAGATGAGGTTGTGCACCACGTGCTCCCCGGGCCCGGCGCGTTCCAGGATCCCCTTGGCGACGATCGCGGTGGTGGTGGACCCCGACAGCGGCTGGGCGTGGTCATCGACGAGGAACACCCGGTCGGCGTCGCCGTCGAAGGCGAGACCCACCGCGGCGCCGCTCTCCAGCACCGCCTTCTGCAGGTCGACGAGGTTCTCGGGCTGGATCGGGTCGGCAGGGTGGTTCGGGAACGTCCCGTCGAGCTCCCCGTAGAGGATCGTCACCTCGAACGGCAGGCCTTCCAGCACCCGGGGCAGCACGAGCCCGCCCATACCGTTGGCGGTGTCGGCCACCACCCGCAGCGGGGCGAGCACGGCGGGATCGACGAACGAGCGCACGTGGGCGGCGAACTCGTCGAGCAGGTCCCGCCGACGGGCCTTGCCGGGTTCCTCGGCCCGCTCCAGGTACCCGGAGGCGACCGCGTCGCGGATCTCCCGCAGGCCGGTGTCCTGCCCGACCGGCGCCGCCCGGGCCCGGCACAGCTTGATGCCGTTGTAGGCGGGCGGGTTGTGGCTGGCGGTGAACATCGCCCCGGGGGCCTCCAGCCGCCCGGAGGCGAAGTACACCAGGTCGGTGGACGCCAGGCCCAGGTCGGTCACGTCGGCCCCGGCGAGGATCACCCCTTCGATGAACGCCGCCGCCAGCGGCTCCGACGAGGGGCGCATGTCACGGCCGACGACCACGTGACCCGCCCCGGTGAACCGGGCGAAGGCGTTGCCGATCCGCTTGGCGGTCGCCTCGTCCAGCTCGTCGGGGTAGATCCCGCGGATGTCGTAGGCCTTGAAGATCTGATCGAGGGACGACGCCACGGCGGATGCACCCGGCTCCTCACCGCCGCACGGGCGGGAGCGTCATGGTAGCGGTGCCCCCGGACGTCCCCGACCCGGGGGCCGGTGGTTCCCGGTCGGCCGGGCCGTCACCCCCGGCCGGGCCGTCACTCCCGGCCGGTTCGTCCTCCCGGCGCCCGGCCGCCCGGCTCCGGGCGGCCCGCCGGTCGGCGACCCCCAGGGCCGCCAGCCCGCCGAGCCCGGCGAGGCTCACCGCCGCGCCGGCCACCTCCACAGGCATCCGGGTGTAGGTCAGCGTCACCCGGCGGCGTTCGGGCACCACCACCATGAGGTTCGGCGCCACCCGCCACGGGCCCGCCGCGCCCTCGGCGCGCCACGCAGGGTGGTAGGAGACGGCGACCAGGACCGGCACCCCGGTGCGGGACACGGTGAAGCGGACCCGGTCGACCCCTGCCCGCACCGCCCGCACCCGCACCGGCGGGAGCCGCCGGACGGGCAGCGCCACCGCGGCCCGCACCGAGCGGGCGCGCCGCCAGTCGGCCGGGCCGGCGGCGGCGACGGGACGGTCGAGCAGCTCGGGACGTGACCACCAGCCGACCGCCACGCACTCCCAGGCCCCCAGGGTCGGGTCCGGTTCCCCGGCCCGGTGCGCCCGCCCGAAACACGCCGACTGGCGGCCGGCCCGGGGTGCCACCACGACCGGTTCGGCCGGTGCCGGGCGCACCAGGCCGTGACCCCGCACCTCGAACACGTCCCAGCCGTCGGGGGCGGCGCCGTCACGGTCGGGGACCCGGGCGACGAGCCGCAGGCCACCCTCGGCGGCCGCCCGGGCCTTGGCGTCGGCGGAATGCGCCAGGTAGTAGCGCACCCCGAGCCGGCGCATCTGGGCGACCCCGTCGGCGAAGCCGGTGATCGTGCCGTAGTCGAGGCCCCGCACCGGGTTGGAGGCGTTGCCGGGGGCGGACACCAGCGCCACGGTCATGAACACGAACGGGGTGCTGGCCGAGGACTCGTAGTAGAGCCCCTCGGCCGAGGCGATCCGCCCACCGGTCCAGTACGGCAGGAGCATGAGCGCCAGCGGGGTGCCGTACGCGTCGAGGTCCCCGCCACCCTCCCACAGGGCCCGACCGGGCGGGAGGCGCCGCATGGTGGCCATGAGCGCCCGGTACTCCCCCCAGGCCTTCGGTTTCGTGGCCGACGGGTCGGTGTGCTCGTAGCCGGCGAAGTTCCACTCGGCCCAGAAGTCGAGGAACCCCCGGGTCTGCACCGACCGGACGAGCCCGACCGTCGCCAGCCCCGCCACCAGCGTCGCGGCGAGCACCGCCCGCAACCGGCGGGCCCCGGCGGCGTCCACCTCGGGCCGGTGCCCGGTGTCGAACCCGTCGGGCGGCGCCCAGGCGGCCGGTTCCACCGGCAGGATCCCGTCGGGTGGCGCATCCAGGGGCGTGGCGACCGACGGGGGGCTCGCCCAGGCGTTGGCGACGAGGGTGGCGACGAGCCGCACCGCCCAGGCCACCCCGGCCGCGGCGACGAGCAGCACCCCGAGGTACCAGAACGGCAGGAACCGCAGGTTCCAGGCGTGCAGCTCCGGCCAGAACCGGAACACCGCCGCGAAGGTGAGCGCCACCGAGGCGAGCGCGAGCACCGACCGGTCCCGGCGGGCCACCGCCACCAGCACCCCCGCCGCGGCGGGGACCGCCACCCACCCCCACCCGGTGGGCAGCAGGTAGTCGCGGTACGCGGTGAGCTTCTCGTAGCGCATGTTCGCCGTGTACCCGAACGTGGCCAGCAGCGGCAGCGTCCAGAAGGCGGTCAGCGCGGCGGCGACCGCACCGACCGCCGCGGCCCGAGGCCGGGCCCACCACCACAGCACCAGCCAGACACCGGCCAGCGCGGCGAAGATCCCGACGACGAGATGCGAGCACACCGTCGCCGCCAGCGCCACCGCGGCGAGGGTGCGGTACCGGCCGCGCCGCAGCACCATGCCCAGGGCCCCGCAGAACCCGAGGGCGGCACACAAGGCGATCGTGAACGAGTACTCCCCGGCCAGCACGCTCACCAGCGGTCCGCCCATGATCCGCTGGTTCTGCGCGATCCGGCCGGCCTCGCTGGCGGCATCGGCGGCCGGAACCCCCTTGTAGAACAGGAACAGCACCGCCGCGACCGCCCCGAGCTCGGGGGCGGGGCGCGCCACGCCCAGGCCGCGCAGCGCCACCCACGCCGCCGCGGGCAGGAGCACCGCCCCGGAGGCGGCGACGAGCTTGAACGCCACGTTGTAGGGCAGGAACAGGTCGGCGACCACGGTGGCCACCGCCGGCAGCGGGAAGTAGAACTGCCCGGCGGGGAACCCGGCGAACCAGTCGGGGCTCCACCCCGCGACCCGCAGCCGGGGCAGGAGCTCGTCCCGCAGGAAGGCGGGGAACCACACGTGCGCCCCCATGTCGCCACCCGCCGCGGTGGTGTCGGCCAGGAGCAGGTGCGGCCGGCACTGCCAGGCCACCACCGCGACGCAGGCCCCGACGACCGCGAGGGCACACCACCGCCAGAGCACGGCTGCGGCCCCGACGGGTCCCGGGAGCGGCTCGTCGACCCGGGACGCCACCGGCAGCACCGGCGGCGCCGGCACCGTCGCCGGAGACCGCTCGTCGACGTGCATCACGTCAGCATGACAGCCCGTCGCGCCCGGGCCCGGACGCGACGGTCGGGCCCCGAAGGGCCCGACCGTCACCGCCGCATCACCCCTGAGGTCGTCCGGTCGTCTCCGCCGCGAGACGGGCCGGGTGGTGCCGTCGGCACCCGGCCCCGGAGACGACCGGCCTGCCCCTGCTCAGCGGGTGACGCGGGCGAGATCCAGCACCGCCCGCAGCGGCACCTCCCCGTCGGGTGCGAACCAGTGCTGCGCCTCGCACCGCAGGCACCGCACGAACCGCAGGTCGGTGTCGGCCACCGTCATGCGGATCTCCACCATCTGCGGCTTGGCGCATCGCCGGCACTGCATCGCCGTCCTCCTCGTCCGCCTCCCGCCCGCCGTGCGGGCATCACGTCCACCGGTGACGTCGACCCCCCGGCGCACCGATCTGGAGCATGATCCGGGGATGAGGAGGATGATTTCAGGGATGATGCCGGCCGGGTAGCGGCGGCTCAGCGGGTCAGCGCCAGGAGCACCACCGTGGCGAGGTTGAACCCGGCGTGCAGCCACATCGGGGCCGACAGCGCGCCGGTGCGCACCGCCAGCGCGCCGGCGGCGAACGCGAGGCCTAGCAGCGGGGCGAGCACGAGCACCGCGCCGGGATCGAGGAGATGCACCACGGCGAACGCCGCCCCGCCCACCCCCACCGCGGCCGGGACCGGCATCCGGCGCGCCAAGGACCGCAGGAGCAACCCGCGGAACACGAGCTCCTCACCGGCGGGAGCCAGCACCACGACCGCCAGCGCCACCCACACGAACCCGGCCGGCGACGCGTCGCGCAGCACACCGACGAGCTGCTGGGGATCGCGCTCGCCGGTGAGCCGCCAGATCGGCCAGAGCGCCGCGGTGCTCACGAGCTGCCCGGCCGCCCCCACCGGCAGCCACCGGGCGTCCCGCCACCGCAGGCACCAGCCGAAGTCACGGGCCAGGCTGCCGTGCCCTTTCGCCGCCGCCCGGGCGGCGACGGCGACGTGCGCGCCGAACTGGGCACACACCGCGACGGCGACCGTCACCGCGTCCGGGCGGCGCCGGTCGGCCAGCGCGAGCAGCACGCTCAGCGCCAGGGTGCCTGCCACCACACCGGCCAGCCAGGCGGCGAGCGCGTCGCCCAGACCCCAGCGCGGCCCGACGGGACCCGGGGGTGTGGGCGGGCCCGCCGATCGGAGCGTCACGGCGGAGTCCTAGCATGGTGGCCGACGGTCGCAGCGGCCCAGCGGGGCCCAGTGGGGCCCAGCGGTCGGCGGCGGCCACGGGAGACGAGGAGCCGGACGTGAGCGCACCTGGAGACGACCCCCGGCCCGGCCCGCCGCGCCCGGGCCCGCCCGGTCCGCAACCGCCGCGCCCAGGTTCCCGGCCGTGGCCCCGTTGGGTGCCGCTGGCGGTGCTCGGCGTGCTCGTGGCGGTGTTCCTGTTCACCAGCGTGGGCTCCAGCAGCGGCGGGCGGGTGGACCTCACCTTCTCCCAACTGCAGGAACAGGTGCGCGACGGCAACGTCCGCACCCTCGAGTACGACCCGTCGTCGGGCAAGATCAGCGGCGAGCTGCGCGAACCGGTCGACGGGCGGACCCGGTTCGGGTCGGTCGGACCGAACAACGACTTCCAGCCGTCGTTCACGAAGCTGCTGGCGGACAAGGAGGTCGACTGGCGCTACACCCGCACCGAGACGAACCCGATCATCAACATCCTGGTGTGGATCCTGCCGGTGGTGCTCATCATCGGGTTCTTCGTGTGGATGAACCGCCGGGCCCAGGGGCAGATGGGCGCGGTGATGAACATCGGCCGCAGCCGGGCGAAGGTGTACAACGCCGAGAAGCCCAAGACGACCTTCGCGGACGTCGCCGGCTACGGGGCGGTGAAACAGGAGATCACCGAGGTGGTCGACTTCCTGCGCAGCCCCCACAAGTTCCGGGAGATCGGGGCCCGGATCCCCAAGGGCGTGCTGCTCGTCGGCCCGCCCGGCACCGGCAAGACCCTCATCGCCCGGGCGGTCGCAGGCGAGGCGGGCGTGCCGTTCGTGGCCATCACCGGCTCCGACTTCATGGAGATGTTCGTGGGGGTGGGGGCGGCCCGGGTGCGCGACCTCTTCCAGACCGCCCGCAAGCAGGCCCCGGCGATCATCTTCATCGACGAGATCGACTCCATCGGCCGCAAGCGGGGGGCGGGTCTCGGTGGCGGCCACGACGAGCGCGAGCAGACCCTCAACCAGATGCTGGCCGAGATGGACGGGTTCGAGGGGTCCGAGGGGATCGTGATGATGGCCGCCACGAACCGGCCCGACATCCTCGACCCGGCGTTGCTGCGCCCCGGCCGCTTCGACCGCCAGATCATGGTGCCGCTGCCCACCCTGGAGGAGCGGATCGAGATCCTCAAGGTCCACTTCCGCGACAAGAAGGTGGCCGACGACGTGTCCGTGGAGCTCGTGGCCCGGGGGACGCCCGGCATGTCGGGCGCCGACCTCGCCAACCTCGTGAACGAAGCCGCCTTGTTCGCGGTGCGCCGCGGCGCCACCGAGATCCACAAGGAGGACTTCGAGGACGCCCGCGACCGGGTGCTCATGGGGTTGCGGCGCCCGACGGTGATGATGAACGACGAGGAGAAGGAGCACACCGCCTACCACGAGGGTGGCCATGCGGTCGCCGCCTACGTCCTCGAACACGCGGACCCGGTGCACAAGGTCACGATCCTGCCCACCGGGATGGCGCTGGGCATGACCCAGCAGCTCCCGGAGGAGGAGCGGTACTCGCACGACCGGGAGTTCCTCAACGACATGCTCTGCGTGCTCCTCGGCGGTCGGGTCGCCGAGGAGGTCGTGTTCGACACCCAGTCGACCGGTGCACAGAACGACCTCGTGCGCGCCACCGAGATCGCCCGGCGCATGGTGCGCGAGTGGGGGATGTCGGAGCGGATCGGCCCGATGGCCTGGGGCGCGCAGGGCGCGGTGTTCCTCGGTGAGGACCTCGTCCACACCCGCGACTACTCCGACGAGACGGCCCGGGTGATCGACGAGGAGGTCGAGAGGATCCTGCGCACCCAGGAGCAACGGACCCGGGAGCTGCTCACCCGGTTCCGTCCCGGCCTCGACGCGGTGGCCCGGGCGTTGCTGGAGCACGAGACCCTCGACGGGCTCGAGGTCGAACGGCTCGTGGACGGCGCGATGGGCTTCCACGCCGGCGGTCCCCGCAAGGTGCGCGGTCCCGACGAGCCGGCACCGGCCGAGCCGGTGCCCGAGAGCGCCGAGCCAGGCGTGCTGTCCCCCACCCCGTACGCGAAACGGCCGCCGGGCAGCACCTGAGACCACGCCGCGCGCCGCGCCGGCGGCGTTCCCGGGCCGCAGGCGGCCGGGCGCTCAGCGTGACGGGTCGGGCGACGCGAGACGGGCCCGGCCGAGCGCCTCGCTGAGCTCGGCCTCGGTCACCGGCCCGAGGAACCCGGCCTCCACCACCCCGTCCGGCCCGGCGATCAGCACCAGCGGCACGCCGGGCACCTCGTAGCGGCGGTGCAGGTCGGGGGCGTCCTGGTAGGCGACCTCCACGACCCGGGTGTCGGGCGCCGCCAACCCCTGCACCGCCGCCCGCACCCGGTCACAGCTCCCGCAGGTGCGCGAGCTGAACAGCACCACGAGCCACGGGCGGGACCCGTCGTCGAAGTCGCCCCGGTGCAGCTGGCGGGGCCATCCGGTGCGGTCGGGCGCGTGGACGGGCGACCGGCGCCGCCGGTCGCGACGCTGCCACCACCAACTGAAGCCACCGACGCCGACCACCGCCGCCACCGTGACGAGCAGACGCCCCAGCACCCGAGGCAGCGTACCGGTGGTCCCGTCCCCTCACCCGGCCGCCTGCGGCGACGCCGGGCCGGCGGGGTCCCGCTGGTCGCTCAGCCCGACGGGTCGGGGATGCCGCCGCCGATGCTGATCCCCGGTCCGGCCCAACTGTCCCGGGCCGTCCAGACCGGCCCGTCCGCGGTGACGAGCAGCCCGTCACCGGGCTGCACCCCGAGGCGGGCCAGGTCGAACACCTGCCGCCGCCCCGGCGGAATTCGCAGGCCGGACGCGCCCGGGAGGTCCCGGCGCTGCCCGTCGGCGAACGCCTGCACCCGCACCCGGACCGCACGCCGGGCGGCGCCGGCGACCACGAGCACATCGGCGGACCGTCCCGAGGCCCGGGCCGGGACCAGCACCCAGCGCCGGTTCGCCTCGTGCTGGCCGGCCGGCCAGGCGATGCCCCGGCTGGCCGGTGCCGCCGGGGCGCGGCTCGCCACGAGCATCTGCGCCACCACCGGCCGGGTCGCGTCGACGACCACGCTGAAGCCCTCCCCCACCGGCACCCGCTCCCCCACGTCCAGGGTGACGAGCCCGCGCGCCGGGACGACCACGTCCCGGGGGGCCAGGCGGGCCCGGCCGTCGAGCCGCACCCGCACCCGGGCCCGGGCCGGCCGATCCGCCGGGTTGGCGAGGGTGAGCTGCTGGGCCCGGCCGGGTGTCGCGGCCCCCGACGGGAACCCGAACCGGCGGGCCGGTCGGGCGACCCCGGCGCTGAGCGCGAAGCCGGTGCGGCCCTCGACCCCGTCGATCCGCAGCGACGCCTCGGCGACCACCCGCCCCCGACGGGTCGTCACCCGGGCGGCGAGCACCGCTTGGCGGCGCACGACGTCGCCGAGGGGCACGGTGATACGGCTGTGGCGGGGGACGATGAGCCCCTGCAGGCGTTCCGGGGCCTGCAAGCCCCCCAGGGTCAGCACGCTGATGTCGACGATCGCGTCGTCGGGAAACGGGTTGGCGACCGCCACGACCGTCTGCGCGCCCCGCAGGGTGGTCGCGCCGGCCAGGAGCATCGTCGGGACCGGCGGGCGCCGGCAGGGCGCCACGGCGACGTCCTGGGCGGCGACGGCGCTGTGCGCCACCACCACCCGGCCGCCGGTCGCCTCGACGAGCACCACCGGATCGGCCGCGGCCGCCACCTCGCCGACCGGGACCGCCACCACCGACCAGCCGGGCAGCGCCAGCGCCCGGCGCCCGACCTCGGACCCGCCGGCCTGCACCGTCACCTGCACCGCCGCCGGCGCACCCGACGGGTTGGCGATCCAGACCGTCGCCGGGGCACGCCCACCCGGATCGCCGGTCCCCTCGGCGCACACCCAGGCCACCGACAGCGCGTCCGCCGCCGGTACCTCGGAGCCGGCCGGGACCGGCTGCCGGTCCGGGCCCGGCGGCATCACCGCCACCGACGTGGCGACCACCGCGGCCGCGACCGCCGCGAGCGCGATCACGAACGCGCCGCGGCGGGGTCCGGCCGGGCGCGCCGGGACCGGGTCAGGCACCGGTCCCCACCGGCCGAGCCGTCCGGGCGGCCCGCCGAGCCCGGAGGCGGCCGGGCAGGCCGGTGGCCCATACCGTGACCGCCCCCAACCCCGCGACCTGGGCGGCGACGAGGAGCGGGCGCTGCCACTGCCGGGCATCCTGGATCCGGACCGGCCCGGCGTCGCGCTGCACCCACCCGTTCGCCCATCCGTACGCCTCGGCCCGGCGCAACCGGCCGGACGGCCCGGTGGCGACCCAGCGCCGGTCGGCGGCGATGGCACGCACCACCGCCCCGGCCGGCACCGGCCGTGACGGCCGGAACGGGCGGGCGTCGCCGGCCACGGCGCGAAGCGACGCCGCCAGCGGGTCGGCGGCCCCGGCGGCGGGTACCGGCCGGCCCGGCAGCACCGCCCGGGCGGGGATCCAGGCCGTGTTCTCGTAGAGCACGAGCCCGTCGCGCCGCTCGAGGGGCACCAGGTCGAGCTGGGCGTCCAACGCGGGCAGCAGCCCCTCGGGCACGGGCCGGGACGGGCCGCCCGGCGCGGGCCGGGCGGGCACGGCGACGTAACGGACGGCCATCGCGCCCAACACCCGGCCCAGCCGCTGGCTGCGCCCGGCCCGCAGCGCGTCGACGGTCCGGGCGAGGAGCCGGTTGGCGCCGCCGTCGGGTGGTGGCAGCAGGACCCGGGCGTCCCCGGGACCGTCCTCGGTGACCCCGTACCCGACCCGGCCGGTGCGCAGCGGGTCGAGCGGGAGTGCAGCCGGGTCCCCCAACCACAGGACGCGGTACCCGCCGGCGGCCCGGTCGGGTGCCATCCACGGGAGCGTCTCGGGCCAACCCCGCCCCGGGGTGTGCCAGGCCCCGTCGAGCGCGTCGACGGCGAACGCCAACGCCGGGAACGACAGCGCGAGGGCACCCCCGACCGAGGCGACCTGCCGCCACCCGAAGTGGAACCGGGCCACGTCCTCGGCGAACGCGGCCGCACCCAGGCCCACCGCCAACGCGAGGCCCAGCGCGGCGGGGGTGAGGGTTCCTTCCGGCGCGGCGCTCGGCCACCCCAGACGGGCCGGCAGCCAGGTGAGCGCCACGCCCACCGCCACCAGCGCCCAGGCCCGCATCGCCCAGGCGAGCCGTGGTCCCCAGGCGAGGAACAGGACGAGCAGCCCGGCGCCGCACAGGACCCACCCCGACACGCCCGCCCCGGCCGGCCCGGTCGCGAACCGCAGCACCCGCCCCAGCGACGGCTCCCCACCGAACACCACCCCGAGCGGCGCGAGCCGGGCCCCACTGCGTACGTACGCCAACGGCCAGGGGAGCAGGAACAGCACCGCCAACCCGACCACTGCCAGCCCCCGGGTCGCGGTGCGCAGGACCTCGACCCGACCGCCGGCGAACGGGA
>Ga0308412_1001368_pt1 | contig 13294 bp, 18 predicted proteins | sample HotsprottomLayer_FD_202357 | JGI IMG/M metagenome (GOLD analysis project Ga0308412, IMG submission 202357) | Hot spring phototrophic mat microbial communities from Octopus Spring, Yellowstone National Park, Wyoming, United States -... | ecosystem: Environmental > Aquatic > Thermal springs > Hot...
GGCAATTCAGGGTGCAGCACGCCTTTCTGGGCGCGCCTCTCGCAACAGGGCTTCTCCGTGGCGTCCTGACGCGGTAGCGAGCGCTGGCGTTGAAAAGGCCACGCATCCGCAAGGCGGATTGAAACGCCGCGCTGCTCGATATCTTGCCCCTTCCCGTCTTGGGTTGAAAAGGCCACGCATCCGCAAGGCGGATTGAAACGCAATGCAGATCAATGTGAGATAGATCCGGCAGTAGTTGAAAAGGCCACGCATCCGCAAGGCGGATTGAAACCCACCATTGCTGGCGCGAGCGCTTGCAGACGCACTGTTGAAAAGGCCACGCATCCGCAAGGCGGATTGAAACCGTGATGCGTCGTTCGGGTTGAACGCGACCACCACGTGTTGAAAAGGCCACGCATCCGCAAGGCGGATTGAAACCACAGATCCTCTTGTGCCGCCCACCTGCCCACGAGTTGAAAAGGCCACGCATCCGCAAGGCGGATTGAAACTTTGACGAGGCGAAAACGATTGATCCGGCCATCTGGGTTGAAAAGGCCACGCATCCGCAAGGCGGATTGAAACGCGCATCATGATCGTGTCACCGCTACCATCAATGCAGTTGAAAAGGCCACGCATCCGCAAGGCGGATTGAAACATCGACCGTCACTGGCGACCGGTCATCGAAACGATGGTTGAAAAGGCCACGCATCCGCAAGGCGGATTGAAACGCCCTTGAAGAAGACCGGCACACGCTGCGCATCCAGCGTTGAAAAGGCCACGCATCCGCAAGGCGGATTGAAACCTTGAAGCACTGTTTTCGGAGAAAGAGGCTTCATTCAGTTGAAAAGGCCACGCATCCGCAAGGCGGATTGAAACCAAACCCCTCTTCGTACTGGGTCGGGGTCACACTGGTTGAAAAGGCCACGCATCCGCAAGGCGGATTGAAACCCCGCACACTGGATGCGGGCGCATATGTGGACATGGTTGAAAAGGCCACGCATCCGCAAGGCGGATTGAAACAACCCAATAGCCGCACCGTTGGCTCTCTGCGCCTCGTTGAAAAGGCCACGCATCCGCAAGGCGGATTGAAACCAATCTCTCGCTGTCGCGCGCGGATTCTCTCCCTCGTTGAAAAGGCCACGCATCCGCAAGGCGGATTGAAACCGCACCTCACGGATGTGATCGCCATGCCGGAACGCGGTTGAAAAGGCCACGCATCCGCAAGGCGGATTGAAACGTGCCGCCGAGCAGCGAAGTCTTCACCCGCACCCTTGGTTGAAAAGGCCACGCATCCGCAAGGCGGATTGAAACTCGCAAGGTCGGCTCAGCTCCATGGGGCCATCTAGCGGTTGAAAAGGCCACGCATCCGCAAGGCGGATTGAAACACTACCTGCATGCCGTGGGCGGGGCTGACCAGATCGTTGAAAAGGCCACGCATCCGCAAGGCGGATTGAAACGCGGGCGGTATCGCACCCAAGTCTCACTCCTATGTCGTTGAAAAGGCCACGCATCCGCAAGGCGGATTGAAACTCGGGCCCGCCGGCCCGCTTGACGTTTGCGCTCAATTGTTGAAAAGGCCACGCATCCGCAAGGCGGATTGAAACACCAGCAGAACGGAGGAGCGTATGACCATCATTCGCGTTGAAAAGGCCACGCATCCGCAAGGCGGATTGAAACATCTCTCCAATCACGACCACGCTCTCTTTTCGCTCGTTGAAAAGGCCACGCATCCGCAAGGCGGATTGAAACCCGTTGTTTGGCCCGGCGAACGGCCCAGATATCCTCGTTGAAAAGGCCACGCATCCGCAAGGCGGATTGAAACGAGGCATCCCCACTCTAGCACCCATGCGCGATCACGGTTGAAAAGGCCACGCATCCGCAAGGCGGATTGAAACCATGGCTGCATGCGCCGATACCGGCGCACCGATCAAGTTGAAAAGGCCACGCATCCGCAAGGCGGATTGAAACCCTGCCCTCACCTTCGCCGGCGTTCTCCCCCAGCACGTTGAAAAGGCCACGCATCCGCAAGGCGGATTGAAACGCGCGCATCACGAACTATCGCGCAACCCTGCCCGACCGTTGAAAAGGCCACGCATCCGCAAGGCGGATTGAAACAATCGCATGACCTCGCCATCCCTGACCCTGCGCCTCGGGTTGAAAAGGCCACGCATCCGCAAGGCGGATTGAAACATCGTGTGCGACACGGTCGCATGGCCGCTACTGCGCTCGTTGAAAAGGCCACGCATCCGCAAGGCGGATTGAAACCGATTGGCCGGGTGAGGCCGCAGCAACAACGTGATAGTTGAAAAGGCCACGCATCCGCAAGGCGGATTGAAACTCACCCTGATCGGCGGACAGGCTCGCTGTGTCAGAGGTTGAAAAGGCCACGCATCCGCAAGGCGGATTGAAACCGGCGGGCGGTTGAAGCGCATGCGGCGCGGACCGGGTGTTGAAAAGGCCACGCATCCGCAAGGCGGATTGAAACTTGGGATAAGGTGCAGCAACTCGATGGGTACATCGAGGTTGAAAAGGCCACGCATCCGCAAGGCGGATTGAAACCCAGATCTCAGCATAGCGATCCACGGCACTTCGTGGGTTGAAAAGGCCACGCATCCGCAAGGCGGATTGAAACATCAACGCCGCCGCTGCGCCCGGCATGGGGCCGCGCAGTTGAAAAGGCCACGCATCCGCAAGGCGGATTGAAACCTGTTCGGCGGGACCGCCTATGCCGAGGCCGAGACCCTGTTGAAAAGGCCACGCATCCGCAAGGCGGATTGAAACTGCCTCGCGCGACTCGAGTGAAAGGAGGGAAATGTGAAAGTTGAAAAGGCCACGCATCCGCAAGGCGGATTGAAACGACGAGCTTCGCGCGGATGACCTCGTCCTCGTTGCTGGTTGAAAAGGCCACGCATCCGCAAGGCGGATTGAAACTGCAGCACGGCGGTTCGGGGCGGCCGCGTTGCGGCTGGTTGAAAAGGCCACGCATCCGCAAGGCGGATTGAAACCGACTCCCCGGTGGGACGGTCGGCGCGACAGCCGAGTTGAAAAGGCCACGCATCCGCAAGGCGGATTGAAACCGGTCGCATGGCATGCGAGTCATGGAAAACGTTCCCGGTTGAAAAGGCCACGCATCCGCAAGGCGGATTGAAACCGTTTGTTGAGGCAGCGGAGGAGGCCTTGCTAGCGGGGGTTGAAAAGGCCACGCATCCGCAAGGCGGATTGAAACAAAGATCGGTACGGGCAGAATCAACGACTTATTGAGTTGAAAAGGCCACGCATCCGCAAGGCGGATTGAAACCTCGAAACAATGTTTTCTGAGCAAGACCCCACCTTCGTTGAAAAGGCCACGCATCCGCAAGGCGGATTGAAACATGCCACCTTCATAGAGGTGGCGCAGGAAGCGCTCGGTTGAAAAGGCCACGCATCCGCAAGGCGGATTGAAACTGACTCCGCCGGCGACCACCGGACAACTCTTGCAACGTTGAAAAGGCCACGCATCCGCAAGGCGGATTGAAACACGGATCGATTCACCCAGGCGCGGGATCGGGCGGCGGGTTGAAAAGGCCACGCATCCGCAAGGCGGATTGAAACCCTGGCACGCTCACCTGGGTTCGGGTCATGGTGCGGGTTGAAAAGGCCACGCATCCGCAAGGCGGATTGAAACTTCGCTCACCATCGCAGGTGTTTGCGGATCTGGTGGGCGTTGAAAAGGCCACGCATCCGCAAGGCGGATTGAAACCGCGGGGCAATCGAGACGCTCCAGATCACCATCGGGAGGTTGAAAAGGCCACGCATCCGCAAGGCGGATTGAAACACCTCATCGCCATAATCGAGCGTGAGGGTCCAGCCAGTTGAAAAGGCCACGCATCCGCAAGGCGGATTGAAACCGCATCCACGCTACGCCCTGCGACGTCCCGATCGGGTTGAAAAGGCCACGCATCCGCAAGGCGGATTGAAACCCGCTCCGGGCCGTTGTGGCTCCTCACCGTATCCCGCTGTTGAAAAGGCCACGCATCCGCAAGGCGGATTGAAACCCAGGACCGGGCGGAACGCCGTTCGACAATGCCATCATGTTGAAAAGGCCACGCATCCGCAAGGCGGATTGAAACGCTCATGATGACCTCCTTTGCCCGCGGTTGTGCATTGTTGAAAAGGCCACGCATCCGCAAGGCGGATTGAAACCCGTATGGACTGACGGAAAGCCCGGATGGAACCATGGTTGAAAAGGCCACGCATCCGCAAGGCGGATTGAAACCGGGGCGCGCCGCGTGCGTCGCGCCGTTACGTCTGAGTTGAAAAGGCCACGCATCCGCAAGGCGGATTGAAACTCTTGCCGTCGGGCCAAAACGCATAGGAACGAGGGAGTTGAAAAGGCCACGCATCCGCAAGGCGGATTGAAACTACCACCAGCAGCGCACCGTCAACTACACCGCACATTGTTGAAAAGGCCACGCATCCGCAAGGCGGATTGAAACCACGGCATCGTGCTACGTGCGCGGGTGGACGGCCGGGTTGAAAAGGCCACGCATCCGCAAGGCGGATTGAAACCGTGCTTGTGCGCAATGATGCGCGTCGGGCATGGGGTTGAAAAGGCCACGCATCCGCAAGGCGGATTGAAACGAAGCTCGTTTCATTCCTCAAGATTAGGGCGCGCCGGTTGAAAAGGCCACGCATCCGCAAGGCGGATTGAAACTAGCTGGCTTCCTCGGGCGTCTCGGGCGTCTCGGGCGTTGAAAAGGCCACGCATCCGCAAGGCGGATTGAAACAGGCCTCCTGCGCGACCTCCACGAAGCCCGCGTCTTGCTCGTTGAAAAGGCCACGCATCCGCAAGGCGGATTGAAACAACGGGCCCCAAACCCGCTCAACGGCTTCGACAACCGGTTGAAAAGGCCACGCATCCGCAAGGCGGATTGAAACGGGATGGCTCCGATTGCCAATCTTGCCATCGACCGGTTGTTGAAAAGGCCACGCATCCGCAAGGCGGATTGAAACTCCCGCGCCCTCTCCAGCGCTCCAACAATCGCATGGTTGAAAAGGCCACGCATCCGCAAGGCGGATTGAAACTTGCGATGCTGGCAGGCGGATCGTGGGGGGTCCTGGCCGTTGAAAAGGCCACGCATCCGCAAGGCGGATTGAAACCACGAATTTGCGCGATCTGATCCTGCCGATCATCAGTTGAAAAGGCCACGCATCCGCAAGGCGGATTGAAACTCCGCGATCATCTGTCTCACATATTTGACAGATTTGGGGTTGAAAAGGCCACGCATCCGCAAGGCGGATTGAAACGGCGATAGCGGCTTGCTGATCGAGATTTCCCTCCCCGTTGAAAAGGCCACGCATCCGCAAGGCGGATTGAAACGCCGCGCGCGAACTCTCTCCCTCCTCCGCGCGCGGGCGTTGAAAAGGCCACGCATCCGCAAGGCGGATTGAAACTCGGGGCATAGCATCTCGGCGTCGGGGGAACGTCCCTGTTGAAAAGGCCACGCATCCGCAAGGCGGATTGAAACCTGCTTCCCTCCGCGCGCGGCCGCCCGCGCGCGCGAGTTGAAAAGGCCACGCATCCGCAAGGCGGATTGAAACATCGCGCGCTAGACCGCTTAGCCCGTCTAGCTGCTGTTGAAAAGGCCACGCATCCGCAAGGCGGATTGAAACGCGGTCGGAGTCGGGCCGGGTCCGCATCCGCATCGGGGTTGAAAAGGCCACGCATCCGCAAGGCGGATTGAAACCCTGCGCATGCGGATCATCGCGCTGATCCGCCCACCCGTTGAAAAGGCCACGCATCCGCAAGGCGGATTGAAACCCCGCCTACCCGTTCGTGTAGCTACCCGTTCGGGTAGTAGTTGAAAAGGCCACGCATCCGCAAGGCGGATTGAAACTTGTGCGCACCTCCCTTCCAGGTGCAGATAGCGACCACGTTGAAAAGGCCACGCATCCGCAAGGCGGATTGAAACGCGTTTGCCCAGGGCGGCGCCTACTGCCGCGCGTCCTGTTGAAAAGGCCACGCATCCGCAAGGCGGATTGAAACAGGAGCGGCGGCTGCGGGAGGGAGGTGCTGCCGTCGGTTGAAAAGGCCACGCATCCGCAAGGCGGATTGAAACGTCAGCGCCGCGTTCGGGGGAGCCAATCTCGGCGACGTTGAAAAGGCCACGCATCCGCAAGGCGGATTGAAACCGGCGCGGCGGCAATGATCTCGTCGAGCATCGCTCTGGTTGAAAAGGCCACGCATCCGCAAGGCGGATTGAAACGAGACCTCACGCACATAGACGTTCACGTAGCCGGCGCGTTGAAAAGGCCACGCATCCGCAAGGCGGATTGAAACGTGCCTCCTTTCGCGTTGCGTAGCAGATTGCGCAGACCGCGTTGAAAAGGCCACGCATCCGCAAGGCGGATTGAAACATCGCTATGCTACCACAAGTGTTCAACAAAAACAACGTTGAAAAGGCCACGCATCCGCAAGGCGGATTGAAACTGCGCTCTTGTTGTAAATCCGCAACCTGACGTCAGACGTTGAAAAGGCCACGCATCCGCAAGGCGGATTGAAACCTACCCCATGATTCTTCGGGAACGTTTTCCATGACTCGTTGAAAAGGCCACGCATCCGCAAGGCGGATTGAAACAGCATCTGCGCCCCGCCGGCGGTGGCCAGCGCATCCAGTTGAAAAGGCCACGCATCCGCAAGGCGGATTGAAACGCCAGTAGCGCACGATCGTGCCCACTCCCCGCGGCGCGTTGAAAAGGCCACGCATCCGCAAGGCGGATTGAAACGGCTCTACCACGATGCCGCTGAGATGCTCGCGGCGCGCGTTGAAAAGGCCACGCATCCGCAAGGCGGATTGAAACCTATCTTGAGTTCCACCTCGCTCAAGCCGAGCAATTCGTTGAAAAGGCCACGCATCCGCAAGGCGGATTGAAACAGTAGGGTACGTTAACAATCAGTCTCACTCGTGTCGTTGAAAAGGCCACGCATCCGCAAGGCGGATTGAAACGTTAGCAAACAAGCAACCGGGTGCTACAATGCTTTCTGGTTGAAAAGGCCACGCATCCGCAAGGCGGATTGAAACCAATGCTGCTGTGGGGCAGAGTGTGCCTTGCGAGTCGTTGAAAAGGCCACGCATCCGCAAGGCGGATTGAAACCTTCCCATGCAGTGATCCTATCCGTGATCTCTGTCAGTTGAAAAGGCCACGCATCCGCAAGGCGGATTGAAACAGCGCTGATCCTGGCCGTACCGGTCTTTGACCACGAAGTTGAAAAGGCCACGCATCCGCAAGGCGGATTGAAACTCGGATCACCATCCTGACGGCTGAGGGGATCGTGATGTTGAAAAGGCCACGCATCCGCAAGGCGGATTGAAACGTGCGGGCGTTCGCTGGCTCCAACGAAGCCAGCAAAACGTTGAAAAGGCCACGCATCCGCAAGGCGGATTGAAACAGACCATGTATTCGACTGCCAATGCCGCTGCGCGACGTTGAAAAGGCCACGCATCCGCAAGGCGGATTGAAACGGCGCCCTCGGTCGATATCCGCGCAGCGCCATACAGTTGAAAAGGCCACGCATCCGCAAGGCGGATTGAAACGGGAATGCCATTGGGACGAACGCCGTTCCCTCCGGGGTTGAAAAGGCCACGCATCCGCAAGGCGGATTGAAACATCTGCACGGCCATCTGCACCTGGAAAGGAGGCGCGTTGAAAAGGCCACGCATCCGCAAGGCGGATTGAAACCGTATCCTCGACGTCTTCACGGTTCTCGATACCGTAGTTGAAAAGGCCACGCATCCGCAAGGCGGATTGAAACTGGCTCACGCCAGGGGTGGGCGGGGAGGCACGTCGGGTTGAAAAGGCCACGCATCCGCAAGGCGGATTGAAACCCTGGCGCGCAACTGGGACCTCAGCGGCTCCATGGTGGTTGAAAAGGCCACGCATCCGCAAGGCGGATTGAAACGAGGGTCCATCGCTCCTCCTCCTCCTCCCCGGTGGAGGTTGAAAAGGCCACGCATCCGCAAGGCGGATTGAAACACCCTCCATTTGTGCGCCTACCAGATAAGCGGCAGACGTTGAAAAGGCCACGCATCCGCAAGGCGGATTGAAACGTTCACAGAAGAGCTACTGCGCGCTAGAATGTTGTGTTGAAAAGGCCACGCATCCGCAAGGCGGATTGAAACATGAAACTGCGGCGATCCAGAAACAGACCCGCCTCGTGTTGAAAAGGCCACGCATCCGCAAGGCGGATTGAAACTCGTCATATCGCATCTCCGGATGCGGCGCCGCCGCGATGTTGAAAAGGCCACGCATCCGCAAGGCGGATTGAAACGCTGGGGTGTCTGGTGGTGTCGGCTATCGTCGTGACGTTGAAAAGGCCACGCATCCGCAAGGCGGATTGAAACTGCTTCAACGACCGTTGCGGCAATCTCAAGCATCGGTTGAAAAGGCCACGCATCCGCAAGGCGGATTGAAACAGCGACCTGGGCGCCCGCCATACCCGGCGCACCCTGTGGTTGAAAAGGCCACGCATCCGCAAGGCGGATTGAAACACCGACACGGTCGGAGTGGGCTTGCCGGAAACACCCCGTTGAAAAGGCCACGCATCCGCAAGGCGGATTGAAACATCGAGGTGGATGAGGCCGTGGCGGTCGAGGACCGCGTTGAAAAGGCCACGCATCCGCAAGGCGGATTGAAACCTGGATGCGGGCACATATGTGCCCGAGTACTGGATGGTTGAAAAGGCCACGCATCCGCAAGGCGGATTGAAACTGTAGACATACGCGATACAGAGGCGGAGACCCCATGGTTGAAAAGGCCACGCATCCGCAAGGCGGATTGAAACGCCAGCATCCGCGCGGCGCTGGATGAGATTATCGCGTTGAAAAGGCCACGCATCCGCAAGGCGGATTGAAACCGCGACCGGCCTGATCGACGGCGGTCATCAACCCGTGTTGAAAAGGCCACGCATCCGCAAGGCGGATTGAAACCAATCATACGCGGGTTGTTCCCGTACCGAATCCTTCAGTTGAAAAGGCCACGCATCCGCAAGGCGGATTGAAACCCTTGCGCAGTGTGCGCAAGGGGCTTCTTAGGGAAGTTGAAAAGGCCACGCATCCGCAAGGCGGATTGAAACGCACGGGTTGGTCGGGACCATCCCGCACCACCCGGGCAGTTGAAAAGGCCACGCATCCGCAAGGCGGATTGAAACAGCATCGCATCGATTCGGGCGACCTCCCTCTGCCGGTTGAAAAGGCCACGCATCCGCAAGGCGGATTGAAACAGCTTCTTCCGTGGGCGCGGGCGCTTCTTCCGTGGGCGGTTGAAAAGGCCACGCATCCGCAAGGCGGATTGAAACATAGCAGCAATCTTCTCCCGATGTGCGCGATCTATCTCGTTGAAAAGGCCACGCATCCGCAAGGCGGATTGAAACAAGAGGCAGGCACGGGCGGCCGCGCGCGCGCGCCGGGAGGTTGAAAAGGCCACGCATCCGCAAGGCGGATTGAAACGGCGGGGGAGTGGGTGTTTGACCTCGTGGGCGCCTAGTTGAAAAGGCCACGCATCCGCAAGGCGGATTGAAACGCGATCCTTCACCACGAAGAATTTCTCAGCCATGATGGTTGAAAAGGCCACGCATCCGCAAGGCGGATTGAAACGCCCAGGTTTGCCCGGACCAGGAAAGCCGGCGAACCGGTTGAAAAGGCCACGCATCCGCAAGGCGGATTGAAACCCCAGAGTGGTTGCAATTGCGATAGTTGCACCTGGTTGAAAAGGCCACGCATCCGCAAGGCGGATTGAAACTTCATTGCTAATCTCATAGAAGCGCTGAAGGCGCTCTAGTTGAAAAGGCCACGCATCCGCAAGGCGGATTGAAACACGCGATCGGCCGTAATCCCGGCAGCCGTTAGGCGCGGTTGAAAAGGCCACGCATCCGCAAGGCGGATTGAAACCAATGTTGTTGCGGGGCAGAGTGTGCCTCGCGCGACGTTGAAAAGGCCACGCATCCGCAAGGCGGATTGAAACTTGGAGGCGATGTTTTCGGAGCGAGACGCTTCATTCATGTTGAAAAGGCCACGCATCCGCAAGGCGGATTGAAACACATCTGGGAGCAGCGGGTCGCCGCGCTGCTCCAGCGTTGAAAAGGCCACGCATCCGCAAGGCGGATTGAAACTCTCCATGCGCGCCACCTCTGAGGGCTGGGACATCATGTTGAAAAGGCCACGCATCCGCAAGGCGGATTGAAACAGCTAGCATCGGGCGACTCGGGCGCGGGCGACTCGGTTGAAAAGGCCACGCATCCGCAAGGCGGATTGAAACTCGCTTCCCATGCAGTGATTCGATCCTCAGTCATTGTTGAAAAGGCCACGCATCCGCAAGGCGGATTGAAACCCCGGACTAGAACCGATTCTCGCCCGCGGTCGACGTGGTTGAAAAGGCCACGCATCCGCAAGGCGGATTGAAACTCCACTTGATACCGCACAATGGCGCTCTTGCGCCGGGTTGAAAAGGCCACGCATCCGCAAGGCGGATTGAAACCGCCATGACCGCGCCCACTGATTTTGTTTATGCCGTGTTGAAAAGGCCACGCATCCGCAAGGCGGATTGAAACCGCCCAGCATACTGCGCCCAGACGCCTTTGTGCCCACCGTTGAAAAGGCCACGCATCCGCAAGGCGGATTGAAACCTCGGCCTGCCCGGCCCAGATGCCGAGGCCGATGCGGAGTTGAAAAGGCCACGCATCCGCAAGGCGGATTGAAACCGATGCACGTGGTAGGTCAGGCGGCGCAGCCGCGTGTTGAAAAGGCCACGCATCCGCAAGGCGGATTGAAACCCAGGCACGCGCGCCCACGCACCAGGCACGCGCGCCGTTGAAAAGGCCACGCATCCGCAAGGCGGATTGAAACCCTCACTCGTGACCGGGGTCCACAGCAGGGCGGGAATGGTTGAAAAGGCCACGCATCCGCAAGGCGGATTGAAACTACCGTGACGATGTGCCGACGATCACCCCATCGCCGGTTGAAAAGGCCACGCATCCGCAAGGCGGATTGAAACCACCAGGCACGCGCGCCTACGCGCGCGCACTGGGCGGTTGAAAAGGCCACGCATCCGCAAGGCGGATTGAAACATTGACGCGATGGCTTGCGCTATCGCGTCGCTTGAGTTGAAAAGGCCACGCATCCGCAAGGCGGATTGAAACATCATTTGATCTACATAAGCCCGAGACTTGGGCGCAGTTGAAAAGGCCACGCATCCGCAAGGCGGATTGAAACGCTCGCCTCGTCGCGCAATAAGATCGCGCGACGCAAGTTGAAAAGGCCACGCATCCGCAAGGCGGATTGAAACTTGACGCTTCGCCTTTGGTGAGCGTGGCGAACGCGGTTGAAAAGGCCACGCATCCGCAAGGCGGATTGAAACCCAACACCGATCCGCCCATACGCGAGCGGCAATTTGGTTGAAAAGGCCACGCATCCGCAAGGCGGATTGAAACAATGAGCCAACAGAGCCCATAGAGCAACTGCGCAAGTTGAAAAGGCCACGCATCCGCAAGGCGGATTGAAACCTCAGCCTGGTGCTCTAAAGGATGTCTTCGGCGGAAGTTGAAAAGGCCACGCATCCGCAAGGCGGATTGAAACGATGGTCCGCCGCGTTGGACGGCGCTGAGGAGGGAGGTTGAAAAGGCCACGCATCCGCAAGGCGGATTGAAACCGCGGAATGGGCGTCGGAGTGGGCTTCCCAGAAACAGTTGAAAAGGCCACGCATCCGCAAGGCGGATTGAAACCATCGAGTTGCTGCACGCGATCCCAGCACTTATCCGCGTTGAAAAGGCCACGCATCCGCAAGGCGGATTGAAACATCAAACGACACCGGCCCCTCCCCCGCGGCGGTGTAGTTGAAAAGGCCACGCATCCGCAAGGCGGATTGAAACGGGTTGTCGTGGAGACCCCAGGTCGCCACTGGTGGGGTTGAAAAGGCCACGCATCCGCAAGGCGGATTGAAACCCGAAAATCCGCGCGAACTGCCTTGATCCATGCCCGGGTTGAAAAGGCCACGCATCCGCAAGGCGGATTGAAACCTGGAGGGGGCGGTATCTCAGCGTCGCGGGGGCGGCGTTGAAAAGGCCACGCATCCGCAAGGCGGATTGAAACCCACGCGCGTAGGGGTTATACCACCCGATGCGGAGGTAGTTGAAAAGGCCACGCATCCGCAAGGCGGATTGAAACTTTGGCGGTGAGGATGATCCTGTCGAGGTCTACCGGTTGAAAAGGCCACGCATCCGCAAGGCGGATTGAAACGCGACTATCTCAGGTGCAACGGTCTCTCCGGCACCCGTTGAAAAGGCCACGCATCCGCAAGGCGGATTGAAACCCATGGACACCCTGCTGCTCAGCATCAACCTGGCTGTTGAAAAGGCCACGCATCCGCAAGGCGGATTGAAACGTGCTTACGGCCATCGTCGGTCCCCGCATCGCCCGCGCGTTGAAAAGGCCACGCATCCGCAAGGCGGATTGAAACGTGGTGCTGTGGGCTGGCATCGGCCTGGTGGCGGTGGGTTGAAAAGGCCACGCATCCGCAAGGCGGATTGAAACTTGTCGGTGCAGCCCGCCGGCGGCGGCAGCGGCGTGCCGGGTTGAAAAGGCCACGCATCCGCAAGGCGGATTGAAACCCGGCCTGGGCGCCGGCGACGCGCGGTGCGGCGAGGGTTGAAAAGGCCACGCATCCGCAAGGCGGATTGAAACGCGCGCCGCGTGGGGATCACCCCACGCGGCGCATCGCAGTTGAAAAGGCCACGCATCCGCAAGGCGGATTGAAACGTTATGATCACCGTCTCGTACCAGCCGTGGCAGGTGTTGAAAAGGCCACGCATCCGCAAGGCGGATTGAAACCATCAAGGGATTCGAGAAAGGCGATGCGGAGCGGCAGAGTTGAAAAGGCCACGCATCCGCAAGGCGGATTGAAACGTGATCGCCGCGCCGCCCGGTCCGGTGCTCGTGACGGTTGAAAAGGCCACGCATCCGCAAGGCGGATTGAAACGATACGACCAGACACCCCAGCCACCAGATCATCCCTGTTGAAAAGGCCACGCATCCGCAAGGCGGATTGAAACGATCGAATCACTGCATGGGAAGAACGGCAGCAGGCAGTTGAAAAGGCCACGCATCCGCAAGGCGGATTGAAACCGATCCAGACCACGACCGGCACGCGCCTAGCGCTGGTGTTGAAAAGGCCACGCATCCGCAAGGCGGATTGCCACAACCAATGGCTAACGAGGCCTGGTCCCATTCGTTGTCGTTGTCGAACAGGCTACCCATCCGCAAGGCGGATTGCCACAACCAATGGC
>Ga0308412_1001376_pt1 | contig 13262 bp, 11 predicted proteins | sample HotsprottomLayer_FD_202357 | JGI IMG/M metagenome (GOLD analysis project Ga0308412, IMG submission 202357) | Hot spring phototrophic mat microbial communities from Octopus Spring, Yellowstone National Park, Wyoming, United States -... | ecosystem: Environmental > Aquatic > Thermal springs > Hot...
CGAAATGAAGCTGGGAGCGAAAATCCTAAACACCATGAGCTCTGTGGGGATGCCGGACAGCTTCAAAGTATCAGCCTGAACTTACGAACCTGCAGGGGAGATACCTATTTATGCAACAAAGCCGTTTGCCGAGCGTTTTCAGGCCGAGGCACCGTTGGCGCATCCGTATCTTGGCTGAGCCCTGGCTCTTCAAAGCTGCCACTGGGACTGGTGAAGGTGTAGGCGGCAAAGGCCCCGATCAGGGTTAGCGGTAACAGGCTGTACCCCCCGACCTCGCTGGCCAGCACCACCGCGGCAATAGGCGCGCGCGCGATGCCAGCCAGAAGCGAGGCCATGCCCACCAGGGCTGCGCTTTGCGGTGTGGGGGCGATGGAGGGGAACACCCCGCCCAAAAGCTGTGCCAGAATCAGCCCACTCAGACCGCCTAGGGTCAGGGCTGGGGTGAGCTGTCCACCATAGGCCCGCACACCCCCGCCCAGAATGAGCAGCGCAAGTTGAACCAGGAAGAGCGCTCCTAGGAAAGGCAGCGTCAGGATGGGCGAGGTGCCGAGCTGAACCCAGGCGAGCCCGTTGCCAATAGCCTCCGGCATCAGCAGCAAGACCAGGGCCAGCACCAGCCCAAACAAGGCGTGGCGCACCCCAAAGGCCAGACGGCGCAACAATCGTTGCAAAAACCGCTCGGACTCGAGCCAGAGCGTCCCCACCCCGGCGCACACCAGACCAATGGCCAGACCAAAGAGGAGCTGCGGCCATTGTAGGGGCCCAGGCGGCAGCTCGAGCAGCGGCCCGTAGCCATGGAAAAGCCCGTACACCGTGAAGCCGGCCAGGGCCCCGATCAGCGCCGGAGCAAGTGCACCGACCTCGAGGGCCAGCCCCCGGTAGACGATCTCACTGGCTAAAAGCGCGCCGGCCATGGGCGCGTGAAAAGCCGAGGCAAATCCGGCGGCCATCCCGGCGAAAGGCAAAAACCGGCTGGACTCCCCTAAGGGGATGCGCCGCCCCAACGCGCTGCCCACCCACAGGCCCAGGGCGGCCATGGGGCCTTCACGGCCCAGGGGCGAGCCTGCCCCCAACTGAACCAGCGAGCCGATGATGCCACGAAAATACTCGATTGCTCGCACCGGCTGGCCCGCGCGGTAGGCCGCTAAGAGCCAGCCAAGCCCCCGGCCTGAACCCAGGTAACTCGAGGCCGCGAAGGCCAGGGGCAGCAGCAAGGCCAGCCACCAGAAGGCGGGCCCACGAAAAACCTGGGACAGACCCCCCTCGCCGGGCAGGCCAGGTGGCAGATAGCCCAGGGTTTCACCCAGCAAATAGCGCTCGATAAGCTGTAAAACAAATACAAACCCAGCCGCAAAAACGCCGGTTAGGGCTCCGACAAAAGCGCTATAGACGATGAGCGAACCAATCTGCATAGTGTGGCGTTATGCGGTGTTTTGTAACCGCTATGATCACTACCAGGATTGTACTTGGGAAACCGGTGTTCCGCGGGTGATGCGGGGGGTCTCGAGGCCCAGCACCCGGTAGCCGTTGCGGGTGGCGGCCCGCACCAGCACCCTAGGGTCTACCCGCTTCCACAGGAAAAGCGCCTCGTTGCGCACGTCCAGATCGGGGCTGCTGCTCTTCGAGTCGGTGCCCAGGGCAGGCTCGAGCCGATGCTTTAAGTAGAGCGCCCAGGGCAGCGCACCACAGGCCAGGGCCTCGTTGCTGCGGGGACACGAGACAATGCGGGTGCCCGACTGGGCTAGCATCTGCACCTCCTCTTCGTCGACCTGCACGCCGTGCACAATGGTCAGATGGGGCCCCAGCACCCCCAGTTCGGCCAGGTAGCGCACCGGGGTGAGGCCGGGCCAGTCCTGATAGGTGGGCAGGCCATACCGCTGGGGTATTTCCCGCAGGGCCCCGCTGCCCTGGGTCATCAGCTCGGTTTCCTCGGGGCTTTCGGCCACGTGCATCTGCAGAGGGAAGCCCTCCAGCCGGGCGACCTCCACCAGCTTTTTGAGCAAAGCCGCGCTCACGTTGTAGGGTGTGTGGGGGGAAAGGCCTACCTTTAGCCGGCCACCAATACGGCGCCACTCGGATAGCTGACGGGCCAGTCGGCTGGCCACCGTATCGGCCTGGGTGGGGTCTCGGTTGATGACCTCGAGGTAGGCCACGCCGGGCAGGGGGCTGTGTTCCAGCAGCCAGGCGAGCACTTCGGGCTTTTGCAAGATGTCGCCAAAACCGCCCACAGCGAGCGCCTGAAGTTCGCGCAGGCCCTGTTGAGCAGCCTCCAGGGTGCGCAAGGCCTTGTGATCGATCACGTGCTGGATGAAGCCGCAATAGCTCCCGCGGAAGTAGGGAACCGTGGACAGATCCAGGTGGGTGTGGGCGTTCACCACCGGTGGTGTGAGGGCTCTGCCTTTGTGTACCAGCGGCGCTTCTGGGTATCTCGAGCGCAATTCGCTCAGCGGGCCCACCGCGGCCACGTGCTGACCCACCACCACTAGGCCGCCCTCCTGCATGGGCGTGCCAAACCCCACATACACCACCTCAGCGGTCCAGATTTCCGGCTCGAGAATCAGGGTTTCCTCCTGATGATGCTTCGCTCAATCGTCACGTTGCAGCACGTAGCGGTTGGGGTTTCGCACAAACTCCACCGCCCGGTAGCCCCGTTGTAAGAAGTGCTGGAACACCTCCCGGCTATGGGCGCGCCACGCTTGGGCCAGGGGGGGGTTGGTTTGCAGAATTTGGCTCCAGTCCTCGGGAATTTGCACCAGGATGCGCTTTTCTGTCAGGGAAAGGTTGAGCCCCACCGGCGTCTGCCCTTCGACGCGGTTGGCCTGGGGCAGACCCGCAGGATCGAAGAGCGGGGGTGGGCTGTAGATGCGCTGAAAAACCCTAGACGAGCGCAGTTCCCACACCGCATAGGCCCGGTCGGAAGGCGCGCCCGCGTTGATGCCGCCCATGGGACCGTAGCAGTTGGGGATGTAGCGGTTGAAGGTAGCCCCCAGCTTATGCAGGTTGAAGTGGGCGTTGGCTCCCCGCAGGGGGTCGAAGGTCCAGACCACCCGTTCGTAGCCCCTGCTTATGGCCCAGTCGCGCTGGTAGCGCTTCAGGAGCAGTCCGATCTGCCGGCCCTGAAACTCCGGCAGAACCCCGGTCATATGGGAGTGGTGTTCGCTCGGGCGGTCGGTGGGGAAGCCGAAGACGAAGCCCACCAGGCGCTCTTGCAAATAAGCACCCGCCAGCAGGGCCCCCTCGTGCACCAGGGCCAGCAGGGTGCCCAGGCGGATGGTCTCGGGGTCGTTCCAGATGGCCTGCTCGAGCCGGGGAATCTGGGCTATCTCCTCAGGTTCGTGTAGTTCGCGAATCAGCACATCCATAGGCTGCAGGGAGTCTTACCTGCTGTGGGTCACGTAGGCCCATTTCTCGGTCAGGCTTTGGATCAGGTCGCGTTTGAGCGTGATGCCCAGGCCAGGCCCCTGGAGTACGGGCATCAGGCCGTCTTTGGCCTCGAGGGCCTCCTCGATGATGTCTTCGTTCCAGTAGCGGCTGGCACTGCTGGTATCGCCGGGCTTGATGAACATGGGCAGGGTGGCCACGTGGATGTTGGCGGCCCGGCCAATGCCGGCCTCCAGCATCCCGCCCATCCAGACCGGCAGGCCAAAGCTCTGGCTGATGTCGTGGATTTTGCGGCTGGCCAGGATACCGCCCACCCGCCCCGGCTTGAGGTTAATCACCCGCCCGGCCCCGATTTCCAGGGCTTTGCGGGCGTCCTCGGGCGAGGTGATGGACTCGTCTAGGCAGATGGAGGTGGCGATAGCCGCCTGCAACTTAGCGTGATCCAGGATGTCGTCGAAGGCCAGGGGCTGCTCGATGTAGTCCAGCATGGCCGCATCTAGGGCCTTGAAGGTGGCGATATCGTTCAGACTGTAGGCTGAGTTGGCGTCTACGGTAAGGTTGGCCTCGGGGTAGGCTTCGCGCACCGCCAGCGCCAGCTTGACATCCCAGCCAGGCTTTATTTTTAGTTTGATGCGCTTGTAACCCTGGGCCAGCCCCCAGCCCACCTTCTCCAGGGTGGCCTCGAGGCTTTGCTCAATGCCCAGACTGATGCCCACCGGAATCTCGCTGCGCACCCCGCCCAGTAGCTTCCAAAGGGGCTGCCCCATACTTTTGCACCAGAGATCCCAGAAGGCCATTTCCAGGGCGGCCTTGGTCATCTTGTTGCCCCTAAAACCTGCAATCTCTTGCCAAAGCTGCTCGGGATTGGCGAAGTCCTTGCCCAGCACTTTAGGAATCAGGAGCTCTTCCAGCAGGGCCCAGGCCCCTGGGATGGTTTCCTCACGGTAGTGGGGGGTGAACTCCATCACGGTCTCGGCGTAGCCCTCGAGGCCTTCGCCGTAGAGCGTCAGGATGATGAGGTGGCGCTCGGTCTGCACCCCAAAAGAGGTCTCAAAGCGAAACTTAAGCGGCAGCGATATAAGGCGCAGTTCAGCGGCTTCAATTTTCATGTCCGTATGCTAACGCGCTGGCTGTGAAAAGCCCAGCAGGTTGGTTGAGCGTTTGGCAAAGAAGATATTCACAAACATTTACATCGTGAATAAATAAACATATAGAGCAGCCACGCCGGTCTTTCTGGCTCGACCAAACCGGGCTAATCGGCTAGCGCAGGAGTTGCTGGATGAGGTTTTGCAGAACTTGCGCTTGCTGCTCGAGGCCCATGCGGCTAAGATCGCCGCTCACAAAGCTGGCCTTGCCTTTGCCATAGGTGCTCGACTCGGCCAGGGGGCGCTGACCGGGGTTGTGGCTCATCAGCAGGAGCCGACCGCCTTGCTCCACGTAGGCCCGCAGCATCCGGCGCTGGGCTTCCGGCCAGTGCTGGCCCCAGTCTGGTGGCAAAACCCAAACCACCAGCGGGTATTCCGACACCTTGTCGGCTGTGGGCCGCTGCGCCGGGCTTGCCGGCAGGACCGTGCAGCGAAAATCCAGGGCATCCAGGGCTCGCCGAACGGCTTCCGTATCGGGGATCTCGGCCACTAGTAGAGCAGTTTTTTGCGGGGTGCGGGGGTTTTCTGCAGCAGTTGGGCGGGGCGGCGTGGTTCGCAGCGCGGCCAACGCCGCATCTAGGCGGATGAGCCCCTGGCCGCCACCGGCCAGGGGCAGGGCCGAGTCCAGCAGGGCCTGTCGTACCTGCTCGGCCTTGAAGCCGCCGGACATCAGCAAGGCCGCGCCGCCCGCGGCGATAGCGGCGCTGACCGAAGTGCCGCTCATGGCCAGGTACCGCCCCCCGGGAATGGTCGAGAGCACGTCCACCCCTGGTGCTACTAGGTCGGGCTTGGTCACCACCTTGTGGTAGGGCGCGGCCCAGCGCACCTCACCACGGCTGCTGAAGCTGGCCACCTGGTTGGCGGCGTTGGAGGCTCCAACCCCCAGCACATCCGGCATATTGCCGGGGGAGGCCGGAGTGCCGCCAGAGTTGCCGACGGCAAACACCGGCAACACCCCCATCTGTTTCATGCGCTCGATCACCGGCACAAATTCGTACCAGGTTCCTTCGAGGCCCAGCGACATCGAGATGATCTGCACGTTTTGCTCGAGCACCCAGTCCAGGCCACCCAGCACCTGGGCTAAAGTGCCATAGCCACCTGGCAGCACCAGCGCTGAAACCAGGCGCGCATCCGGGGCCAACCCTACGTTGTGGGCGACCAGTAGACCGGCGGTGTAGGTCCCGTGTAGCGAAGAATCGTAAGGCTCGGTCGGGCGGGCTAGACCCTCGGGGCTCACCGCTGCAAAAGCGGAGATTTTTCCCCGCAGGTCGGGGTGGGATGCGTCTACCCCGGTGTCCAGATGGCCGATGCGGATGCCTTGACCGCGCATCCCAGCCGCCCACAAGCCCGGCGCGCCGATGTGTTGTAAGGCCCCGTTGCTTCCGTGGTTGACCGGGGTAGAAAGCGCCGTAGCCACGGGCTGGTTCAGGCGCACGGCGCGGTTTAGGTAAACCCGCCGCACGCCAGGAATCTGGGCTAGCCGCCCCACCTGCGACTCGGGTAGGCGTAGCAAAAAGCTTTGGCTGGCCCAGAACCCTTTGGCCGCTTTGAGCTGCAGCCGCCCATGCATCTGGCCTAGGTGGGCTTTGAGCAGATGCATGAGTTCGGCTTTGGCCCGTCCTTGGGGTAGCGCAGGCCCCTCAAGCTCCACGATTACCTCGACCATAGCCGCATGGGCCGGCACAGACGAGGCCAGCAAGGCCACAAACAGCGGGATGAGTAGGCGGGATAGCACCATGCGCTCAGGCTAGGCAGCCACGCGGGTCGTTTTTTGAAGGGCAGCTAAAGGAATCTTGGGACTGGCCTTGAGCCAGGCTTTATCTTCGGCGGCCCGATGCAACCTTATCGCTATGACCGGCTCGAGGGTGGGGTGCGGCTTGAGTTTCACTTCAGGACAGGCCGCTGGCGTGGTTGATTACCGAACAGGGGGACCCCCCTGACTTGCCTCTATTCACCTACGGTACAGCGCGATGGATTAGTCTAAGCAGTATGTCACCAGAGGAGTTTAGGCGCTTAGGTTACCAGCTAGTTGACTTTATCGCCGAATACCGGGCCGGGCTCGAGGCTCAGCCGGTGATGTCGCAGGTGCCGCCAGGGGCTATCAAGGCTTTATTTCCCCCAGCACCCCCCGAGCAGGCCACGGGTTTTGCCGGGCTGGAGCAGGACCTGAAGGCCCTTTTTCCCGGTCTGACCCATTGGCAAAACCCCAATTTCTTCGCCTGGTTTCCCTCCAACGCCCCTTTATCTTCTGTGCTGGCCGACATGGTGGCGACCGGGCTGGGCCAGACTGGCATTACCTGGCAGGCCAGCCCCGCCTTGACCGAGCTCGAGGAGGTCATGACCGACTGGCTGCGCCAGATGCTGGGCCTGCCCGACGATTTTCAAGGGGTAATTCAGGATACAGCCTCCACCAGCACGCTGGTGGCCCTGCTAACGGCCCGTGAGCGGGCCACCGGCCAGTCCCAGGAGCGGGGCGGGCTACAGGCCGAGCCGCGACCGCTGACGGTCTATCTTTCCGACCAGGCCCACAGCTCGGTACCCAAGGCGGTGCTGTTGGCGGGTTTTGGCCGGGAGAACCTGCGCCTTATCGATACCGACGAAAGCTACGCCATGCGCCCGGATTTGCTCGAGGCCGCCCTGAAGCGTGACCTGGCCGAAGGCCGCAAGCCCTGCGCGGTGGTGGCGACGGTGGGCACCACTGCCACCACCGCCATCGACCCGGTGCGGGGAATTGCCGAACTGTGCCAGCGCTATGGTCTGTGGCTCCACGTGGACGCAGCCATGGCCGGTGCTGCCATGATTCTGCCGGAGTGCCGCCACCTGTGGGACGGCATCGAGCAGGCCGATTCCATCGTCATCAACCCCCATAAGTGGCTGGGGGTGGCCTTCGACTGCTCGCTATACTTTGTACGCGAGCCGGAGCACCTGATTTGCACCATGTCCACCAACCCCTCGTACCTGCATTCCGCTGCCGCCGGAGAGGTTAAAAACTACAAAGACTGGGGCATCTCGCTGGGGCGGCGCTTCCGGGCGCTCAAGATTTGGTTCGCCCTGCGCGACCAAGGAGTGGAGGGCTTGCAAGCGCGGATAAGGCGCGATATGGCCCATGCGAAGTGGCTCGAGGCCCAGGTTCGGCAGACCCCCGGCTGGGAGGTGCTGGCCCCGGTGCCCTTCCAGACGCTCTGCGTGCGCTACAATCCAGGCCACCTTACCCCTGAGCAACTCGACCGGCACACGCAAAACTGGGCTACCCGGATCAACCGCTCGGGCCGGGCCTTCCTCACCCCGGCCCTGCTGAAAGGGCGCTGGATGGTACGGGTCTCGATTGGCGCAGAGGGTACCGAGCGCCGGCACGTCGAGGCGCTATGGCACTTGATGCAACGCGAAGCTCAGAAGGTCGAAGTTGAAACCTAACCCGAAGCCCTACCCCTTGCTGCGCACCGATGATGGCTCGCCCACCCTGATACACCCGCTGTTTGGCGAAGCTTACAGCTCGCGGCATGGGGCCTGGATGCAGGCCAACGAGCTTTACCTCAAGCTGACCCAGACCCACCTGCACCCAGCTCCCAAGGTGCTGGAGGTGGGTTTTGGGCTGGGGGTTAATTTTCGTGCCACGCTGGAAAACTGCCTGAGGCGTGGGGTCCGTCTGGAATACCTAAGCTACGAAGGCTTCCCGCTTTCCCCTGAGGTGTTGGCCTCCATAGAGCTTCCGCTTTCTGAAGCATCCCAGCAGATATGGGCGCATCTGCTGGCCCGCTGGCCTGCCCGGCCGCGAGGTTCGCTATGCCTCGAGGGACTTTGGGGCCGCCTCGAGATCCGCTTTGAAGACGTCACTTCTGCTCGCTTCCCTGTCGGCTGGGCCACTGCGATCTACTTCGACCCCTTCAGCCCTAAGATCAACCCTGAACCTTGGCAGCCCAGCGTGCTGGAAAAGCTATTTCTGGCCGCCAGTGGTGGTGCGCGGCTGGCAACCTACTCGGTCGCGGGCCGCTTCCGACGTGACCTGGGCGCGGCTGGTTTTGTGGTGCGTAAGGTGCCGGGCATTGGGAAAAAGGCCTGGACGTTGGCCGAACGCTCCAATGGGTAGCCATCAGCCCGGCGCTGCTTCGGTTGGCTTGGGTTCCTCGGCCTGCTCTAGCAGGTTGATGCCCAAAGCCCGTTCGGCCAGCCGTTCTCCGGCCTCGGCGAAAGGGTGCGAGATGAGGGTTACGCCGGCTTCACGCAGGATCGGGTCTTCCTCGCGGTGATAGCTGGTAGCGGCAATAATTCCGCTAAAGCCCCGCTGCTTGAGGCCCTGGGTGGCCCGTAGCTTGGCCTCGAGGTCCGGTAGGGTTAGTAGCACGCCGCGCAGGCCACCCAGCTCCAGCCGCTCCCAAAGCTCGGGGTCTTCGGCATCGCCGTAGCGCACCTGGCGGTTTTTGGCCCGATGGGCCTCGAGCTTGCCTTCGTCCGCGTCCAGGCCCAGCACCCGGTAGCCGTGGCTGACCAGCATCTTGTAGGCGGCCCCACCGGTGCGTCCCATGCCCACCACCAGCCACTCGGCCCCGCCCAGGCTGGTCGGTTCGTCGTCGGCGTGCCGCCCTTTGCGCTCGAAGCGCAACAGGAAATGCTCGTAGCGCTGGAACAGGCTGTGCACCGACCGGTTGAGGGGGGCGGCCAGGGCCAGCGAGACGGCCACCACCAGCCCTACCAGCTGGCCCCAGGACTCTGTCAAAAGACCCCCCTCCACGGCGGCCATACCGGTAATCAGGGCGAATTCACTGTAGCTGCTCAGCGACACGCTGGTTACAAAGGCGGTGCGGGCCCGCAAGCCGAAGGCAATGAAAAGAGCGAAGAACAAAACCGCCTTTAGCGGTATGAGCAGCATTAAGCCCAGCGCCAGCGGCAGCGCCGAGGCCGAGGGTAGGCCCATCAGCCCAATATCGAGGAAAAAGGCCACCAGGAAAGCCTCTTTCAGGCCCCACAAAGTGCGCGAAAGCTCGGTGGTTTGCGGGTGTCCTGCCAGGGCCGCGCCCATCAGCAAAGCCCCCAGCTCGGGCGATACCCCCAGGCTTTGGGCCAGGCCAGCGCCCCCCAAAGCCAAGCCCAGACCATACAGCAACAAAAGCTCGTCGTGGCCGCTTTTTTCCAGAACCCAGCCCACAACCGGGCGCAGCAAGGGCAATGCCAGCAGCAGCAAGGCCCAGGGGGTGGGGTTCTTTAGCCCTGCATAGGCCAGCAGCCCCACCGCGACCAGATCCTGCAAAACCAGGATGCCCACCGCCACCCGCCCGTGAAAGGTGGAAAGCTCCCGCCGGTCATCCAGTAGCTTAACGGCCAGGACGGTGCTCGAGAAGGCCAGCCCCACCCCTACAAAAAGCGCCGCATCGGTGCTCAAGCCCAGCAAAAGGGCAATTAGCCCCAACAGTGAAGCAAAGAGCACTAGATGAATCCCCCCCACGCCCAATACTTCCCGGCGTACCAGGCTGGCCAGGCGGAGCTTCAGGCCTACCGTCAACAAAAGCAATAGCACGCCTACATCGGCAATATCGCCAAGCAAGCCGCGGTCCCGATAGCCAAACCCCCACAGCGCAAAGCCCGCCGCCAGATAGCCCACCAGGGGTGGCAGGCCAAGGCGGCTTGCCAGCAAGCCCAGCCCATAGGCAGCCCCGACCCACGCCAGCTCCATACCCCCATCATAGGGGCTAACGCCTGGATTTCTTAGCGGCCAGAACCCCGAAGGGGGGTTGGCCCAGCCGCCTGGCCACGCGGGGCATCAGGACAAGCTCGGGGTTTTTCAACCACAGCGCGTCCAGCAAGCCCTGGGCCAGGGGGCCAGCGTTGGCGTAGCGGCGTAGTGGAACCCGAATGGCCTCGCCTTCGCTGGCGATCAGAACCAACAGAATTCCACCGCCCAGGATGTCCCGCAGGCCATCCACGGCCTCGATACGGGGAAGCGGGTGCTCCGTCCAGCGGCCAAAGCTGCGAATGCGCAGGTGGGTGGGGGTGACCTCGAGCCCGCTCAGCCAGCCTTCATCCACCCCGAGTAGCACCATGTAAACCCCCAGCAGTCCGAACAAGATGACCGACCAGCGCGGCTCGACGCCCTGGAGCCAAGCGGCGCTGCACAAAGCCACCAATGCCAGGCCCATCACGATCAGTCCGAGCGCAACCACGTAGGTCTGCAGGCTGCGTTTTGCAACCACCCCTCGAGCTTCCTTCATGGCGGCAAGTTTACGGGGGCAGCTCGCGCCGTACAAGGGTTGTCGTTTGCTATAACTCAAGACAGCAGACACCCCTTTTCAAACAATCTGAAACTACACACCGTTGTAACGCTGCTTCAAACTGGTTTCGCGGTTCGTCTCATAAGCAGCGCCGATCTCATCAGACGGGCTGTCGGCGCGCTACTCACCCAAGTGGCCCAAGCCCCAAATGGCCGTTTGGGTTGTGTGGAACGGGTATGGTGAGGGGCGAAATCACGAACCATCGGGAAGGCAATATCTTGCAGAAAACCTGCGAACACATCACGAGCCTGGATGCGATCGAACTGTATGTTTAGGACTGCATTGTTCACCAGTGCCTAACTTCAAGCCTTGCAGCAGTCAGCGTGCAATGCCAGTGATTAGCGGTCAAGGGTTGTCTGGCTTTGGGCCCTTACCCGATCACTTGCCCACGCAGAAGTTGCGGAACACCCGGTCGATTACTTCTTCCGAGACGTTTTTGCCCAGGATTTCGGCCAAGGCATCCAGGGCCATCTCGATCGAGAGGGCGGCCAGGTCCTGGGGGGCTTGCAGGGCTTCGCCGAGGTGGGTTTGCGCCCGGCGCAGGGCCTCTACGTGGCGCTCGTTGCTGATCCAGAGCTCCCCCTCGGGGGCCTGGCCCAAAAGCCGGTGGTGGATCTCTTGGCGCAGCTCCGGGAGGCCCAGACCGGTCTGGCTCGAGACCCTCAGGTAGGAGGCATCGCTCCAGGCCGGGGGCAGGTCGGCTTTGGTGGCTACCTTCAGGGTGCGCGCCCAGGGAAGGGGTGGCGGGGTAGGTTGGGGCTGGCTCTGGTCGGCCAGGTAGAGTACCAGGTCGGCTTCCTGGGCGATCGCGAGGGCCCGTTCTACCCCGCTTCTCTCGATTACGTCGTCGGTATCCCGCACCCCGGCGGTGTCCACGGCCACAATGGGCACCCCGGCAATCTCCAGCGGAGCCTCCAGGTAGTCGCGGGTAGTGCCCGGTATGGGGGTGACGATGGCCCGCTCGTAGCCCAAGAGCGCGTTGAGCAGGCTGGACTTGCCGGCGTTGGGGGCCCCTACCAAGGCAATCCGGGCCCCTTTCTGGGCGATGCGCCCGGCGGGGGCGGTAGCCAGCAAATGGGCAATTTCCTGCAAAACGGGCTCGAGGGTTTCCTGAATCCGAGCCGGTTCGACCCCTTCCTCGGGGTAGTCCAGCCAGGCCTGGATGTGCGCCAATAGGTCGAACAATTGCTCGGAGAGGCACGCGATCTTCTGTGACAACCCCGCGCAGAGGCCCCGCAAGGCCTGGCGCCGGGCGGCGTCCGACTCGGCCTCCACCAAGCTCAACACCGCCTCGGCCTGGGCCAGATCCATTTTTCCGTTCAGGTAGGCCCGGAGCGTAAACTCACCGGGCTGGGCCGGGCGGGCCCCTAACTCAAACAGCGCCTGCAAGACCCGACGCAACACTGCGGGTGAGCCGTGGGTGTGCAGCTCTGCGCTGTCCTGGCCGGTGTAGGAGTGCGGCTTGCGGAAGACCAGCAACAGCGCCTCGTCCAGCACTTCCTGGGTGTGCGGGTCGCAGATTTTACCGTAGGTAAAGCGCCCGCCGGGCAGCCTGCAAGGGTTTTTGCCCTGCCAGAGCCTGGAAACCAGCTCTAACGCGCCCTCACCCGAGACCCGCACGATCCCCACCGCGCCCTTGCCGGGGGGTGTGGCGATGGCGGCAATCACATCCTTCAGCGAAGGCAGGCCCACAGGAGTTCAGTCTATTCGCGGCAGAATCCAGTCAATGAGGGTTAAGGCAGTTTTGCTGCGGGTGAGGGGGTCGCTGGCAAAGAGCCCGTTCATCAGTTCGAAGTGGGACAGGGGGGCCTCGAGCTGGGTGAGATGGGCAAAGACCGCCCCGGCGGGGGGAACCGGCTTCTGGTTGGCGGCCCACAAGCCCTCGAGGATTTTCCAGCTCTGAATACTGGAAAAGTAGCCCATCTTGAGCTGGGCCTGTTCGTGCAGGGCGGTCTGGAGTTTGCGCCGGGCATTTACCAGCCAGTAAGCCAGGGCTTTGCGCTCGGCTTCGGGCATCTGGTAGCTTTCGAAGAGCTGCTGGGCCTCTGTGCGCAACTCGGCCAGCTTGCCCTCCGGGTCGTAGAGGATTCGGCCGTCCAGGTGGCTATAGATCTCCATAGGATAGCGGCGCATTTTATCGCGGGCCTGCACCAGGTTGCGAAAGTGCATCTCCACCCGATAGCCCCGCTGCTCCTCGCTGCGAAACCTGCGCTCGGTGACCCCGCTCAGAAGCACCCAAAAATCCACATCGGAGCCGGGGGTGGCATCGCCCCGTGCGCGGGAGCCGGTTAGCAGCACCCCCATCATCTTGGGGTCGGACTTGAGCGAATCCACAACCTGGGCAATCAGGCTTTTATCATATACACCCCATTAGCCAACGATACAAGGGCATGGGATTGACCGCGAAGCGCCGAAGGCTGCGTAGAACGGGAACACCGCACACATGCAGAAAGCCTAGCAGGAGGTTACGCAA
>Ga0308412_1001378_pt1 | contig 13250 bp, 5 predicted proteins | sample HotsprottomLayer_FD_202357 | JGI IMG/M metagenome (GOLD analysis project Ga0308412, IMG submission 202357) | Hot spring phototrophic mat microbial communities from Octopus Spring, Yellowstone National Park, Wyoming, United States -... | ecosystem: Environmental > Aquatic > Thermal springs > Hot...
CCCACTCGAAGCCCAGCGCCTTCAGGTCGTCCAGGAAGCGCACTGTGCGCGCGTGCCCGCAGGTCTGATACACCGCGCGGATGACTTCCGAAAGCGTCTTCTTGTTGTAGACCCTGTTCAGCCATTCAGGAGCGTAGCGCAACTCGTCGGGCATAATCTCTTGGAAGATTAATCGCCCGACGGTGGTCTGGACGAATTCGGGTTCGTTCGTGTTGGGGCGCACGAGGCGCACCTCGATGGGTTCGTGCAGGCGTACATCTCCGCGCTCGAACGCCAATCGCGCCTCTTCGGAGTTCGCGAAGCGATGGCGCACCTCCTGCTGGTGCTGCGGGTCGTTCATCGTGAGGTAGTACGCGCCCAGCACAATATCTTGCAGGGGCGACACCACAGGCGAGCCGTCCGCGGGCTTGAACAGGTTGTGCGTAGAGAGCATCAGCGTGCGCGCCTCCGCCTGCGCGGGGAACGACAGCGGCACATGCACCGCCATCTGGTCGCCGTCGAAGTCCGCATTATAGGCGTGGCACACCAACGGGTGCAGCTGAATCGCCTTGCCCTCCACCAGCACAGGCTCGAACGCCTGAATGCCCAAGCGGTGCAGCGTGGGCGCGCGGTTCAACAGCACGGGATGCTCTTTAATCACCGACTCCAACGCTTTCCACACTTCGGGCAGTTGGCGGTCGATGGCGTTCTTGGCGTTTTTGACATTATTCGCGAGCTGGTCGCGGATGAGGCGCTGCATCACGAACGGTTTGAACAGCTCCAGCGCCATCTCTTTGGGCAGCCCGCACTGGTGCAGTTGCAGCGTCGGTCCGACCACAATCACGGAGCGTCCCGAATAGTCCACACGCTTGCCGAGCAGGTTCTTGCGGAAGCGCCCCTCCTTGCCCTTGAGCATATCGGAGAGCGACTTGAGCGGGCGTCCGCCCGATCCCGTGACGGGCTTGCTGCGCTTGCTGTTGTCAATCAGCGCGTCCACCGCCTCTTGGAGCAGGCGTTTCTCGGAGTTGAGGATGCTCTTGGGCGCGCGGATTTCCATGATTTTGCGCAGGCGGTTATTGCGGTTCACGATGCGCCGATAGAGGTCGTTGAGGTCGCTGGTGGCGAACCGTCCGCCGTCGAGTTGCACCATCGGGCGCAGTTCGGGCGGCAGCACGGGCACGGCTTCGAGGATCATCCACTCAGGGCGCGTCTTGCTGTTTTTGAACGCCTCGACGATTTCGAGCCGCTTGATAGCGCGGGCGCGGCGCGTGCCCTGCGTCTTGCTGATTTCCTCGCGCAATTCGCGATCCAGCTTTTCGAGGTCAATCTCCCTAAGCAGTTCGCGGATAGCCTCCGCGCCTTGTCCGACGCGCACCAGCGGGCGCAGGTCGCGCTGCAGTTTGCGTGTGCCTGTAATCAAGAGTTGGTCAATCGCCTGCCAACTGCTCTCGTCCAGCAGTTCGTATTGTTGGAGCTTGGCGAGCCGTTCGATGGCTTTCTCCAGGTCTTGGAGCAGGGCGGCGCGCTCGCGGCGCTCACTCTCCTTACGGCTTTCATAGGCGCGCACGCGCTCGGCAATCTGCTGTTCGGTGTAGGTGTCGCGGTTCTGCTCCAGTTCACGCTTCAGTCGCGCGTCGAGTTCTGCAAATACGCGCTCGATCTCGGCGTCGAAGTTGCGCTTCTCTTCCTCGACCATCCGTTGCAGGTCGCCCAGATTCTGCTCGATGCCTGCGCGGTCGATGTCGATGACCATGTAGTTCGTGAAGTAGATAACCTTCTCCAGTTGGCGTGGCGAGATGTCGAGCAGCAGTCCGAGCGGGCTGGGCGGCTGCCCCTTGAGGTACCACAGGTGGCACACGGGCGCGGCGAGTTCGATGTGTCCCATCCGTTCGCGGCGCACGCGGGCGCGAGTGACCTCTACGCCGCACCGCTCGCAACGGATGCCCTTGTTCTTGACGCGCTTATAGCGCCCGCAGGTGCATTCCCAGTCGCGGGTGGGACCGAAGATGCGTTCACAAAACAGCCCGTCGCGTTCGGGCTTGAAGGTGCGATAGTTGATGGTTTCGGGCTTTTTGACTTCGCCGAATGACCACGCCCGAATATCGTCGGGCGAGGCGAGACCGATTTTGAGCGCCTTGATGCGCGAGATGTCCGCCATACGATTTTCACCTCACAGACTGCTGTCCGTCAGCGCGCTGGGCTGCAGGTCGCCCAGTTGCGGTTTCGGCTTGGGTTCGTCGAGCGCGTCGAGGTCTTCGAGGCTGCGCAGGTCGTGTGCGACATCGTTCTCGTCGATGATTTGCACCTTGAGCGCAAGCGCGCGCAGCTCGTTGACCAAAATTTTGAACGATTCGGGCACGGAGGGCTGGATGACGGGCGCGCCTTTGATGATAGCCTCGAAGGTGTGGATGCGCCCGTTCACATCGTCCGACTTGATGGTGAGCATCTCCTGCAGGGTGTGCGCGGCGCCGTAGGCTTCGAGCGCCCAGACCTCCATCTCGCCCAGGCGTTGCCCGCCGAACTGCGCTTTGCCGCCCAGCGGCTGCTGCGTAACCAGCGAGTAGGGTCCGATAGAGCGAGCATGGATTTTCTCCTCCGCCAGGTGTTCCAGTTTGAGCAGGTAGAGATAGCCGACGGCGACGGGGTTGCCGAACGGCTCGCCTGTGCGCCCGTCGCGCAGAATAACCTTGCCCGTTTCGGGGTCGAAGCCTGAGCGGTCGATGGCGCGTTGGCGGATAGCGTCTACGAGCGTCTCCACGCTGGGCGGCTTTTTGGTCGCGAGCGCGAGGCGTTGCGCGAGGCGCATGCGCTCTTCGTCCGACGCGGCGGCGAGCGCGTGGCGCACCGCCTCAATCGCCTCGTCGAAGGTCGCGCGGTAGCCCCACGCGACGGGGTTGCCCGCGGCGTCGTGGAGGCGCAACTCGTGGTCGAGCAGCACGCGCAGCGCGTTCCGACGCAAGCGGTCGGCAAGGATGCGCATCTCCTGCTTGATTTCGTCAGGCGTCGAGCTTTGGAACACAGGCGTGCGGAAGCGCACGCCCAGCTCTTTGGCGACCAGCCCCAAGTGGAACTCCAGAATCTGCCCGATGTTCATGCGCGAAGGCACGCCGAGCGGGTTCAGCACGATGTCGATGGGCGTGCCGTCCATTAGGAAGGGCATGTCCTCGACCGGCTGGATTTTGGAGATGACACCCTTGTTGCCGTGCCGTCCTGCCATCTTGTCGCCTTCGGTGAGGGGGCGGCGGGTGGCGACGGTGACGCGCACGCGGTGGCTTACGCTCGGCGGCAGCTCGTCTGGCTCCAACGGCTTGAGGGTACCTTCGCAGCGCGGGCAGGTTTTCACCTCCAGCGGCTTGGAACGATGGAACAGGCTTTTGCAGCTGGCGCATTCGTACTTGAATCGGGCGAACTGGGCGACGCGCACCACATAGCCGCGCTCGCCGTGCGGCAGGCGCAGCGACACATCGCGCATCTCTTCCGCCTTGCCGCCGAAGATAATCCGCACCAGTTTCTGCTCGGTGGACGCTTCGGTCTGCCCTTTCGGCTGAATCTTGCCCACCAGAATGTCGTCGGGCTTAACTTCTGCGCCGACGCGGACGATGCCGTTCTCGTCGAGGTCGCGCCGCGCCTCTTCGCCCACATTCGGGATGTCGCTGGTAATCTCTTCGGGACCGAGTTTGGTCTCGGTAGCGTCGGTCTGGTAGCTCTCCAGGTGGATGCTGGTGTAAGTGTCGTCGTAGAGTAGCCGTTGCGAGACGAACACGGCGTCTTCGTAGTTGTAGCCGCCTGCAGGCAGGAAGGCGACCAAGATATTGCGTCCCAGCGCCAGTTCACCGTTCTCGGTGGAGGGACCGTCGGCGATAATATCGCCTGCGCGCACGCGCTGCCCCAACTTCACTTTGGGCAGGAAGGTGAAGCTGGTGCCCTTATTGGATTGCACCAAGTGCGGCAGTTTATAGATATCCAGTTCGCCGTTGTCTTCGCGCTGGATGCGGATTTCGGTCGCCGAGACATACTTGACGCGCCCGTTGGCGCGCGCCGTAATGACGCTCTGCGCGTACTTTGCGGCGACGCGCTCGATGCCTGTGTGTACCAGCGGCGCTTCGGGGGTCACCAGCGGCACACCCTGACGCTGCATATTGGATCCCATCAGCGCGCGTCCCGCATCGTCATGCTCCAGAAACGCAATCATCGAGGCGGAGACGGAGAACACTTGCGCGGGGTCGACATCCATGTATTGCACTTGTTCACGCGGTACGAAGGGGTACTCGTCGCGCCAGCGTACCTGCACCATTTCGGGCAGCGCGCCGTCCTCGCCGAGCGGGGTGTCGGCAGGGGCGATGTACGCGCTCTCGTCCTCGTCGGCGGGCAGGTAGACCACCTCGTCGGTTACCTTGCCGTCCACCACTTTGCGGTAGGGCGTGCGCAGAAAGCCGAACTCGTCGACATAGGCGTACAGCGTCATCTGGTTGACCAGTCCGATGTTCTGTCCTTCGGGCGTCTCGATGGGACAGATACGCCCGTACTGGGAGGGGGTGATGTTGCGCACTTGCGGCGGGATGCTCTGGCGGTTCAGCCCGCCCGGTCCCAGCACCGACAGGCGTCGCTTGTTCGCCAGCTCCGCCAGCGGGTTCGTCTGATCCATGAAGGTGCTGAGCGGGTTGGTGGCGAAAAACGACTGCAGCGCGGTGGCGACAGGCTTGACGCTCAGCACCGCGTTGGGCAGGATTTGGCTCACATCGGCGGCGGCGGTCATCTTCTCGCGGGCGGTCTTTTCGAGTTTGAGGAACGCCGCGCGCAGGTGCGCCTGCAGCAGCTCGCCGACGGAGCGCACGCGCTTGTTCGCGAGGTGGTCGGTATCTTCGTATTCGTGCTTGTCCTCCGCCATTTCCAGCAGGTGGCGTAGCGCGAGCAGGAGGTCGGGCACGGTCAGGTGGCGCACTTCAAGCGGGATGCCGTGGCGCAGTTTGCGCGTAATCTGGTAGCGTCCGACGCGCCCCAAGTCGTAGCGGCGGGGGTCCAGAACCAAGCTGTAAAAGAGGTTGTGGACGGTTTCTGGCGTCGCGGGGTCGCCTGGGCGCATCCGCCGATAAAAGTCCAGCACCGCCTCACGCGAGTCGGTGGTCGTGTCGGCGTCCAGCGTCGCTTTAAGGAGCGGCGGCAGTTCGAAGTCGCCGCCCTGCACCTCCACGAAGCGCACGCGCACTTCGGGCAGCTTGAGCTTCTCGATGGCTTTGGCGGTCTTCTCGTCGATGATTGCGCCCGCTTCTATGACGACTTTGCCGCGCGTGTTACGGATAGTCTCGGCGGCGATTTTGCCGACCAGGTCTGCCGCGCGTGGCGTGTGCAGGGTGAACTCGTGCGTGATTTCGCGCCGCTCGCGGGGGCGTCCGAACATCGCGGCGATGGCTTCATTCGTCAGCCCGCGCTCAGGGTCGTAAGGCGGCTCGCACTTCACCCGCAAAGTGCGCGCTTCGGCAGGCAGGTTCTCCAACAGGTCGTATGTAAGCACATCGCCTGGCTCGAGCAGCGTGCGCCCCTCGTAGACCACGGGTTCCAGCATGCGCCAGCCGACCGCACGCTCCAGCTCCAATTCGGCGGGCACGCGCGCCTGTTCGTACTCTGCGAACGCCTTAATAATTTGCGTAATCGGCAGGTGCTTTGACTGGTGCACCTTTAGGCGAATCACATTCTGGGGGTCGGTGCCGCCGTCCAGCCAGGGACCCTCGGCGGGGATGATTTGCATCTGCAGCACCTTGCCGAAGGTGCGCGACATCATCTCGCGCCCCGTGCTGGAAAGGAACGGGGACGGGAAGTGGATGCCTGGCGTTCGGTTCAACTGGTTGACAATCACGCGCTCGCGCCCGTTCACGATGAAGGTGCCCCCCTCGGTCATCAACGGCAGGTCACCCAAGTAAATCTCGCTCTCTTGTACCTCGCCGTCGACTTTGCCGAAGCGCACCTTCACGCGCAGCGGCACATCAAAAGTAATCTCCCGCTCGCGACATTCCTCGACCGAGTATTTCGGCTCGCCCAGACAGTAGTCGCCAAATTCGAGGAAGTAATTGCCCGTCAGGTCATAAATCGGCGAAAAGGTCTGAAACAGCTCTTTGAGTCCTTCCTCTAAAAACCAGCGGTAGGAGTTGTATTGGATCTCGATAAGGTTCGGCGGCTCTAGGACTTCGCGAATGCGTTTTCGCTCGTGTTGCACAATGCGCATACATTAACCTCCACGGGCGCACATTTGCCCAGTATGATAGTATACCCCACGCGACATCGTTCTTGTCAAGTGGGGGGGCGCATGCGCCAACACATCGTTTACACCCGCCCCTGCTGGGCTGGGTCGCGCTCATTCCAGAGGTGTGAACGATGAAGCTCATCACTTTCGTCGGCACGGGATGCTACGAGCCAATCCTCTATCGCTGGGGCGAACGCGAGCATTCCACGCGATTCTTTTCGGACGCGCTCGTAGAGTGGCTTCAGCCTAAGACCACATGTGTGGTGCTCACTGAGGTCGCCCGCCAACACCCGAACTGGCAGGAGTTGGAACCCCTGCTGCGCGGGCGCACGGAGGTACGCGGAGGAAATTCTCAGCACCCTGCGAAGCGAGTAGCTGGAGAGGCGCGTTTTCCCGCGCCAAGCGGCAGGAATCCCCTCCCAGCCGTCGAACCCTACCCCCAACATCTTGGGAGGTAACGCATGGAGGCTGGTTTCGTACACCTACATTTGCACACAGAGTTTAGCCTATTGGACGGCGCGACGCGAATCAAAGAGTTGGTCAGACGGGTGGCGGATTTTGATATGCCTGCCGTCGCCATCTCCGACCACGGCGTGCTGTACGGCGCAATCGATTTCTACAACGCCTGCCAAGCCGCAGGAATCAAGCCCATCATCGGCTGCGAAGTGTACCTTGCGCCCCGCGCCATCGGCAACAAAACCAAACAAGACCAGACCAGTTACCACCTGCTCCTGCTGGCAAAGGACGAAGTGGGCTATCGCAACCTGCTGCGCCTTAGCACGATTGCGCATTTGGAGGGGTTTTACTACAAGCCGCGCGTAGACAAAGCGATTTTGCGTCAGCACGCGGCGGGGCTAATTGCTACCTCGTCATGTCTGGCAGGCGAAATCCCTGACGCGCTGCTCAAAGGCGACTTCGAAAGCGCCTGCCGCCTCACCGAAGAGTACCTGGACATCTTCGGCAGGGAAAACTTCTACATCGAGCTGCAAGACCACGGGCTGCCCGAACAGCGACAGGTGAACGCGGGACTGCTGGAGTTAGCTGCCAAGTACCGCTTGCCGCTGCTGGCGACCAACGACGCGCACTACCTCACCCGCGAGGACGCCGCCATTCACGATGTGCTGCTGTGCGTGCAGACAGGCTCCACCATCGACGATCCGAAACGCCTCAAGTTCGGCACGGAGGAGTTCTATGTCAAGTCGCCGCAAGAGATGGCGTTGCTGTTTCGGGCGCACCCAGAGGCGTTGGCGAACACGCTGGAGGTCGCCCAGCGGTGCAACCTACAGCTGGAGTTCGGCAGGGTGCAGTTGCCCGCGCCCGACCTCCCCGAGGGCAAGACCGCGATGGAACACCTGCGCGACCTGTGCCACGATGCCCTCCCGCGCCTTGCGCCCAGCCAGACGGAGGTGTACCGCCAGCGACTGGAGTACGAGTTGAGCGTCATCGAGACCACAGGCTTTGCGCCCTACTTTTTGATTGTGCGCGACTTCGCGCAGTTCGCCCGACGCGAGGGCATCTACTTTGGCGTGCGCGGCTCGGCGGCGGGGAGTTTCGTCTCCTACTGCCTCGGCATCACCGACATCGACCCCATCGCATACGACCTCACCTTCGAACGGTTCCTGAACCCTGAGCGCATCCAGATGCCCGACATTGATATGGACTTCGAGGATGCGCGGCGCGATTTGGTGATTAGGTATGTGCGTGAGAAGTACGGCGGCGACCGTGTGGCGCAGATTATCACCTTCGGCACGCTGGCAGCCAAAGCCGCGCTGCGCGATGTCGCCCGCGCCCTCAACATCTCGCCCGCGCTGGTCGACCGCCTCTGTAAGGCAATCCCGACCCAACCGGGCATGACGCTGGAGAAGGCACTAACAATCAGCGAGGTAAAGCAAGAGTACGAGCGCAACCCCGACGCACGACGCCTCATCGACACCGCCCGACGCTTAGAAGGCATCACGCGCAACGCCAGCGTTCACGCGGCGGGCGTGGTTATCTCCAAAGACCCGCTGGTCGAGCATGTACCGCTGGCGCGCGCAGCGGACGGCGAACTCGTGACGCAGTACCCGATGGGCGCGTTGGAGCAAATCGGGCTGCTGAAGATGGACTTTCTGGGGCTGACGAACCTCTCCGCATTAGCGCAAACGGTGGAGAACATCACGCGCACGCGCGGCATCGAGATCGATGTGCGCAACCTGCCGCTGGACGACGCCAAAACCTACGAGATGCTGGGGCGCGGCGAGACCACAGGCGTGTTCCAACTGGAAAGCGCAGGGATGCGCCGCTACATCCAGCAACTGCGCCCGCAGAATGTGCGCGAACTGGCGGCGATGGTCGCCCTCTACCGCCCTGGACCGATGGAGCATATCCCAACCTATATCAACCGCAAGCACGGACGCGAGCCGATTGAGTACCCCCACCCGTGGCTGGAGCCGATTCTGAAAGAGACCTACGGCGTGATTGTGTACCAAGACCAGGTGCTAAAGGCGGTGCAAGCATTAGCAGGCTTCTCGCTGGGCAAGGCGGACATTTTGCGCCGCGCGATGGGCAAAAAGAAGCCCGACGAGATGCGTCGCATGCGCGCCGAGTTCGTCGAAGGCGCACGCGCCAAAGGCATCGACGAAGACGAAGCAAACCGCCTGTTCGACCTCATCGAGCCATTCGCAGGCTACGCCTTCAACAAGGCGCACGCCGTCTGCTACGCCCACATCGCCTACCAGACCGCTTACCTGAAGGCGAACTATCCCGTCGAATACATGGCGGCGCTGATGGCAGTGTTCAAGGACAAGACCGACAAGGTGACCGCGTTTATCGACGAGTGCCAGACGATGGGCATCCGCGTGTTGCCGCCCGACATCAATCGGAGCCATGCGGGGTTCACTGTCGAGCCTGTGCAGGAGTTGCCTGCGCGCGCCGCGCGCGGACGCCGCCGCGTCCAAGCCCCCGCCTATGACCACGCGATTCGGTTCGGGCTGGGCGCAATCAAGGGCGTCGGCGAGGCGGCAGTGGAGGCGATTCTGCGCGAGCGCGAGACCAACGGCGCGTTTAGCGACATCTTCGACTTCGCCGCGCGCCTGCAGGAATCGGGCGCGCTCAACCGCGCGACGCTGGAGGCGCTCATCCAAGCGGGCGCGTTCGAATCGCTGCATCCCAACCGTGCGCAGCTGCTGAACGGGCTGGATACGATACTCAGCTACGCGCAATCGGTCGCCCGCGCGAAGGCGGCAGGGCAGAACTCGCTGTTCGACGGCGGTGCACACGAAGAGGTCGCTGTCGCCAAGCCTGCGCTGACGCTGGTGGACGACTTGCCCACTCCGCAAAAACTCGCACTGGAGCGCGAACTACTCGGCGTCTACCTCTCTGACCACCCGATTCGCCCCTATCAGCGCGTGCTGGGGGGCAAGGCGACCCCGATTGCCCAAGCGATGGAGCGCGAAGGCGCGACGCTGACCATCGGCGGCATCATCACCAGCATCCAAACGCGCGTCTCCAAAAAGACAGGCGCGCGGATGGCAATCCTGCAAGTGGAAGACCTCACGGGCGCAATCCGCGTGGCGGTGTTCGCCAACACCTACGAGCAGTACCGCGACGCCCTCCAGAAAGACCGCGTGGTGCTGATTCGCGGCAAGGCGCAATCGAGCGAGTACGGCAACCGCGATGGCGAGGGGAACGGCGCGCTGGAGTTCCGCGCGGAGTCTATCGAGTTGGCGCCCGAGCCGAGCCAAGACGAGAACGCGCCGCGCGTCTATATCCGCATGGCTCAATGTCGAGAAGACCAAGTGCGCCTCCTGCGACAGATTATCGAAAAGTATGCAGGCGAGGCGGTCGTGCGCGTCCAAGTGCCCATCAACGGACACTTGCGCGTCGTTGAGTCCTCACTGCGCGTTGCGCCAACCGCTGAGGTAATCCAACTGCTGCGCCACGCGCTTCCCCAGGCGCAGGTCGCGCTAATGTGAAAGGTAGGGCGTGAAGAATTGCCCCCCTCGCACGAAGGCTACAGCCCAGCCCTACAGCGGCTCTCCGAAAGGTGGGTTCGGAACGGAGTTGTCAACGAGCATAGAGATAGCTACTTCACCTTGCGGTACAGATATGCGTTTCTGATGTGTGCGTTAAAATACTTTCCGTGTGAGGACGCATTCATTAGCTCCTCGTAGACCTTCGGCGGGACGCCGTAGTACTGGTAAATGTGCCCGTTCTGGAATTCAATTTCCAGCACTTGGGACTGGGCGTCATATCCTACCGATTTCAAATTGCTGGACGAAACCGTCTGACGCTTCATGCTGAAATTTTATACCAACTGTGCATCCTGAGTTCATAATTACCTCCTCCGTAAGGTTCCCCCTGCACGCAGGGGGAACCAAACATGCACCCTGCCTGGTTCCCCCCGCTGGCGGGGGGGAACCAACGGAGGGGGGTGCAAATACGAACTCCGACTGCGCATTTGGTATTATAGCCCAGTATCGCGCCCTCCAGCAGGAAACCGTCTGAGAGAGGCGAATCGTCCGTCGAGCAGCGATGGCAGTGATACGCAGTGCGCTCATCGATTGGCGCAAGTATCTGTTTGGGGTGTTCACACAGGTGGTGGGCAATCCCGTGATTGGGCGGGAGTTGCGCGTGCGAGTGCGCGTCGGGCGTGGCTACCTGCTGCAGGCGTTCTACCTCGCGTTCATGATTCTTATCGTCGCACTGGTGTACGAAGCGTCGATTGGCGATACCCTCAACCTATCGAACCCTGCGCAGATTCAGCAGGCGCTCATGCAGTTTTATCGCGTCGTGATGAGCATGCTGATTGCGCTAATCGTGCTGATTGCGCCTGCACTGACGGCGAACGCAATCACGCTGGAACGCGAGCGCAAGACAATGGATCTATTGCTTGCCACGCCGCTCACGGCGCGTCAACTGCTGGTAGGCAAGCTAATTGGCTCGTTCGCGTTTATTGTGCTGCTACTCGCGTTGACGCTGCCCGTGAGCGCGGTGAGCGTGCTGCTGGGCGGGGTGTCGTTTCCCGAGTTGCTGAAGGCATATCTGCTGATTGCTTGCGGTGGGCTGGTGCTGTGCGCGATTGCGCTGTTCAGCTCGGTGTACGCCCGCAACTCGACGCTGGCGGTGCTGTGGAGTTATTTGCGCGTGGCGGGCTTTCTGCTGGCGACGGGCGTTCTGATTGCGCTTCAGGAGGCGCTTGCATTTGGCGGGCTCGGGCCGCGCGGCGCAGGCGCATTGCACTTGGCGTTTCCGCTGGCGCTGTTGAACCCCTTCGCCGCGCCATTCGTAGCGGACTTGGAGGTGAACTTCGCACGCTGGCAAGTGCCTGCTTGGATTACAGGTGTCGTGTTGTGCTTGCTGTTTACGCGCTTGACGCTCACTGCCGCCGCGCGCAAGGTCGGGCTGTACGATAAGGATGTGTTACCGTCGGCACGGCGTCAACTGCTGGTGCTGCTGCCCCTCAATATGCTGCTGTGCGTGCTGCCACTGCTTGCGCTGGGTGGTGGAGCTGCTGGGATACCCGATGCAGTCTACATTCTGGTAGTTATCCTTACATGTATCGCGCCCATTTTAGTGCTGGCAGTGTGGATTGCGCCCTTTGGGCAGGACGGCGATGCTCCCTGCCCCGACGACGGCGTGTTCAAACCCACGCGGATGTTTAGTGCGTCGCCGTCGGGCGCACTGCCATTCCTTTGGACAGCGTGGCTCCTGACGATTGGCGCGCTCTTCCTCGCATTTCACTGGTCAGGTGTGCTGGCACTCATCGATACCTCACTGTGGAACTACTTGATTGCCATGCTGACCTACCTCACGGGCGTGTGGATGCTGTTTTGGGGGATTGGTCGGTTCTGCTCGGTGATGTCGCGGGCGCGTTCGCTGGCGACGGCGCGCGCCCTGACGCTGGTCGTGATTACGGGAGTTATCGCGATTCCAGTCATCATCGACTTGATGTTTTTCTGGGACAGGGCAGATTTTGTTGCCCTCCGAGTGTGGGTGTTCAAGCCCTTCTTCGACGCGCTTGTAGACCCACGCGCGGCTGGGACGCACGAGTCGATGTTCCTCTGGGGCAGTGGGATGATACTTATCGCGCTGCTATTAGGCGCGTTTCGCAGGCGAGCGCCTGTTCAAGGAACCCAAACGCCGCCGAATGGTGTATAATAGGAATATGAGCCGTAGGGGGAGCCGAAGATGATAGGGCGTCGCGTGTTTGGCATCGAGACCGAGTTCGGATGCTTCGTGCGGGACGAGCGTGTGGGCACTTCCGAAACTGTAGTAGAAGCGGTCAAAAACTTCGTGTTCCATAAGGCGCGGCTGGGACTAATTGACCTAACCGCCCGCGACGAAGCGTTCGAACCCGCCCGTAGCGGAGGGTTCCTTATCAACGGGGGTCGGCTCTACATCGATGCGGTGGGCAGCCATCTGGAGTACGCCACGCCCGAATGCGCCAGCCTGTTCGATATCGTCGCCCACGAAAAGGCAGGACAGCGTATCATCTATAACACGCTTAAACAAATGAATTGGGATGAGCGCGTCAGCTTCCACAATAACAATATAGACCACTTCGCGGGGCACACCTTCGGCTGCCATGAGAACTACCTTGTGCGCACGGACGAGCGGCTCCCCAGCGACTGGCACAAACTCATCTTGCCGTTTCTGACTACGCGGCAGATTTTTGCGGGCGCGGGGCGCGTCGGCGGGCATCGCCTCGAACACGCAGGCTTCCGACCTTCCCTCTCCGAAGTCGCCGACCACCCGATCGATTTTATCTGGGTCTCGAATGTCTATAATGTGGAGCCTGACCCGACGGTGCAGTACCAGCTCTCGCAGCGCGCCGACCACATCGTGCGCGAGAACGCCTCGCGCGTGCGCTTCAACCGCGCCATTATCAACCCCAAGTGGGACAGCGTGTACGGCTATCAGAACTATCAGCGGCTGCACCTGCTGTTCGGCGAGGGCAACATGAGCGAGTACGCCGCCGCGCTGAAAATCGGCACGACCTGCCTTGTGTTAGACCTCGCCGAAGCGCGCGCGATTCCCAACTGGCTGCGCTTGC
>Ga0308412_1001385_pt1 | contig 13205 bp, 10 predicted proteins | sample HotsprottomLayer_FD_202357 | JGI IMG/M metagenome (GOLD analysis project Ga0308412, IMG submission 202357) | Hot spring phototrophic mat microbial communities from Octopus Spring, Yellowstone National Park, Wyoming, United States -... | ecosystem: Environmental > Aquatic > Thermal springs > Hot...
GCAACAACCCCGAAAATACTAGGCCTGCCGGCAGGCCAAGACAAGTATCGAAGCGACTTATCTTCGTCGGCCACTGAACCCGCACGCGTGCCGGCCATGTGCGTGTGAATTTGGGATCTACGCAAACAATGGGCAAGAAGAAGGCAGGGAACGTTCTTAGCCATTGCTTGTCGGTCGCGAAAAACTTGTGCATTGGGCAACAAATTAGGCCGATTATCTTGACGGCTAATAGCCGCCGATCGGCATTTTCGGGCGGCCAGATGCATTGGACAGCTTGGCAGGGACACGCTTAGCTTACCAGAAGGCCGTCTGTAAACCGGCCAATCTTGGCCCAAGCTTGTGGGTGATAGATATGTTTCGTTATGTAGTAGTGTTTGTTTACGGCTCGGCTTTAGTCGCCATTTCGGGATGTGCCATGTGCGCTTCTCCGTACGACTACTGCGGGCCAACTTTCACGATGGAACCAGGGCAAACCTGCCACCCATTGGCAAGGGCGAACTCGCGGCTATCGCCCCCGCTGGAAACAGCAGAAACTCTTACCGCTCATCATACCGCAGCGCCATCTCCTACAATTGCGCCACGGCCACAACATCCGACAAAACCACAACTACAGCCGCCAAGCGATCCGCTGCCGATCCCTGCTGAGCAATTGTTGTATTGAGCTGTGAGGCTGGCCGTGGGTTCCGATTGACATCCGAACCGGCCGGTCATGTACGCCCTGACACGGCTTACTGGGGGACCCAAATGGATGGACGTGCTGCGGTAGCCTCAGATATGTTTTCGGCAATGGCCTTAAAACCGTCAGCGCCCATACGGCCACGACGGAGCGTGGCCCTCCAGAACATCCGAAAACAGCCGCGCAAAATGCGCACAAATTATGCCGTATCACACCAATCCAGGCGTTGTCGCACTAACCGGCTGCGGCTAGCGCGTCGATAAGCTGTGCGATGTGATCGTCACTGTGCGCGGCGGTGAGGCTGATCCGCAGGCACGATTGGCCTTCGGGCACCGCCGGCGGCCGTATCGCCGGCACAAACACCCCACGCAGGAACAACTGGGCAGCAAGTATGGTGGCTCGCTGCGGGGTGCCGACCACTAGCGGGATAATCTGGCTGGCCGACCGGCCGATGTCCCATCCCATCCGCCGCAATTGCTCGCGTAGCAGTTCGGCCCGCTGAAGCAACTGGCGGCGCCGGTGTGGCTCGCTGCGTACGATACTAATGGCCGCAGCCGCTGCGGCCGCAATCGGAGGGGGCATGGCCGTGGAAAAGATGTACGTTCGGGCGCGGTTGACCAGCCAATCGACCAACACCTGGCTGCCTACAACGAATCCTCCGGCACAGCCTAGCGCCTTGCTGAGCGTGCCTACGCGCACCGGCACGCGGTCCTCCAGTCCGAAAAACTCGACCAGCCCCCGACCGTGCTGGCCGAATACCCCGGTGGCGTGGGCCTCATCGACCAGCAGCATCGCCTGGTAACGTTCAGCCAGGTCTGCCAGTTCCGGCAAAGGAGCCAAATCGCCGTCCATGCTGAACAGCGTGTCGGTGACGATCAAACGCCGTCGATAGCCGACAGCTCGTTGCAGCAAGCGCTCCAAAGCCGCCATGTCGCAGTGGGGATATACGCGGACATCGGCCCGTGATAGCCGGCAGCCATCCAGCAAGCTTGCGTGGTTGTGGGCGTCGCTGAGCACCAAATCGCCCGGACCAACCAAAGCGGCCACAGTTCCCACATTGGCCGCATAGCCTGAAACGCACACTAGCGCCGCTTCTGCCGCCTCGAAGGCGGCCAGTTTACGTTCCAGACGCCGGTGATAACGGCTGTAACCGCTTACCAATGGGCTGGCGCCGCTGCCTGCGCCTTCGCGTCGAAGTGCGGCGCGGGCCGCGGCAGCCAATCGATGATCGCCGGCCAGCCCAAGGTAGTCGTTCGACCCGAAGTTGATTACCCGTTTCCCCTCGATCTTGCAGCAAGCCCCTTGTGGCCCGGTGCGAGTAAGTCGGCTGCGCAGCAGGCCTTGCAGGGCCAATCGCTGCAATTCTTTATCAATCCAGTGGAGAACACTGCACACGGCAAACATTCCTAAGGTGGCCTTCGGCCGCAACGAAACTGTGATACTGGCGGGACGCGCTGTGTCGTGTCCGTTGCCACTGCTTGGACGGCCACGACGGAGCGTGGCCCACCACTCAACAACGCCAAGTGCGGCCACGACGGAGCGTGGCCCCCCAGATGGCCCGTAAACATGCGCGCAAAACGCGCGCATGTTCCCCTATAAGGCACTAAAGTGAATCAAGACAGTTACTTATGACACAGGGCACTCGGCTTGGCATTCAGTGCCATTGGCACCACAGGCGGTCGCCATTGGTGCAAAGCCGGCACCCATCGCATCCCTTTGTTGATACACGGATATATATATAGCGGGCATCGCCCAGGAACGGCGCAGAAAACCCACCATTGCGACGTTCCGTAGCTTAAATTGGTACCAGGTTCGCTTCAGAAGCGTTAGTCTGCAAGATTTTCTCCGTCGCGGCAACTAGTCTGAAGGAATGAGTTCCGAGAACAACCGGCTACAGTCCGGCGGGCGTGACGACGGGATCGACTGGCGCGCTGCGCTGGCCGAGCACGATCGCTGGCTGCGCACCGTGGTGGCGGCGCGTCTGGGCGAGCCGCAAGGGGTTGATGAGGTGATGCAGGAGGTGGCGCTGGCAGCGGTTTCCCAACGTGCCCCGGTCAGCGACCCGACTAAAATCGCCCCCTGGCTGTATCGGCTGGCCGTTCGACAGGCTCTGCTTTATCGGCGCAAGCAGGGTCGGCGGCGCAAGTTGGCCGATCGATATGCCGAGCGTTGCCGGGCCGAAGACAATGGCCATTCAGCCGATCCGCTCGACTGGCTTGTGGCGGCGGAGCGAAGGCGATTGGTGCGAGAGGCAATCGCAAGCTTGCCCGCCAGAGACGCGGAAATTCTCATGCTGAAATACGCGGAGAATTGGAGCTACCAGAGGATTGCCCAGCAGCTTGGCCTCAGCCAGGCGGCAGTGGAGTCGCGGTTGCACCGCGCCCGCGCCCGTCTGCGAGCGCAATTGCACGCGCGGGCGGCGATCGAGGACCGGAAATGAACGACGAACAGAAAAAAAAACTTGTGTCCCAAGCCGGCTCGACCGGCGAGACGCCCCAGCCGCATGTTTCGGCGTCCATCGACTGCCGGCAGATCGACCGGCTGGTCGATGGAGAACTGTCCGAAGCCGAAACGCGCGAGCTGTTGTTGACCCTGGATCGGCATCCAGACGGCTGGCGGCGCTGCGCGCTGGCCTTCTTGGAGGCGCAATGTTTGCGCGCGGAACTGGCGGATATTGGCAAAATGTCAGACACCCGCACAAATAAGCACCCAGCAACCGCAGCTACGACCAGCGGCAGCCCGAAAAGCAAGGCCTGGCCGTGGTTGGTTCGCACAGCGGCTGGTTTGGCTATGGCGGCCAGCCTTTTGGCGGCCATGATGCTGGGTGCAGTCTGGCAACAGTGGCGCACGGGTGGAGCAGTGGTAGCCAGGCAAGACTTGTCCGATCATTCGGGCTGGTCCGCCGGCTCGACAGGCGAGCAAAGGAAAGCTTTCGCCCATTTTCCGGCGCAGCCGCAGTTGGCGGTCCCCGGGGCTGGTCAGCAGTGGCAGACCGTCACCATAGCCTTACAGCGCGATGCTGATGCTGCTGCCACCTCCATTCAGTTGCCGGTAAGGGAACACAATCACTTCGAGGAAACACTACTGGAAGAACTGCCGGCGAGCATACCGCCGGAGATTTGGGAAGGATTGGAGAGTGTCGGTTGCCGCGTTGTGCAGCATCGTCAATTGCTTACGCTGCCGCTGGATGACGGCCGGACGCTGGTGCTGCCGGTCGACAGCGTGGAGCTTACTTGCACCGGCCAGAATGACCATTGATAACACCTTTGTCGCAGTGGCACAGTGGTCGACAACCGGTGTTGCCAGGAACAGCAGTAGCCAGGGAAGGGAGTTTCGGGGAAATCCTGCGGGCGTCTCCCCTGAGGGGCGCAGTGGCTAGTCCAACGTTCATAATGTGGACTGGTTGTGGGATCTACATCGGGAACACATCGCCGACCGCGTGTGGCGGTGTGTTTTCCCTTCCTTCATATAGTGTCCTTGTTCAGTGGTACATAATGTGGGGTGCGTGAGAAAGGAGGTGTCTCATGTGGCGCAAAACGATGGTTGGCGTACTTGTGTTGCTGCTAGCGGCGGTAGCCGCAGTGCAGGCCGATGACAATCCGGCGGTGAGCAAGCAGCTTAGTGTCGGTCCGGCAAACGTGTCGGTACAAGTACAGACACACACGGGCAAAGGTGACGCGCAGACGGCTTCCGCCCGAGTCGTTCAGTTCGCAGGCAGTGGCGAGGGACGTGCGGCCGCGGCAGTAGTGGCTACCGCTGGTACCGGAGCTGAGCCATCCCAGGATCGCTACTGGCTGGGTGTGCAGGTGGCCGTGCCAACAGAGGATCAGCGCAAAGAGCTAAAACTTCCCGAGAAGCAGGGAATCATCATCGTTGATGTGATTGCAGAAAGTCCCGCTGCCAAGGCCGGGCTGAAGACCGATGATGTACTGTTGAAGGTCGATGGCAAGCCGTTGGAGTCGGTAAGCGACCTGATCGAGGCTGTGCAGCAGGCCAAGGAAAAGACCCTGAAGCTGGAAGTGCAGCGCGAGGGGAAGACCAAGACCATCGAGGTTGCACCGGCCAAACGGCCGGCAGGGATGTTCGACTTCGATCTGACCTTTCCGCCCGGCAAGGAATGGGACGACTTGCGGGCGTGGCTCCAGCGGTTCCGCAAGGGCGAAGTGAAGCCGGGAGAGGAACCGTTCCGCTTTCGGTTGTTTGGCCCGGGGGTAATCGTTCCTCCGGACTGGGACATGACGATCGAGTCCCTGATGGGAAAGAACCTTCCCGAGGACATGACGATCGTCATTACCAAGACCGGAAAAGACCCGGCTCGTATCGTCGTCAAGCAGGGTGACCAGAAATGGGAAGTCACCGAGAAGGAACTCGACAAACTTCCCGAGGGCGTCCGTTCGCATGTGGAACGGATGCTGGGGCGATTCCCGTTTGGCTTCGGTGCGGCAGTGCGTGCTCCCAAGATCGTCCAGGCGCCCAAGGCGGTGCAGCCCGAGGCGGTCAAGCCGGCCGAAAAGCCGCAGGTCAAGCTGGTGCCTGCGCCGCGGGAAGCCGAAAACCGCTTGGAGAAACGGCTCCAGGAACTGAGCGAGCGGATCGAGAAGCTCCAACAAGCCGTCGAACGGCTGGAAGCCGCGCAGCCGAAGCCGCGAAAACCGCGGGAAACGCCGAAGGAGAAACAGGCTCAGTAGAACGGTTCGCTCGATAAGCCACTTTACATTCCGGGCAGTCCGTTGAGGATTCCCTGAGGGACGTTAGCTGGTAGCCTGGTGCACAAGTGGCCATAACGGGATGACAGGAAAGATGTGGCCCCTGATGTGTGACATTCGGGGGCCGCATTGTTTCTTGGTTCAGTGGCGGTGTGCGCCAGGTAATCAAGGCAAGGGCAGCTCTGGTGGTTCCGCACTCGGCTCAGGCGGCGGTATTTCCTCAGGCGGCGGTGTTTCCTCATAGCGGGGCAGGGCGAGCTTTGTCTTCTGGCTGCGCACGGGGCCGGGATCGAGCCACATTCCGCGCGAGTCCAGCCGCATGGTGCCCAAGTCCAGGTCCAGATTGAGTCTGTCGGCCTCGTAGTCCAGGTATGCGTTGAGTATTGCATCCTGGGCGTTGAGCAGGCCGGAATAAGCTTGCACAAGGTCGCGTGCCAGCGTGGGGTTGGAGGTTCCCACCTCGAAGGCCTGGCCGGGACGGAGCGGGCGCTTCAGGCGCTCGCGGGTGAAATCGACTTGACGGCAGGCGACATGCACACCCATGCGACGCAACTCGAAATCCAGTTGCGACTGGCGGATCGAGCGCAGAGTCAACCGCAATCCCTGGCTGATGCGGTCTTCCAGGGCATAGTACGAACGCCGCGCACGCTGGTACTGGATGAGTGCCTCGCGGTACAGATTGCGTTCGGCCAGGCGGGTCAACGGAGCGTCCAATTGTACACCGGCGCGAAGCCTTCCGGTGGTGCTCCGAAAGCGCCAGGGATCGTTCCCTTCGGTGCCCAACTGCCCGCTCAGTACCACGTCCACATTGCTCCGCAAAGCGTTGGCGGCCAATTGTATTTGCCGCCACTGATCGACCAGCGCAGCACGGGCGTTGATCCAGTCGAGCCGCTGCTGGCGGGCGATATCCAGCGCCTCGTCCGGTTCCAGGTCGATCGGAACCAGGGTGATGGTTTCCACGCGCACTTCGGCCTGCAACAGCGAGATGTAGAACAACGTCTCCGACAGGCCCTGAAGCGACAGCCGCAAGTCCTCCAACAGTTGCTCTATCTGCTCAGCGGTGCGTTGCTTTGGGGTTTGCAGTTCCTGCTGCGTCGCCTCCAGAACCGCCAGCCAGCGACGCATTTGTCCGGCTGCGCCTTGGCGGAATCGCTCCTCGGCACTTTCGGGCGCCTTCAGCAGTTTCGGCGGCTGCTGGGCCGCGGCAGCGCCGGGTGGTTCCGGCGGTTCGGGCGGCGCCGGCGGCTGGTCGGCTGCTTCGTCTTCGGAGCGCTCCTGGGGCTGCTGCAAGGCACCGCCGGGTCGGGGAACCGCCTCGTCTGGCTGCTGCTGGGTGCCGCGTATCTTGGCTTGCAGGTCCTCGAAAAGCGCTTGGAGCAGTTCCGGGTCCACGGAGCGACGGTCGACGTCCTGCATTTTCACTTCGGAGCGCTCTGCCAGGAGTTCCAACTGCTGTTTGCGCTCCGGCAGTACTTGCTCGAGCTTTTGCAAGTCGTCGAGCAGCAGTGCCAGTACGTCGGCCGACTGCTGGCGGATCGCCCGGACCGGCGCCGCGTACTGTTGCGGGTTTTGGGGACGGTTCGGCGCTTGAAGCTGCTGGAGTACGTCTTCGACCGCCTCTTGTGCGGCCACGGTTCGCCGATCGATCAACTCCAGTTGTTCCATCAGGGGGTCTTCCACGCGGACGTCCAGATCGGGCGGCAGCCCAAGCGTTATCTTGAAAGCATCCAGCCGGTCCTGATAGTTGGTCTGAAGAGCCAACAGGCGGTTTTGTGCGCTATATAGCGCTTGGCGCGCGATATCGACCTGCAAGCTGTCGGTGCGTCCTGCCAGAAAGTGCTCTTGCAATTCGTCGAGGCTCTTGCGCAGGCCAGCAACATTGGCGCGCTGGTTACGTATCTGCACCTGAGCGCCCAGCAGGGCCAGCAAGCCACCTGTGGTTCCAGGGGGCAGCGGCCCGAGGCTGTCGATAGCCAATCCACCGCGGGAAGGGTTAGGCGCTGGGCTGCGGCCGGCCACCACCTGCACGAAGAAAGCCTGCCGGAAGCGTTCCATCTGGCGGATGTTTGCCAGCAGGTTGCGTTCGGCCTGAGTGAGGTTTTCCAGCACTACGGCCCGGCCGCCGGCGCGCAACAGCGGCTGCATGAAAGAGAAATCCAATATGGAAAAAGCGGTGTACTGATCCGGCCCGGCAAATTGCCACACCAGCGAATTGGCTGCACCGACGACCAGCTCGCCGCCGGTGGCCGTAAGCTTGCGCAGTTCCAGCAGACTTCCCCGGGGCGCGTCGCGGTGAAGTGCCAGTTGACTGCTGGAGTTTCCGCCCTGGCCGGGAGCGGTCGTGTAGGGATACAAGGGGCCGTCGGTCGTGAAGAAGGTGGAATGACCGCCGAAAAACTGCGCATCGAAGCGGAACCGTTGGAAGGTCACATCCAGCGCCGACAGGTAAAGCTCTTCCATCGCCCGCTGGTATTCGCGCGAATGCAGCAGCGCCAGCCGCACTGCGCCTTGACGGTCGAGTATCACCACCCCGTCTTCACCCAGCGGCAGGCAGGCCTTCCAGGCGGGGTTTTCCACTTGCGCGGTACTGCCGTTACGGTGCCAGCACGGCCAACCCCGTTTGCAGTCCACACAGTGCATGAGCCTGTGGGCCACCGGGTCGTCCGGGGGCATAGGCGGACGGTCGGCCGGGTGTGGGTCATAGAACCGCGAGGCCGGATCAGGCTCGATGCTGTAATCGCTCAGTGGCAACTGGGCCGCCTCCGAGGCACGGTCGATCAAACCGTACACTTCGCGGTCGGCCTGCCGGCGGTAGTGCGCACGGGTGCACCCGATGGACGCTACCAAGGTCGAAATGATACACAAACAAGCCGCGGTGCGCTGCAAGGCCTGTCGCACCGAGCAGTCGGTGGTTGCGGGAGCCGCAGGGGGTGGTGCTTCTAACCGCGCCAATAGTCCGTGGAGAGTTTCAGCCGCTGGTTCGTCCAACCGCTGTTTCAATTGGGCCGTCCAGTCGGCAAGGCTGGCCAGTGCGGTGCGCAGGCAGTCTTCGCCCGCGGTGGTCAACCGCCAGCACTGTCGGCGGCGGTCGGCTGGGTCGCGTCGGCCCTCCAGATATCCCGTGGCCCGCAAGCGCTCTACCAGGCTGCTTATTTGCGCCGCGGATACTCCTATCCGAACGGCCAGTTCGTTCTGGCTGACGCCTTCGGCCGGCGCCAGCCGGCACGCCCACAGCACGAAAAACTCCCCTTCGGTCAATCCGAGGTTCGACAGCCGGGCGGCCAGGTCGCAGCGGATGCGGCGGCTGCAACTGACCAGCCGCTCGATGAGCATGATGTACTGATGGTCAGTGAGCCACCCAGCCTCTGGCTGGAATGTGCAGTTCTGTGATGTCTGATGCGCGCTTAAGTTAGCCATCAGCTCAAGCCTCGACAGAAGCGCCGGGTATCAACGCCGTTTGGTTGCGGCTAGCTGATAGACGACACCGTGTAACGCAACCGTTTGGCTTATTCCCTTACGGCGTAACATCTGCGCGTTTTGCGCGCATGTTTTTGGGTGATCTGGAGGGCCACGCTCCGTCGTGGCCGTCAGCAGGAGGGCATTTCCGGACGCGACAGAGCGCGTCCCTCCATAATTTCCATTTGGCGGCGGCCGCAGGCCGCATTGGGGTACTTACAGCGTAACTTGTGCGCGTTATGCGCATGTTATTGGGTGATCTGGAGGGCCACGCTCCGTCGTGGCCGGATTCGGCGCTGGTGATTGCACGGGCATCGACGCAGCCGCATCGGACGCGACAGAGCGCGTCCCTCCATTGCATCCATTGGGTTGCGGCCGTAGGCCGCGTTAGGTGTACTAAAGTCGGACAGCATCGGCGCGCTATATCTGCGATGCTTGTCACTGGACGGTTGCCGAAACTTTGCGTATCGCGAAGTTTCTGTCCGCTAAAGGTTCGGCCGATGATCGTTAAGACTTGAAAAGTTTCTCGGACGAAGCGCTGCCAGAGCCATTCGCGGATGCCGGAAGCCCCCAGCTCCCGGAGCCTCCGCTGTTTGCCGGCACGATGTACGTATAAGAAACTCGGCCAGGACAATGGAAGAATAAGAAACAGGGAGAAGATGGCCAGTTCAGGCAACGTCCGGGTTTTGTCGGCCGCTGCTAGCAGCACGCGCGCCGTCGGATTGTCCAATGCCAGGCACGGTTTTCTTAAGCTGCTCGTACCTTTGCAGTGCCCGGCGATAAGCCTCGCGTGCCTGGGCGCAGTCCGCCGCTACACGATGCAGTTCAGCACGAAGCAGAGGCGGTTTGTTTCGGGCACTACTGAGCGATTGATGCAGCATCTGATCGCTGGGCATGAACAACACGTGGACTGCAACCAATGCGGCGCTGCAAGCGCCGGCAAAAGCAGCACCGGCCACGTAAACCAAAGCATTCGTAAGGCTGATCGCCGCTACCGTGCAGACCGCCGCTGCCAGTCCCAGGCCGATAATCAAAGTGCCCTGGCGCTGCAACGGCATTTTTTCCGCCCATTTTCTTGCAAACAAGAGCATCTGGGCGTGCGCGATTTGCAGATAGACCAGCAGCAGGCGGAGCTGTAATTGATGCTTCCGTTGCAGCAGTTTCCTGAACAGTGCCTCCGCGGCGCGAGCGTCCTGCTCGGCGCTGCGGAGAAGCTCGGCCATGTGTTGCTCGAGATGCTGTTGCCTGGCGGGAGTTTCCGTCGTCGCTGAAGGCGCAGCTTCGGCGTTCGGTTGGCCGGCGGGAATTACCAGTGGCTCTGCGATCGGTGCGCCGGGTTTGCCATGCGCTGAGGGCTGGGGCAATGCGACCGATGGCAACTGGGCCGGTGCGTCTGGTGGCGGCAGGGCTGTGGGCGTCTGGTTTACTGGCAACTCCGCTGCCTTGCTAGCGGCCGTCGTGTCTAGCAGAGCCAGCTCGTTAGTGCCGCCAAGGCCGCCCGGTCTAGCGCTGGATCCGGCCAGAAAAGCCCGAAGCTGCTGATCGTAAGCCGCCTTTTTCTCCGGGTTGAGCAGCGTGACCCGCGCGGCGGCGATTTCGTTGAGAATGCGTTGCGACAGCAGGGCGCGGGCGCCGGTCTGGAACGTGCGGACATGGGCCATCCGCTGGTCGGCCGCGTTGCTGATGACGTCGGCGTCCGACTCGAATAATGCGATTCCGAGCAGCCGGTAGTAGTTCGGCGGTTGTTCCTGCGGCGGAATGCCCAACCATTTGTGATAAGCATCGAAATCGTCCGACATCGCAGTTCCAGCCCTGACTGGCTCGCTTTCGACTCATTGTACCCGATGCGCAACAACCACAAAGTCGGCTGGGCTGCTGTAGCCGGCGACAGTCTGCGTGTATGTCCTATCATGTGCCGCGTGTCCGGCAGATTCCATGACCAAAGCTTTTTCGATTTTTCCGAATTGTTTCGTTTTCGCGCCGGCAGCCAACCAGCAAGATATCCCTGCCCCGGTTGCCCACCGCCAATGCCATTGTTGATCGTAGCATCGCAACTGGCCAAGCATGCTTGTTAACCGCCGCGATGCATAGTAGTATCAGGGTATGACAGCCGCGATGGGCCGGGCGGCAGTATCAAAGGCACAGCAGTGATCGAGTTTCTTTGCCCGAACGGGCATCTAATACACTGTACCGAGGATCAAGCGGGCCGGGCGGCGCGTTGTCCGCAGTGCGGCGTGCGATTTCGCGTGCCCGACCCGGCCCAAGCCGAGCCGGAAGCTGCTTCGGCGCCGGGCGGGGTGTTGCCGCCGCCGAGAGCGGCTCCCGTTCCACCGTTGCCTTCCTCGGTTCGCCGTGGGCCGCCTTCCGGTGAGCAAATAATCGAGTTCCTTTGTCCAAATGGCCATCGTTTGCACGGGCCAGCCAGTTTGCAGGGTCGGCCCGGCGAGTGTCCAGAATGCGGTTGCCGCTTCCGTGTGCCCAGTTACGAAAAAGTGGCCGAGGACGAACCGCTCGGGGAGGGGATCAGCGCCGGGCGGGCCGACCACCGCCGCGACTCCAGCGAAACCGTATTCGAGGCGGCGTCGCACGGCGGTGCATCAGCCCTGGGTTCCGCCCGGGATACTGCTGGGAGCACAGTGGCACCGGATGTGCCGCGTAGCACCGGTCCGACAGTGCCGGATAGCGCGGCTCGGCCGGCGCCCAACGTTCCGCGACATCCACTGGCTGTGGTTGTAAGTCGTCTGTGGCCTGCCAAGCCTCCCGGCGCTGCGGTGGAGCTTCACCTCCGCAGCGGGGAAGTAGTGGCGGTCGAGGAGCTTGTTACGCAGGACTGGCAACTGCCATATGCAGCCTTTGCGGTACGCCAGCCAGACGGCAAGTTCAGATTGATCGTGCTGCCCTGGGATGTGGTGGAGCGGGTTGTGATCGGCGGAGTAGAAAAACTGCCCGACTCTTCGGCGCGCTGAGGTTGCTACGCCCTGTCGCCGATTCACGCTGGAGGAGGCATTGGCGGCGCCGCTTATCGCGCTTTGTTGAAGGAGCTGCTTGGAGGCGGGATGATGCTCCAGCAGCATCGAAGTTGCTTTTCCTTTGGCGGCAGCTTTTTCCTTGGCGCTCGTATGAAGCGCTACAGCTCCACAATGAGCAAGGCTTGTCGATCTTCCTGCAAGTCCGTAAGGCTCAACAGTAACAAAGAGCACTTGCCGGACACACTGATTTGCAACGCTGGTCAATCCTCTTGCAAGTCCGCCTCGGTGATCATTGTGAAACCCCGGGCGGCCAGCGTTTCCTGGGCCAGGTCGATGTTATCGACCATCAAGGCGACCACAGGGCGACCGTGCGGCCGGACCAGCAGGGGGTAAGCCTGGATGATGTTCACCTCGGCCTGTAGCAAGGCGGTGCATATGCCCAACAAGGCCTGTGAACCACCGGGCATTTCCACCCCCAAAAGATCGCTTTCGATGATGGCCAGCCCGGCGCGTTCCAGTATCTCCCGCCCCTGTTCAGGATGGCTCAGCAAGAAGCGAACGAAGGCGCATTCGGCCGAGATGGTTATCGACAGCGAGACGATCTTTACGCGGCTGCCCTCGAAACGGCGAATGACCTCCAGCAATTGCCCCACGCGATTTTCCAGAAATACCGTAAACTGCCGGATCGCCGGGTAGTTTCGACCGCGCATGGTCGTATCCTCAGTTCGCGCAAGGCCCATCATTCGCCTCCTGTTACATGCGTTGTTGTGCTTCGAGTGCCCCAACTATACGGTGCAAAAAAAACGCCGTCAACGGCTGCCGCCTCTTAGGCCATTGCTGCTACGACCGCCAAGAACCAGAAAACACCTGAACCAAGCTGTGCCCGCCACGAAATGGATGGACGCCCTGCGCCGCAAACTGGAGCGATGCGCTGCGGGCGCGTCCGCTAGCAATGGGCAGACGGCCACGTCGAAGCGTGGCCCTCCAGATCACCCGAATACATGCGCGCAAAACGCGCACAAGTTCCTCCGTAACGGATCCCGCCATGCGATCCTCCATCAGCGTGCTCCGGCGGCGATTGCCCGGGCAGATGCGCTCAATCCTGCGCCCGCGGCAGACAACAGTCGGCAGGACACACGTCAGGCCAAGGGCCCGATGCCCCCAAGGCCAGCCGCGGGGCGCTGGGCTCGATTCGCTCGAGCACAAGCTGGCGGATCATTTGGACGAAGCGCGGGTGCGTGCCGATCGGGGCTGTGCGAACCAAGTTGATGCCTAGATCGCCGCACAGTTCGGCCAACTGCACGTCAAGCTCGTAAAGGATTTCGATATTCTCCAGCAGGTAGCCTATCGGCGCTACTACAATATCTTTCGGTCCCTCATGCTCTGCCAATCGACACA
>Ga0308412_1001389_pt1 | contig 13199 bp, 10 predicted proteins | sample HotsprottomLayer_FD_202357 | JGI IMG/M metagenome (GOLD analysis project Ga0308412, IMG submission 202357) | Hot spring phototrophic mat microbial communities from Octopus Spring, Yellowstone National Park, Wyoming, United States -... | ecosystem: Environmental > Aquatic > Thermal springs > Hot...
TCGGATAAACCTAATTTTCTCAACAAAGGCACGGTTTCAAGTTTGCCTTCAAGTTTGCCTTCAAGTTTGCCTTGTTCAATGCCTTCTTTTCTGCCTTCAAGTTTGCCTTGTTCAATGCCTTCTTTTCTGCCTTCTGCCAAAATTTCTTGAAAGGCACGAGTTTCACGCAGGATTTCTTCTTCAATGCCGAGCATCTTCATAATCTCCTTGTAACTTTTTTCCTTGAATTTGTAAAAAAGAATTTGCTGAACAATGTTCAAATATAATGAGGAATTCTCTTCGACTCGCGAGTCTTCAACGATGTTACGCGCCAGTTCCGGCGCGCTTTGTTCAGGCTCAATGAGCAGTTTGAAAAGAAGGGCGGGATTGCTCTTTTCAATCAACAACTCATCTAAATAAATCCGCTTTACAATATCTATGTCGAGCAGTTTCAGATAAGGGCGCACTTTCGATATCTTCATCACCTCTACCTCGCGGCTTGGATAAATGGCAATACCCTGCCAATCAAACACCTCAAATTGCCTCAGATACAAAAAAATCTCTGAGAAAAATCGCGCATAAAAATGTTCATCTTCATGAAACTGCGCCTCGACAAAGTAGGTGAAGTCATCATTTTTTATCGGCTGAAACACAGCATCAATGCGAAAGGCAGTTTCTTTGATTTCAACCGATTTGAACTGATATTTTTTGGCATCATTAGGATTTCTGCCAATCAAAGAGAAGAAGCCTTGTGGCAAGTTTTTGAAAATGAGATAGACTAATTTATCGGTTTGCATGTGTGTATAGTTTTAGAGCAAACTTCATGTGCTTGCCGTGCTTGTAAAATAATGCGACCAATCACTAACTTGCCTCGAGAAGATTTCAATCAAACATTAACCGTTCCAATTTAACGATGGCAAGCGATACGCATCTTGCGACCGACTTCGAGAAGCTTGAAGCGGACTACCAACGCTGGCTCGAGAAAAATCGCGCCACAAAAGAACTGCCAGCCAAGTATGAAAATTTGAGCTGGGAAAAAATTAAACCGCTCTACACACCACTCGACACGGCACACATTGACTACAACACCGAAATCGGACACAGTGGCGAGTTCCCTTACACGCGCTCAATCCACAACAATCTCTATCGAGGCAAACTTTGGACCATGCGGCTCTTTTCTGGCTTCGCCACGCCTGAAGAAACCAATCAACGCTACAAGTTTCTCTTGGAACGCGGGCAAACAGGACTCTCAGTGGCGTTTGATTTGCCTGCTTTAATGGGTTGGGATTGCGATGCACCTTTGGCAGCAGGAGAAGTGGGCGTTTGCGGAGTGTCGGTTTCTTCGCTTGCCGATATGGAAGTGATTTTTAATGGAATCAATTTAGAACAAGTCTCCACCTCCATGACCATCAACTCGACGGCAATGGTGGCACTGGCTTACTTCGTTGCGGTTGCGCAAAAGCAAGGCTGTAATTTGAAAAACGTGCGTGGCACAATTCAGAACGACATCTTGAAAGAATACATTGCGCAAAAGGAATACATCTTTCCGCCGAAACCCTCCATGCGCATTGTTACCGATATGTTTGCTTTTTGCGCCAAAGAAATGCCGAAGTTCAATCCGATTTCTGTTTCAGGCTATCACATCAGAGAAGCTGGTGCAACGGCAGTTCAAGAACTTGCCTTCACGCTCGCCAATGGATTTGCATATCTTGAACACGCTATTGCCGCAGGAATGAATGTCGACGAGATTGCGCCGCGCATATCGTTCTTTTTTAATTCACACAACGATTTCTTTGAAGAAATTGCCAAGTTCAGAGCGGCGCGTAAAATTTGGGCGAAACGCCTTCGATACAAATACGGCGCGAAAGATGAACGCTCATGGCAACTGCGGTTTCACACACAGACGGCAGGTTGCACGCTCACTGTTCAACAGCCTGAAAACAACATTGTGCGTGTGGCACTTCAAGCCTTAGCGGCAGTGTTAGGCGGCACGCAATCGCTTCACACAAACTCAATGGACGAAGCCCTTGCACTACCTTCCGATAAAGCCGTGCGTATCGCGCTTCGAACTCAACAAATCATTGCTTACGAAACTGGCGTTACGAATACCGTCGACCCGCTTGGTGGCAGTTATTATGTTGAAGCCCTCACCGAAAAAATGGAGCAAGAAGCCGAGAAGTATTTTGAAATCATTGATAAACTCGGCGGCGTCATTGAAGCCATTGAGCAAGGCTACATGCAAAAAGAAATAGCCAACGCCGCCTACAAGTATCAGCAAGAACTTGACCGCAAAGAACGCATCATCGTTGGCGTAAATGAGTTCATTGAGAAAGATGAAAAAATCGACATTCCGATTCTGCAAATCACAAAAGAAGCCGAAGAGCGACAAATCAAACGGCTACAAGAAGTCAAAGCCTCACGGAATCATGAACAAGTCAAAGTCGCACTTGAAGCGATTGCAACCGCCGCACGCAATGGGACAAACCTTATGCCACCACTGATTGAAGCGGCTTATGCTTACGTAACACTCGGCGAAATTTGCGACGTCTTGCGCAAAGAGTTCGGCATCTATGAAGAAACGCCGGTGTTTTAGGTGTCATTCAAGTTGCACAGCGTTTAATCCTTACTTTTTTGCTAATGCCGTTTCAACCGCACGTATGATTGTTTCACTCATCGGCTTGACGTTGCTCTTGAAACGCCCGACAATGTTCCCGTTTCGGTCAATCAAAAATTTTTCAAAGTTCCAATCCACTTTTCCCGGCGGCGTTGCGTTTTGTGTGAGGTATTGATAGAGCGGATGTGACATCGTGATTTTAGAGAACATATCGAACTTCACGCCAAATTGCGACGTGCAGAAAGATTTAATTTCTTTTTCTGTTCCCGGCTCTTGTCCGCCGAAGTCATTGCAAGGGAAGCCCAACACTTCAAGCCCTTGTGCGTGATAGGTTTCGTAGAGTTTCTGTAAGTCGCTGTATTGGCGTGTGTAGCCGCACTCTGAAGCAACATTCACAATCAGCAAGACTTTGCCTTTGTAATCGGCAAGCGATTTTTCTACGCCATCAATCGTTTTCACTTTGAAATCATAGACCGATATGCCTGTCAATGCTATCGAGAGAAGATAGGCGAGAGATGCAATCAAAAGCGTTTTCATTTGCCAAGTGAGTTTGAGTTAAAGATGGTTGAATTGAGCATGAATAGACAACCTTTCAAACGATAGGCGTCGCAAATTCATTTCAAGCGAGAATAAAAACTGCGCCGCTCTTCCCTCTTGCAAGTTCAGAGCGACACAGACCGAGCGCGTGCGGTGCTGGTGGTGCAAAAATATAATCGCGCCCGTGTTTCAAGTTCTTTAGCTTAATGGTTGGATTCTTCCGAAAAATTGAACGGTGCTGTTACGGTTTGATTTGCATTGACTTTAATTGCCGAGAAGCGCATCTGACCGACTCTCCTTGCTAATTCACGCTCAAAGGTCGCGTTGCTGAAAGATTTGCTCACGACTTGCGATTTGATGACCGCACCATCGGGCGCGATAACGAACTGCACCGTGGCTTTGGCATTATTGATGGCACTGCTGTATTGTGTGTAAAGTGCTTCCAACGCAGGCTGATACTTTTCCAAAACGCTGGCGATTTCAGCGGCGGGGCGCAAGTCTTCTTTCGTTACAAGCTTCTGTGCGCGGACAGCGATTCTCACGCCACTTCGGCTCAATCCTGTTGCACGTTCCGAACCTCCGCCGAGAGTTCCTTTTTTTGCGTCGCCTAAGCCGTCAGCGTTGTTGCTACCGGGTCCGAAGGTGTTGATGAAGTCGCTAAGTGCGAGACCTGACTGACTGCCGCCGATGTTCAATCCGACAAGTCCGCCCATCTTGCCTTCAAGCGAAGCCAGCATACCTTGATTTTTAGAGCCTGCGGTTGCCTCGGGCGGTCCGTCGCCGAAGGCTTTATCAATCGCATTTAACGCATGGCTTAATCCGCTTTCAATCGCCATTGCCGCCGCCATTTTCACGGCATCTCTGGCAGTTTGATTGGTGAGTTCTTTGTCGTTTTTGATATTCTCTATGATTCCTGCCGCAACATCTTTCGTGCTGATAGTCTCAATAGGCTTTGAGTCTTGACGCACATCGGGCGGCGTTGGTGGTATGATTTCTTGTGGGTTGATGACAATCGGCTTGCGCGTCGGTACAATCGGCACGACTTCTTGCTGATTCTGACTGATGAAATATGCGATAAAAACGATGGCATAAAGCGCAATCGCGATAGCAAGCCCGGTAGTGATGCGCTTACCCATATCTTCGCGTTGTGCAAAAGCGTGCGGCTGTTTGACATACCAGCCTGTTGCCGTTTGATTGCCGAGTGAAAGCGTTGCTGTTTTCATGGTTGTGCTCCTGTAAGTTTGATTGTTATTGAAATGATTGTGATAAACTTTACAGGTGCAATGTTCGCAGAAAGGGCGTGAGCAGTTGTCAAGGCGGGGTCAAAGAGTTGTCAAATGTTTGTCAAATTGAAATGCGTATTTTTGCCGTTGCCTTTTGGCAGTGCGCGTAACTTTTGAAAAGCAGGTTACGAAAGCCTCTGCAACTTCAACCAAACTCATCTATGCGAAGCCTATTCTCGTTTCTCTTACCGATAATTTTCTTTTTGACAAGTTGTGCCTCGTTGAAGGCGCAGTTGCCAGAATCGCGCGAGGTGGTATTTGTGGAGACCTTTTCTTCGGCGGAAGTCTCGCTGAAAGCCAAAGGCATTGGCAAAGAAGTAGAAGATGCGGAAAATGATGCGCGCAAAGCCGCTGTCTATTTCGTGCTTTATGGCGGCACCGACCCCTTGCTTCAAACTGATGAAGAGAAAGCAAACTTTAAGAAAATTGAGAGCGACTTTTTCAACCTTGCCAACATCAATACGTATATCACATTTTTTGGCAATGAAATGCTCTCGCGTGTGCGCCTGCGAGATGGCGTGAAGGTGGAAAAATTCGTGCGCGTCAACAAAGAAAAACTCTCGCAAGACCTTGCTAAACGCGGCATCATTGCGTCGCGTGCCGACCTTGCCGAAGCCATTGGCAATCCCGTCATTATGGTTCTGCCCGAAGTGCCACGAGGACAAAGCCCGATTGAAGCCCTGCAAACCGATTCCGAACTCAAAAAAGGCGCGGAAGTCATTGAATCCTATCTCACCGCTCGCAAATACACGGTCGAGGTGCCTGAACAGCGACAAGTCATTTCCGAACTCGCCGAAGCGCAAGCCAACCTGAAAAACATGGAAACTGACATCGCCTATCAACTTGCGCTTACGATTGGTGCAGATATTTACATCACCTACAATGTGCAAATCGAGAAAGGCACATTCGGCAACAAAGCGAGCGTTGGCTGTCGCGCGTTTGAAACCACAACAGGACGATTACTCGGGACAGAAACCGGCTTCAGCCCTGAACGCCCTTCCACTGCAACCGCCGCGCTCATCGAAGAAGCCATGAACTCCGCGATTGATAAAACGCTCTCGCGTATTGATGCCTATTGGAAACAAGATCTTGAACGAGGTCAGCAATACAAACTTATCTTCCGCATTGTCGGCGATTACAAAGACCTCTTCGAGATTTCCGACGCAATAGAAGACGTGCTGAAAAAATTTTCTGCCAACACGCGTCAAATCGCCGTAACCGACCGCACGCTCGATTACGTGATTTGGCAAAAAGAGTATGACACGCCAACGAAACTCTTTCGTGCATTGGAAAAAGCCGTTAACTCAAATCCAACGATTCGCAAAAACTTTGCTAAACTTAAACGCGTGAGCGTGAATCGTAAATTGCTTTTGCTCGCGATTGATAACACACAAGAATAAATCCAACGATGAACCGCATTTTCATTCTCGTTTTACTCGCAACGCTTTCTGCTTGCACTTCCAAGAGCCTCACGGCGCAAACGCCCGAATGGGTTGAGCGCAATCAAGACAAGCGATTTCCGCCCGAACAGTTTTGGATTGGTATTTCAAGTGCCGTCGGACCAAACGCCGAAGAGAAAGCCAAAGAATCTGCCATCAAACAAATTGCCGCACAGTTCAAAACGACCGTCAAAGCCAAAACCACATTCACCAAACGCGAAGAAACCGAAGGCGCAACTTCAACCTTCACGCAGAGCCTCGATGAAAAAATTGATAACTTGATTGAAAATGTCGAACTCACCGGCGCGCGCATTGTTGAAACGCACAAGCAAGGGATTCGCGTCTTTGCGCTTGCGGTCTTGGATAAAGCCGAGTTTCTCCGACCGCTCCGCCGCGAACTTCAAGCCTATCAAACCTCACTTGTCGAGCGATTAAACACGGCGGAATCGTTTGCAGGCAAAGACCTTGCAACTGCTATCAACGCCTACCTCGAAGTCATGAACACGCTCGACGAAGCCGAACCCAAACGCGAATTTTACAGTCGCATTTCGGGTGAAGTCTTTGAGTTTCCGAAAGCCGTTCAGCCTTCGGCGGTGGAATCTGCCATGCGCAATGCGCTTGCTGATGTGCGCTTAACAATGGTTTCGGGAAATAATCAAAAAGGCGATTTAGGACAAGCCTTTGCACAGCCGCTTGTCGTGAAAGCCACAACCAAAAGCGGCACGCCCTTGCGCGGACTGCCGATTGTCTTCACAGCAGGCGAAACGGAACTGGGGAAGGTTGTTACCGATAACGACGGTGTGGCATCGTTCAGTGCGATAGCACAAGCCGATGGCGTGCAAGGCGGAAAAGGCAAAATCGTTGCCTCGCTTGAACTCAAACAACTCTCGCCACGCATGCGCAGTGAAGTGCGCCAAAACACGTCGGTAGCCTTTGACTTCACGCTGAACATGAAGGCGTTTGTGTGCGAATTGGATTTAAGTGAGATTGATGATGACGGCGCGCGGCGTATGCTCGAGCAAAAACTTTCTGACGCACTTTCCAAAAACGGCGTAACGCTCAAAAGTGGCGCACCTGTGATTGCCAAAGCCATTGTTTCCGCTCGCGAAGCCGCATCAGTGCAAGGCATGAGCGGCGAAGTGATTGTGAAAGATGTAACACTCACGCTTCAATTTCAGCGACGCAATGGCGGCGTGGTCAGTTCAACCTCGTTCACCGCAAAAGGATTAGGCAAAGATGCCGAAAGTGCAGTCGCAAAGGCGTTAAGCGAGATTCGCATTTCACCTGCTCGCCTCGCTGAACCGATTGCCAAAGCCCAAAGCATGCAAGAGCAATGAAGCACGTGCCTGAACGCAGAGTCAGGGTTATTTTTGCGCTGTTTTTCATTCGCATATTAAATCCTTATTTTTATGGGATTTTACTCGCTTGTTCAAACAGCCAGCACCTAACACGGCAAGTCTCTAATTGCCGTTGAGTTTAATCGTTGATATTCTAAATGAAGCGGCAAAACAAACACACGCCAAAACATTTACCTCAATCGAAGGCATCTGCCAAGACGACCAAAACAACTACCCCTTCTTCAAAGGTAGGTGAGTCTTTGGAATTACAACTTGGTTTAGCGCAGATGTATTTGAACAGTTTTTGGAACTTGATGGGATTGGCGATTTGTGCTGTTGATAAAAAATTCAGAATTGTTGAGCGCAACGATGGCTTTCTGGATTGGACAAAGTCCGTGCTTCAACAAAAGCCGGAACCCGGTTCACTGTTGTTTGACGCGTTTCCTTCAAAAGCAGGAAAAGAACTTAAACAACTTTTCAAACGAGCGTTAAACGGCGAACATCACTTAGCCGATATTCGGTTGGATTTGGAAACGGAAACGAAGTGGATTTTCGTGCGTGTCTGTCCACTGTTTAGCGCGAGCGGCGAAATCACAGGGGTTTTAATGACCTTGCGCGACCTCACCGAACAAAAACGCATTGAAGCGGAAAATGCCTATAACCGACAACTCTATCTCACGCTGGCGCGACATATCCCTGATAGCAATATGTTTCTGCTTGACCGAGATGGTCGCTTCTTAATCGCCGAAGGCACAGAGATGCGCAAGGCAGGTATTCTGCCTGAATCACTAACAGGCAAACTCATTCGCAACATTGACGGCAAAGTGTTTCAGGTGATTGGGTCGCTCTTAAAGCGTGTCTTTTTAGGAAAAAATGCCGAAGCCGAAATTGAGGTCGACGAAAAAGTCTATGCCATTCAACTCGTGCCTGTGCGCAATGAATCTCAAAAAATTTATGCCGCTATGGGCTTAATGCGCAACATTACCGAAACGAAGCAAATTGAGCGACGCTTAGTGGAATCACTCAAAGAAAAAGAACTTGCCCTTCGCGACCTTGCCGAGGCTAATGAAGTCAAAACAAAATTACTCGCCGAACTTCGCTCCCAAACTGAATTTTTAGAAAAGCAAACACGCGAAGATGCACTCACAGGTCTATACAATCGCCGCTTCCTCAACATGCAGTTGGAGCAAGAGTTCAAACGCGCCAAACGCTACGGCAATGCACTCTCGGTGGTGATGTGCGACATTGACCATTTCAAAAAAATCAACGATACATTTTCTCACCAAGTCGGCGATGAAGTCTTAAGAACCTTAGGTCGGATTTTCAAGGCGTATTCACGCTCGGTGGATACCGTTGCCCGTTTCGGTGGCGAAGAGTTCGTGTTAGTGCTTCCTGAAACGCCGAAAGAAAAAGCGGCTGTGCTTTGCGAGAAACTCCGCACCGCTGTTGAACATTACACTTGGTCAGAAATTCACCCGCAACTCCGCGTTACGATTAGTTTTGGTATTTCGGACAATGTGCGTTTGGGTAATTACGAAAAGATGCTTGCCGAAGCCGATGAAAAACTCTATGAAGCCAAAAACAGTGGGCGCAATCGTGTCGTGTATTGAGGCGCATTTTGCTTGTGCGTGCGCTTTTCGTATCTTCTGCCAAAATCAAACCGCTATCAACTCAACCTGAACGGAGTAACTCAATGCGGAAAGAGCGATTCAGCATCGGCATTGAAGAGGAGTATCAAATTGTTGACCCGCACACGCGCGAACTGAAAAGTCAGATTCAACAAATTCTGGCAGAAGATGGCTCAAAAATTTTGAAAGAGCGCGTCAAACCTGAAATGCACCAATCGGTTGTTGAAGTCGGCACAGGCGTCTGTGCAAACATTCAAGAAGCGCGAGAAGACTTGGTGAGATTGCGCACAGAACTGGCAAAACTGGCAATTCGCAAGGGATTCCGAATTGTCGCCGCTTCCACACACCCATTTTCAGATTGGAAACTACAAGATATTACTGACCACGACCGCTATCACGGTTTGGTCAATGATTTGCAAGACATTGCCCGCGCAAACCTCATTTTTGGATTGCATGTCCACATCGGCATTGCTGACAAAGAAGCGCAAATCGAAGTGATGAACCAGATGCGCTATCTTTTGCCACACATTCTTGCGCTCACGACCAGTTCGCCGTTTTGGCTTGGCAGACCGACAGGACTGTTCTCGTGGCGCACCCAAGTCTTCAAAAGTTTTCCGCGCACTGGCATTCCTGACCTCTTTCATTCGGCGTCCGATTTTGAAGACTATGTAAAACTGCTTATCAAAACAGGGTGTATCGACAACGGCAAAAAAATCTGGTGGGATATTCGTCCGCACCCGTTCTTCGATACGATTGAGATTCGCATTTGCGACATTCCCACGCGCGTTGATGAGTCTATCGCTGTCGCCGCGCTAATTCAAGCCACGGCAAAAACGCTCTACGACCTCTATCGCCGAAACATGCAGTTCAAAGGATACAGTCGCGCGTTGATTGAAGAAAATAAGTTTTTAGCCGCACGCTACGGCTTAACTGGGCAACTCATCGATTTCAGCAAGAAACAAAAAATCAACACGCCTGATTTGATTTTGGAACTGCTACGTTTCGTTGATAATGCGGTTGAAGAATTAGGCTCACGCCACGAAATCAACACCATCTACAAAATTTTAGAACACGGCACCAGCGCACGAAAACAGCTCGAAGTCTATCACAAAACCGGCGACATCAAAGCCGTTGTCGATTTCCTCATCAGGGAAACTCTATATGGCTTGCCTGTTGAACTGCCCGAAGATGCCACACCAACACCCGCAAAAGCACAGCACTAACTCGGATAGTCGCACCGTAAAAGCAAATGAATAACGAGTAATGAATAAGAGTAGTGAAGTTTCTTTTCATTCTTCATTACTCACTTCTCATTACTGATGATTACCACCCTGATAGCACCTCGTTGACAAGCAAATCGGTCAGTTGATTGCTTGCCGCTTGAATTGCGGCATTTCGTCCTTGCAGACTGCCGACGTTGTAGTCTTCAAAGCCACTGAGCGTTTTTTGGAAGAGTTTTTTGCCCTTGACCAAATCGCGATAAGTAACTTGAACGTTAATGGTCAATCGGTTACGCGTGGCGCGTTCGTTTGTGCCGCTGACTACGCTTGGCGCGTCCGTTACAGATGTAATCACGGCTTCAATAACGGAGTGTGCCGCTGCGCGATTTTGCTCAATGATGAGTGGCGTTTGCGCTTGAATTTTCTCGGCGGTCGCCTGCGTCAAGTTCTCTCGTAGCAACGGAATCCCACTGCGCGATTCATCACTGAAAATTGGAATGGCAATCGTTTTCACATGCGGCGGCAACGCATTGCCCGAAAAGGAATAACAGCCCGAACTCATCAGCGCAACGGCTATCAATCCCAAAAGCGATTTGCAACAACCTGACCTCATGCGTTTGATATGAGCGTTAATAATCTGTGCGGTCAATTTTACCAAAGAACTTTCGGAAGGGATAGGTCAACAGCAACCACTGCGAACGCGGACGGCTCAATGCCGACAGAAACACTTTCGTTTTGCCATCGCTCCAAGTTGAAGCAAGTTTAACTGCAAGTCCTGCGGCGACACTCGGCGGCTGTCCGAAAATGTCAATAACTTTCTCAAAGGTTTGCAACCGTTTTTGAAGTTCAGGCGAGGGCGCATGTAAGCCTAAAATTTCTGTGCGCACCATGCCCGGATTCAGAAGCATAATATCGACGCCTGTGCCTTTGTATTCTTCCGAGAGCGACATTGTGAGCCGATAAATTGCCGCCTTCGACGAGCCGTAGCCACTAATGTAAGGCGTGTTAAATCGCCCTGTGCCTGCCCCTGCCATGTTGATGATTTTGCCTTTACCTCGTTTCAAAAAATATGGCAACACGGCACGGCACCCGTGATATGTGCCTTTCAAGTTTGTTTCAATCGGCGCATACCACGCTTCAAGCGGCGCATTGATAATGCGTGCAAAAGGTTCAGCCACGCCCGCGTTATTGACCAAAATATCTAATGCGCCAAATCGCTCAATAGCAAAATCAATCAGCGACTCTACCTCGCTGTATCGGCTGACATCACACACTTTGCCTGCCACGTTCGGCGAGTTGAACTCGCTCAAGGCACGAGCGATATTCTCTTGACTTCGTGATGAAATCACAACCTTTGCGCCTTCTTCTAAAAAGCGTTTTGCAATCGCTTTGCCAATCCCCTTCGTTGAGCCTGTGATGATGGCGATTTTTCCGTCAAGTTGTTTCATTGGCGTGCAAGCGAATCAGGGTTGAACAGTTCATCAAGCGATTTGCCAATAAGCGACAATTCAAGTCGCGCCGATGGCACTAACTCACTTTCGGGATAAGTTTTCAAAAACTGCTCGAAGGCTTTTCGTGCCTCGAGCGTATCGCCCAACACATTGCTGTATGCAAATCCAACAAGAAAACTTGCTTGCGCCGCTTCTGTGCTTTTGGGGAATCGCTGAACAACCTCGCGATAACGCTCAATCGCTGTTGCAGTGTAGCCATTTGCATCGAGAAGTTGAGCCGATTTCAGCAAGGCTTTTGGCGCGTGTTCCGATTCGACAAATTCTTGACTGAACTTCAAATACTGTTCAGCCAGTTGAAGTGAGGTTTCGCTTTGGGAAAGTGTTTCTAATTTTGCCCACGCTTCTTTATCGGACAAGCCTTTTTGACAGCCGAGTTGAAGCCAAACGATTATCCACAAAAGTTTATTGCGCATTCTGAAAGTGCTACCGTTGTGTGTGGCAAAAGAAAGCACTCCGCTTTTGAGACGCATAAAGGCTCATTGAGTTTGTGACTAAATTTAAGCATAAACTACTTCTTGTGTCTCCTCTTTTCACGCAACCATGCTGTGTGGATTAGTCGGTTGGTTTTTCAGATTCGCGCCACTGAAAGTTTGGGAGATTTTGAACGCGCTCAATGAGCCGTTCAGGATACTGCATACCTTCAATTGCACCACGAAATATGATGGATTGAATTTGATTGTTCTGAAAATGAATTGTGATGTCATCGCCGCTGGTCAGATTTGCGCCTTTGGGTTTTCCGTCATCGAAGGTGTAGTAAAGGCTACGCGACTGCTTAAAGACGTCCACACGTTCAATTTGAGAAGCCTCATTGAACGCAATCACCATGTTGTCGCCTGAAATTTGATTGAATTTTTTGCCTGAATTATCAAGCGAATCTTTTGATGCCAGAAAGGCGCGGCGATAAATAAACATTTTCTCAATTCGATTTCGCCGTCCTTCTTCACGGAGTTCAACAACAATCGAGTCGCCAGTGAGTTGATTGTTTTCATACCAAACGATGGGGCGGTCGTAGAGCAAAATCATCTTTTTTCGGAGCAAGTATCTTGCCTTGTTGGCGCGTGCGCGAAGTGTGCCACGCTTGATTCGAACACTATCGGTGATGTCAATGCGTGGCAATGTATCTGACTCGCTACGAAATGCGTCCATTCGCTGCGCGCGAATTACAAGCGTATCGATTGCGCCTGATGAAGCCGTGTCAATTTTAGTCAAAACGGGAGATGCAGTGATAAAACTGTGTTTTTCGTTTGTGAAATGCTCGCCGTAGCCGCCTGTAATCACAATGTTATCGGTCGGATTCGTTACAATCACATTGCCTAAAACAACGGCGCGGGCTTCATTGCGAAAATACACAAGGCTATCGGAGAAAATCAGGTTGGCTGTATCTTTCAAAGAAACCTTGTTGCTGAAATAGGCTGTCTTGAGGTCAGAAAGGTAAAGACCTTTTTGACTTTTCAGCAAAACATGCTGGTCAGTGAGGCTGACATTAGTTTCAAGAACCGATTTGCGTTCATCAGGGAAATAAAATCCTTCTTCGCCACGAATTGTAACCGTATCGCGCACGATAACGATATTGCCGACCAAACGAATTTTTCGAGATTGAAGAAATTGCACGGCAGTATCGCAGTCGACAGTGGTTGTGCTTTCAATGAAG
>Ga0308412_1001393_pt1 | contig 13192 bp, 12 predicted proteins | sample HotsprottomLayer_FD_202357 | JGI IMG/M metagenome (GOLD analysis project Ga0308412, IMG submission 202357) | Hot spring phototrophic mat microbial communities from Octopus Spring, Yellowstone National Park, Wyoming, United States -... | ecosystem: Environmental > Aquatic > Thermal springs > Hot...
CCCTACCCCGTGTACCTGCGGGAAGGGCGCGGGTCGGCGGTGTGGGACGTCGACGGGCACCGCTACGTCGACTTCCACGGCGGGTTCGGGTGCATGGTGGTGGGGCACGCGCACCCGAAGGTCGTCGAGGCGGTCGAGCGGGCGGCCCGCACCGGCACCCACTTCGCGGTGACCACGGAGGCGACCGTCGCCTTCGCCGAGGAGCTGTGCCGGCGGTTCCGCTGTGAGCAGGTGCGGTTCGCGAACTCCGGCACCGAGGCCACGATGGGGGCGATCCGGGTGGCCCGCGCCGCCACCGGTCGCGACCACATCGTGAAGGTCGAGGGCAGCTACCACGGCCACCACGATCCGGTGATGTTCTCGGTGGTGCCCAACGCGGAGCTCATGGGCGGGCGCGACCAGCCGGCCACGACCCCGATGTCGCTCGGGATCCCCGCCGCGACGGCGGCCTTCACCCACGTGGTGCCGTTCAACGACCTCGAGGCCCTCGAGCGCCTGCTGGAGGCCCGGGGCTCCGAGATCGCCGGGATGATCCTGGAACCGGTGATGATGAACATCGGCATCGTGGAACCCGCGCCCGGCTACCTCCAGGGGGCCAAGGACCTCCTCCATCGCCACGGCGCGCTGCTGATCTTCGACGAGGTGAAGTCGGGGGCCACGATCGCCCCGGGCGGCGCGGTCGACCGGTACGGGGTGGTGCCCGACCTCGCCTGTTGGGCGAAGGCGATCTGCGGGGGCACCCCCGGTGCCGCGTTCGGCGGCCGGGCCGAGGTGATGGAGGTCATCAACCGGGGCGCCGCCCAGCAGGGAACCTTCAACGGGAACCCCCTCGTGGCCGCCGCCGGGCTCGCCACGCTCACCGAGGTCCTCACCGACGACGCCTACGAGCACCTCGCCAAGCTCGGCAGCCGTCTCGCCCAGGGCTGCCGGGACGCCATCGCCGCCCACGGCATCCCGGCCCACGTCGTGGACCTCGGGGCCAAGGGGTGCGTCTCGTACCGGCCGAGCGCGATGACGAACTATCGGGACTTCCTGGAGACGCTGCCCGACCTGTACCTCGCGTCCTACCCGTGGGCCCTGAACCGGGGGATCTTCATGACCCCCGGTGACGAGGAGCAGTGGACGCTCTCGGTGCAGCACACCGACGCCGACGTCGACCGCTACGTGGAGCAGTTCGCCGCGTTCTGCGCCGCCCTGGCCGCGGGCTGAGCCGAACGCGGTCGGCACCGTAGCCTGCGGGGTCGATGACCGAGCACGACACCTGGGTGGCCCGCGACGCGGCCCGCGTCTGGCACGGCTTCACCCAGATGGCGTGCTACGCCGAGCACGCGCCGGTGGTGGTGGAGCGGGCCGAGGGGCATGAGGTCATCGACGTCGACGGCAACCGCTACCTCGACGCGATCTCGTCCCTGTGGGTCACCACGCTCGGCCACCGGGTCCCCGAACTCGACGAGGCCCTCGTCACCCAGCTCGGGCGCGCCGCACACACCACCATGCTCGGCAACGGCAACCGGGTCGTGGTGGAGCTCGCCGAGGCGCTCGCCCGCGTGGTGCCGGTCGACGATCCCCATGTGCTCTTCGCCTCCGACGGGGCCTGCGCGGTGGAGCAGGCCCTGAAGCTGGCGTTCCAGTACTGGCGCAACCTCGGGGTGGCGGGCCGCGACCGCTTCCTCGCCTTCGGGGGGGCGTACCACGGCGACACGATCGGGGCGTTGTCGGTCGGTGACGGAGGCTTCGGCGCCTCCCTGTTCGACCCGCTGCGCTTCCCGGTCCTGCGGGCACCGGGCTTCCGGGACCCCGACTGCTTCCCGACCGCCTGCCGCATGGTGGAGGCCGAGGGGCCGCGCCTGGTGGCGGTGATCGTGGAACCGCTCGTGCAAGGCGCGGCCGGCATGCACCTCGGCGACCCGGAGGGGCTGCGGGCCCTGGGTGAGGTGTGCCGGCGGACCGGTGTGCTGCTCATCTGCGACGAGGTCGCCACCGGCTTCGGCCGCACCGGCACACTGTTCGCCTCCGAGCAGTGCGGGCTGCGCCCCGACCTGCTCTGCCTGGGCAAGGGGCTCACCGGCGGGTATCTGCCGATGTCGGCGACGGTGGCGTCGGGGGAGGTGTACCGGTCGTTCCTGGGCCCCGACCTGTCGGACCGGACCTTCTACCACGGCCACTCCTACAGCGGGAACGCCCTCGCCGCCGCGGTGGCGCGGCGGCATCTCGAGCTGCTCGAGGCCTGGGACGTGCTGACGAACGTGCGGGAACGCTCGGTCGAGCTGGCCGGGCTGCTGGCCGACCGGATCGCGCCGCTGCGAGCGGTGGGCGAGGTGCGCCTCCAGGGCCTCATGGGCGGGGTCGAGCTCGACGCGCCCGAGGGCGCCCGCTGGGGACGGCGGGTCTGCGCCGCCGCGGTGCGCCGCGGCGTGCTCCTCCGCCCGCTCGGCGACGTCGTGGTGCTCATGCCGCCCCTCACCGTGACCTCGGGGGAGCTCGGCCGGATCGTCACCACGCTGCACGACGCGATCGTCGAGGTGACCGGGGTGGCCTGACCAGCCCCGGTGGGTGGCCGGACACGCCGGGCGGTGAGCCCGGGAACCCGGCGGCGCGCCGGAACGACAGATGCCGTGATGATGCCGGCGTTCCCAGGATCCCGCGCGCCCCTCATCCGTGCTCCGGTCGCACTCGTCGCCGTGCTGGCGGCGGTCCTGGTGACCCTCCCCGCCTGCGGCAGCACGTCCACCGGCGGTTCCCGGCCGGCGGACCGGGGCCTCACCGGCGTCGTCCGCCGGCCCCCGCTGGAGGTCGGGGCGGTCCGCCTGCCCGACGTGTCGTCAGAGGGTGCCGGGAGCCTCATGGCCATGCGCGCCCGGCCGGGTGGCCTGCTCGTCGTGTACTTCGGGTTCACCCACTGCCCCGACGTGTGCCCCACCACCCTCTCCGACCTCGGCCGGGCCCTCGACCGGCTCGAGCCCTCGCAACGGCGCCGGGTGCGGGTGGCGTTCGTGACCGTCGACCCGGAGCGGGACAGCGCCCGGGTCATGCACGCCTACCTGCGCCACTTCGTGCAGGGCGGGCACGCCCTGCGCACCGAGGACCCCGCACAGCTGACGGCCGCCCGGGAGGCCTTCCGGGTGACCGCGACCCGCATCACCTACCCGGGGCAGGATCCCGCCGCCTACGGGTTCGAGCACAGCGCCGCCACCTACGTCGTGGACGCAGCCGGCCGGGTGATCCTCGAATGGCCGTTCGGCACCCGACCGTCCGACATGGAAGCCGACCTCCGAGCCCTGCTGCAACGGGTGGGTTGACGGTGGTGACCCGCCCTCGATGTCACCGTCCCCGGGCCCGCCGCGGCCCCGAGCACGAAAGGACAACACCCATGCCATGCACGTCCCGCATCTCGACCCGGCGGCACCTCGCCGCCCTCGCCCCGGTCCTGGCCGCCCTGGTCCTGGTGGCGGGCGCCTGCGGATCCGACTCCGGATCGGGGGAGGCCTCGGGCGGAGGGGAGGGCCCGATCAGGGTGACCGACGTGTGGGCCCGCACCTCGCCGATGGAGGCGACCAACGGCGCCGTCTACGCCCGCATCCGCAACACCTCCGACCGGCCCGACGCGCTCGTCGGAGCCTCGGTACCATCGAGCGTGTCGGCGAGGGTCGAGCTCCATGAGACGGTCATGACCGACGCGGGGGACGGCGACACCACGGACGAGGGCATGGGCGGCGACACCCACGGCTCCGGCGGGACGGACGACACGATGGGCGACGGCATGGGCGGCGACACCCACGGATCGGGCGGGATGAGGATGCGGCCCGTCGACCGGATCCCCGTCCCCGCCGGCGGCGTGCGGCTCCTCAAGCCCGGCGACTACCACATCATGCTCATCGACCTGGCCGGGGAACTGAAGGTGGGGGACACGTTCCCTGTCACGCTGCGCTTCGAGCGTGCCGGGACCCTCAAGGTCACCGCGGAGGTGCGGCGCTGACGTGAGCGACGCGGCGGCACCCCGGCGCGCCGGCATCGGGCCCAACCTCGCCGTCGCCGGGGTGCTCGCCGTGGTGCTGATCGGCGCCCTCGGGGTCGTACTGGTCACCCAGCGGCGCGACCCGGTGACCCACCGGTTCGTCATCCCCGCCGGGACCGGCGCCCGCATCGATCGGGGTGAGCGGGTGACCGTGTTCCCGAAGGTGCTGCGCGTCCGGGTGGGGGATCGCCTGTTCGTCCGCAACGACGACGACCGCCGCCACCATGCCGGTCCCATCGCGGTGGACCCGCACAGCCGGTTCGAGATGACCTTCGGACGGGCCGGGGAGCTGCGCGGGGAGTGCACCCTGAATCCGGCCGGCAGCTACCGGATCATCGTCGGCACATGACCCCCTGGCAGGCCTGGGCCGCCGCCGAGACGGCCCGGATCCACGCCGCGGGGCGGTGGCGGGCGCCCCGTGACCTCGACGGCACCGGGCCCGCCCACACGCTCGCCGACGACGGGCGCCGGGTGGTGTCGTTCGCGTCGAACGACTACCTGGGGCTCAGCCACCACCCCGCGGTGATCGCCGCCGCCCACGCCGCGCTCGACCGATGGGGCGCCGGGTCCGGGGCCGCCCGGCTCATCGTCGGGTCCCGCCCCGTCCACTCCGCGCTCGAACGGGCGCTGGCCGCCTGGAAGGACACCGAAGCCGCGGTGCTGTTCCCCACCGGCTTCGCCGCCAACCTCGGGGTGCTCACCACCTTCGGAGGGCCGGGCACGCTCATCTGCTCCGACGAGCTCAACCACGCCTCGATCATCGACGGCACCCGCCTGGCCCGCGCCCGGGTCGCCGTGTACCCCCACGGTGACCTCGACGCGCTGAGCCGTCTCGTGCGTGAGGCCCCCGAGCAGCGGGTGCTCGTGGTGACCGACACGGTGTTCTCGATGGACGGGGACACCGCCGACCTGGACGCGCTCGTGCACCTCTGCCGGCGACGGGGGGCCCTGCTCGTCCTCGACGAGGCGCACGCGGTGCTCGGGCCGTCGCTCCCCACCGGGGCCGGGGACGTGCTGCGGGTGGGCACCCTCTCGAAGACGCTCGGGTCGCTCGGCGGGTTCGTCGCCGGGGACCGGCGGTTCTGCGACCTCGTGGTGAACCTCGCCCGTCCCTACATCTTCACCACCGCTTCCACCCCCGCCGACGTCGCCGCCGCCACCGCCGCGCTGGAGGTGCTGCGCTCCCCCGAGGGAGCCGCGCTCGTGGACCACCTGCGGCACCTGGTCGAGATGCTCCGACCCGGGCACCCCTCGCCGATCATCCCGGTGATCTGCGGCGACGAACACCGGGCGCTCGCGGCGACGGCGGCCCTGCTCGATCGGGGCATGCTCGTGCCGGCGATCCGGCCGCCCACGGTGCCGCCGGGCACGTCACGGCTGCGGGTCGCGTTGTCCGCCGCGCACACCACCGAGCAGGTCCGGGCGCTCGCCGGCGCGCTCGACGAGCTCGGGCTGCGGCTCGGATCCCCCGCCGGCGTCACCGCCGCCGGTCCGGGCGCCGGTCCGTGACCCGGGTCGCGGTGGTCGGCACCGCCACCGAGATCGGCAAGACGCACTGCGCCGCCGAGCTGCTCGGGATCCTGCGTCGCGCCGGCCGGCAGGTCGCGGCCCGCAAACCGGCGCAGTCCTACGAGCCGGGCACCGGACCCACCGACGCCGAGGTCCTCGCGGCGGCCACCGGGGAGGACCCCGAGAACGTGTGCCCCCCGCAGCACACCTACCCGGTGGCGATGGCCCCACCCATGGCCGCCGAGGCGCTCGGGTTGGCGCCGCCCACCCTCGCCGGACTGCTGGGCGCGATGGCCCCACCCCCGCCGGGCTGCGACCTGCTCGCCGTCGAAGGAGCCGGGGGGGTGCGCTCCCCGATCGCCGCGGATGCCGACAACGTCGATCTCGTCGCCGCGCTGGCCCCGGAGCGGGTGCTGCTCGTCGCCGACGCCGGGCTGGGCACGATCAACGCGGTCCGCCTCAGCGTGGACGCGCTCGCGACCGTGGTGCCGGCCGCGTCGGTGCTGGTGCTGCTGAACCGCTACGACGCCCGCGACGACCTGCACCGCCGCAACGCCGCCTGGCTGACGGCGAGCGGCTACCAGGTGCGCACCGACTGCGGCACCCTCGCCGACGACCTCACGGCTGTGCGAGACTCGTCGGGAGACCCATGAGCGGCGACGGATCCCGTACATGAGTGACGTGCAGGTGACGGATCCGGTGGCCGGGACGCCGGGTGAGGCCCGACGTCCCGGCGCACCGGCCCTCGACGCCGTCGACAAGGCGCTCATCGAGGCGCTGCAGACCGACGGGCGCCTCCCCTACACCCGCCTCGCCGCCCGGGTCGGGCTCTCCGAAGCCGCGGTGCGCCAACGCGTGCAACGCCTCACCGAGTCCGGGGTGATGCAGGTGGTGGCGGTGACCGATCCGCTCATGCTCGGGTTCCGGCGCATGGCCCTGGTCGGCATCCGGGCCGAGGGCGACCTGCGGACCCTCGCCGACAAGCTGGCGGCGGTGCCCGAGATCGACTACGTGGTGATCGTCGCGGGCTCGTTCGACCTGATCGTGGAGGTCGTCTGCGAGGACGACGACCATCTGCTGCGGGTCCTCAACGACACCGTGCGTCGCCTTCCCGGCGTGCACAGCACCGAGAGCTTCACCTACCTGCGATGCTGCAAGCAGACCTACGCATGGGGGACCCGATGAACGAGGAACACACGGTCGGCGCGACCGCCGGCCGCAGCGCCGGCGAGCTCAGCGAACTGGCCCACCGCCACCTCTGGATGCACTTCACCCGGCTCGGGGCCTACACCGGGACCGAGGTGCCGATCATCGTGCGCGGGGAGGGCTGCCACGTGTGGGACGCCCACGGGAAGCGCTACCTGGACGGCCTCTCCGGTCTGTTCACCGTGCAACTCGGGCACGGGCGGCGGGAGCTCGCCGAGGTCGCGTCCCGGCAGGCCGCCACGCTCGGCTACTTCCCGATCTGGTCGTACGCCCACCCGCCGGCGGTGGAGCTCGCGGCGAAGCTCGCCGAGCTGGCCCCCGGTGACCTGAACCGGGTGTTCTTCACCAGCGGGGGCTCCGAGGCGGTGGAGTCGGCCTGGAAGCTCGCCCGCCAGTACTTCCGGGCCATCGGCCAGCCGCAGCGCTACAAGGTGATCGCCCGGGAGATCGCCTACCACGGCACCACGCTGGGGGCGCTGGCCCTCACCGGGGTCACGAACCTGCGCACTCCCTACGAGCCGCTCACGCCCGGCGCGGCGCACGTGCCCAACACGAATCGGTTCCGTCACCCCCTCGGCGACGACGAGAAGGCGTTCTGCGACTGGCTCATCGAGGCCACCGAGCACCGGATCCTCTTCGAGGGCCCCGAGACGGTGGCGGCGGTGTTCGCCGAACCGGTGCAGAACGCCGGCGGATGCCTCACCCCGCCGGCCGACTACTTCCCCCGCCTGCGCGACCTGTGCGACCGGTACGGGATCCTGCTCGTGTCCGACGAGGTGATCTGCGGGTACGGACGGCTCGGCACGATGTTCGGCGCGGAGCGCTACGGGTACCTCCCCGACATGATCACCTCCGCCAAGGGGCTCACCTCCGGGTACGCCCCGCTGGGGGCGGTGATCTGCCGCGACCGGATCGCCGAGCCGTTCCTGTCGGGTACCGCCAGCTTCCTGCACGGGCTCACCTTCGGCGGCCACCCGGTGAGCTGCGCGGTGGGTCTGCGCAACCTCGAGCTGTTCGCCGAGGAAGCGGTGCTCCAACACGTGGGTGCCCACGAAGAGGAGTTCCGGGAACGACTCGAGGCGCTGCGCGACCTCCCGATCGTCGGCGACGTACGCGGCACCGGGTACTTCTGGGCGATCGAGCTCGTGCGCAACCCCGACACCCGGGAGACGTTCACCCGGCAGGAGTGCGAGACCCTGCTACGCGGGTTCCTCTCCCCGCGCCTGTACGACGCCGGGCTCATCTGCCGCACCGACGACCGCGGGGATCCCGTGGTCGTGCTGAGCCCCCCACTGGTGGCCGGCTCCGCGGAACTCGAGTTCATGACCCACACGCTGCGCGAGGTGCTCGCCGACGCCTGGACGCAGCTCGTCGCCGGCTGAGCGAACCATGCCCGCGGCACCCGTGCCCGACGCTCGTCGCGGGGACCGAACCCGCCCGCTGGTGGTCGGTGTCCCCCGCGAGATCAAGGACGGGGAGCACCGCGTGGCGCTCACCCCCGACGGGGCGCACGAGCTGGCGGCCCACGACGTGGAGGTGCTGGTGGAGGCCGGCGCCGGGGCGGGCTCGGCGATCAGCGACGCCGAGTTCGTCGCGGCGGGGGCCCGGATCGCGCCCGACGCCGAGGCCGCCTGGGCGGCCGACCTCGTCCTCAAGGTGAAGGAACCCCAGCCCGAGGAACGGCGGTACCTGCGGCCGGGTCAGATCCTGTTCGCCTACCTGCACCTCGCCGCGTACCCGGCCGTCGCCGACGCGCTGTGTGCGGCCGGGGTCACCGGGATCGCCTACGAGACGGTCCAGACCCCCGACGAGGCGCTCCCGCTGCTGGCGCCGATGAGCGAGGTGGCCGGGCGGATGGCCACCCAGGTCGCGGCCCGGTACCTGGAGCGGGACCTCGGGGGCCGGGGGGTCCTGCTCGGCGGGGTGCCCGGCGTGCGCCCGGCCCGGGTGGTGGTGCTCGGGGCCGGCAACGTCGGGTGGAACGCCGCCTGGATCGCCCAGGGCATGGAGGCCGAGGTGCTGCTGCTGGACCGCAACCTCGACCGGCTCCGCTGGGTCGACCAGATCCACCAGGGCCGGATCGTCACGCTGGCCAGCAACCGCGGCGCGGTGGCCCGGGCGGTCGCCGAGGCCGACGCGGTGATCGGTGCGGTGCTGGTGGCCGGGGGTCGTGCCCCGGTGGTGGTGACCGAGGACATGGTGCGCACGATGCGGCCGGGATCGGTGATCGTGGACGTCGCCGTGGACCAGGGTGGCTGCGTGGCCACCACCCACGAGACCACCCACCACGACCCGGTGTACGAACGGCACGGCGTCATCCACTACGCGGTGGGCAACATGCCGGGCGCGGTGCCGTTCACCTCCACGTACGCGCTCACGAACGCCACGTTGCCGTACGTGTTGGCGCTCGCCCTCGGTGGGGTGCGCGCCGCCGCGGAGGCGGACGGGGCCCTGGCCCGGGGCATCAACACCGTGGCCGGCCAGGTCACCCATCCCGCGGTGGCCGAGGCCCTGGGCCGGCCGGCCGCATCCTGGTCGCAGCTGCTGGCGGCCTGAGTCCCTCGCCCCCGTCGGTCACCGAGGGTCGGGCCCTTACGACACGGACCTCGAGGCGGTCGCGTCACCGGCTCACGCGGTTGCGGGGCCGGCCGGGGGGAGGGAGGACCGGCCCCGCAACCTGTCTCGGGCACCGGTCATCGTCGGCCACGAATGTCACCCGGGTGGGTCGGGAATGTGAACGGCGGGGGAACGGGCGTCCGAACCCGTCCCCCCGCCGCTTGCCGGGGGCGAGCGCCGTGGCTGCTACGGCGCCACCACCACCCGAACCTGACGGTTGAGCTTCTGGGGCTTCGGGCTGGTCGAGTCGGCGACCTGGACCGTGGCCTTGAAGGTCCCCGCCGCGCCGGGGGTCCCCGACACGACGCCGGTGGCGGGGTTCAGGGTGAGCCCTGGCGGCAGCGCCCCCTTGGTCAGGGTGAAGGTGAACGGCGCGCTGCCCCACGAGAAGGGGGTGACGTCGTCGCTGAACGCGACCCCGACCTGCGCCGACCAGCTGGGCCGCACCTTCACGTGGAACGAGTAGGTCACCTCGGTGCTGACCGGCCCGTCGTCGACATGGGTGCCCGTGTACTCGACGGTCACCTCGTAGTGCCCGGGAGCGCTGAAGGCCCAGTTGGCGTGCTTGTGGTTGCCGGTCGGCAGGTGCTCGGTGTTGGGGGCCGGGTCGTCGGAGTCGAAGATCAGGGTCGGGTTGCCGAACATGTCGGTGGTGTACAGGGCGAACTCGCCGGGCCCGTCGACGTCGACGAGGCTCCAGGTGATCTGCCCACCGACCCAGTCGGCCGCCTCGAGCTCCTCGGTGGAGTACCCGAGGAACGGCAGGGTGGGGTCTTCGGTCTGGGGCAGGATCCAGACGGTGCTGCCGGGCGAGCCGAGGAAGCCGAAGGCGGGGTTGGTGGGGACCACCGCCTTCGCCGAGTTGCGTACGAAGATCGTGACCTCCTCCGGCTCGTACTCGATGTCGCGCTCCTCGTCGTGCACGTGCGCCTCGAACCCACCGCCCTCGTAGTGGACGGCGAGGTCGGCGTGCCCCTTGCGCACCAGCGACGGGGTGGTGGCACCGGCCGGGGCGAGGCCGACACCGAGGACGGCGGCCACGGTGCCGACGGCCAAGAGGCGACGGAGATGAGGGATCGGTCTGGGCTTCACGGTCGGTCCTCCTGTACGGGGGGTCGGTTCGTCCGGCAGTTTATGAGAATGAGTCTTACTTTTGTCAAGCCGGACCTTCGTGCACGCGCCGTGCAAGAAGGGCTACCGTGACCGGCGTCACCGGCCCGCGGGCCGCGACCCGGCCAGGAGGAAGGGCCCATGCGCACCACCCACCCCGACTCGACGCCGACGTCCCGGTCGGCCCCCGGAGCCGCCACCGTCGCCGCCGGTGCCTCCGCCGGGGCCGCCGCCATCCACTTCGCCATGGTCCCCGTGCATGCCGAGCAGCTCGTCGACGCCCTCGGCTTCGCGCTCGCGGGCTGGTTCCAACTGGCCCTGGCGGTGCTGCTGCTCACGCGCCCGGCGAGCCGGCCGGTGCTGGTCGCCGCGGCGGCCGTCAACGCGGTGCTCATCGGTCTGTGGGCCTGGAGCCGCACCTCGGGCGTGCCGATCGGGGCGCACGCCGGCATCGCGGAGCCGATCGAGGCGATCGACCTGGTGACCGTGGTGCTCGAACTGGCCGTCGTCGCCGCCGCGCTCACGATGCTCAGCGCCCCGGCCCTGCGGCTCCCGACGCTGCCGTCGGCGGTGGCCGGCATCGGGGCGCTGGCGTTGGCGTCGGTGGTGATCGTCTCCCCGTCGTCGGCCGACCACGGCCACGGTGGTTCCGCCACGACCGCGCTGGGGGTGGTTCCGGCGGCGGCCGGCGGGCACAGCCACGGCGGCGGCTCCTCCGACGCCGCCGCCCACGCCGCGGAGATGGCGCTCGTCGAACGGCAGCGCTGCGACTGGGCGTTCAACCCGCAGGCCTATTGGCAGGAGACCCGCGCCCTCGGGATCGACACCACCGCCGGCGGGGTGATGGCCGCCGACCACCACGCCTCGGGCACCGGGGTCGTCGACGCCGTGCTGCCGAGCCGGTTGCGCGGCCGGGGCTCCGAGCGGCTCGACAAGCTCGTGGCCCTCACGAGCCAGTCCTACAGCGAGACCCAGGCCGGCCGGCTCGTCGTCGAGCTCGCCGAGGCCACCGACGCCGAGTACGCGGCGTGGCTCGAGTGGGTGCGCACCACCGGGTCGGCCGGCCACGACCACGGTGGCCCGACCAACTCGCTCGCCCCCGACGACAACGCCGGTCACGGTGGTCACGTCGGCCCGCACCCGTGGAAGGCGCTCGTCGATCCCGCCGACTGCAAGGCGCTGGCCGCCGAGATCCGCCTCGCCCGGCAGACCGCGCTGCGCTACCCGACCGCGGCCGACGCGACGAAGGCAGGCTGGATCCGGGTGACCCCGTACGTGCCGGGGATCGCCGCGCACTACATGAACTTCCGCCTCGTCGACGGCCGGTTCGAGGTGGACGGGCCCGAGATGCTCCTCTACGACGGCAACGGGCCCGACGCCCGGATCGTCGGCCTCTCCTACTACATCGTGCTCGACGGGAACGCCGAGCCGACCCAGGGCTTCACCGGCGACAACGACCACTACCACCGTCACATCGGGCTGTGCGTGGGCCCCGGTGGGGTGATCGGCGACAGCACCACCACCCCCGAGGAGTGCGCGGCCCGGGGTGGCCGCAAGTCGAGCGGGTCGAACGGCTGGATGAGCCACGCCTGGGTGGTGCCCGGCTGTGAGAGCCCCTGGGGCCTGTTCTCGGGCGCGAACCCGATCCTCGACGCCGAACTGGCCCGCCAGTCCGGCAAGAACGACGGGGGTTGCGTCGGCAGCAAGGCCCGCGCCCGGTACGACCTCAGCCCGGGCCGCCCGCCGGTGCCGGGCACCGGTGCCGTCGGCGTCGCCTCGCGCCGTTGAGGGACGCCCGCCGCCGGCCGGACCGGTCGACGCCATGACCACCACCGACGCCCCGGCGCCGGAGGCCTCCAAGGCCCCGTCGGCCTCCGCGCCCGCTCGGCTGCCCCCCTGGGTGGCGGCGGCCGCGGTCGCCGTGGTGGCCGCCGCGGTGGTGGCGGTGACCGTCTGGGGGGCGCGCAACGACGGAGCCCGGGTCACGATCCGGGTGCCCGAGGGCACCGCCGCCCGGGTGGAGCGCGGGGAGGACCCTGGGCTCGTGGACGAGGTCGTCTGGCTCCAGGCGGGCGACCGGATGACCCTCGTGAACGACGACGTCGTGCTGCACCAGCTCGGCCCGCTGGCCGCCGCACCCGGCGAGCGGGCCCGGGTCACCTTCGACGACCAGACCCGGATCGACGGGACCACCACCCTGCGTCCCGCCCGCACGGTAACGATCGTCGTGCGACCCCGGGGCGCGCCCACCCCGACCACCCGCTGATCCCGCTGACCGCGAGGAGACCGGCGGGGTGGTCATCCGCTCCCTTCCCCGAGCGCACTCGTGCACCCGGCCGGGGGCGTCGGGCGCGCAGTTGCCGGCGCCGCCCTCGGTCAGCGGTGCGCGCTGACGCGATCGTCGAGGTGCTCGTCGGCAGGGAGCGGGTGGTCGTCGCGCAGCGCGTCCGGGGTGGTCGGACGACCGAAGTACCAACCCTGGCCGTGGTCGACGCCGAGGTCGCGCAGCGCGGCGGCGTCGGCGTCGGTCTCGACACCCTCGGCCACCACGCGTGCGCCGGCCTCGTGGGCGAAGTCGGTCAGCGACCGGGCGAGGGTGCGCAGCACCGGGTCGCCCGCGACCCCGGTGACGATGCCACGGTCGAGCTTGATGACGTCGGGGGCGCTCAGCACGATGTGGCGCAACGAGGAGAACCCGGCGCCGACGTCGTCGATCGCCAGCCGTGCACCCCGGGC
>Ga0308412_1001399_pt1 | contig 13168 bp, 13 predicted proteins | sample HotsprottomLayer_FD_202357 | JGI IMG/M metagenome (GOLD analysis project Ga0308412, IMG submission 202357) | Hot spring phototrophic mat microbial communities from Octopus Spring, Yellowstone National Park, Wyoming, United States -... | ecosystem: Environmental > Aquatic > Thermal springs > Hot...
CCAGAAGGGTTTCTGCGTCAAGATAGTAAAGGGGGTGCTCTCGGTTGCGATGCATAGCACCCCCCTCTTTTTCACATCCCTGGGGGCAAGGTCAAGTAGCATACGAGGGAATCCGAAGATTGAAAAGGAGATTCTAGAGCAGCTTCATTTGAAGCGCGATCAGGGTGCCCTCGAGTTAGCCGGTGCACTGTGGCTGCAGGAAGAGTTTTGGCTGATGACCTGGAAAAACGATTTTTCTCCTGTGCTCCTCAACCTAGAAAAACAGGGGCTTGTTGAAATATATCGGCAGAGGGATAAACCCAAAAGAAGGAAGGGCTCACAGCCGAACGCTGACCATGATCGGGTTAGGCTCTTGCTTCCGTAATCCGCTATCCGAGCGTGTCGGCCCGAGTTGAGGCATCTCGTCCCAGGTTTTGCCGTCCAGCAACCGTCCGCCGCTCTTAGGGGTGTATCCACCCCATTGTTTGAAGAAGAAAGCCACCCTGGCTTCCTGACACTGATCACGCAAGGAGCGTAGCCAGTCGATTTGAACGGGCCGGTGTTCAGGTCCACTCTCGCCCCCTGCAATCACCCAGTCGATACCCTCAAGCCTAAGCTCTAGCGGGCCCAGCAATGGCTCGCAGGAGAGGAACTTGACCCTTGCTCGCGTCCGGCGTAGGAAGTCTACCCTTATCGAATACTTTTGATTTTCGACTGAAACGCCCATCCAGACGTTAGGGGGCCAATTGATTAGTGGATCGAGCTCCAGTAAGCGCTCATGGCGCTTAGTGAGGATCTGGTAGGTGTGCTGAGGGGTTTCTCTCATGACTTGGAAGATTTCAAGCAAGAAGGAAATGGGCATCTGCTCGTGGAAGAGATCGCTCATAGAGTTGACGAAGACCCGGCGGGGCTTGCGCCAGCGATAGGGTTCACGTAAGCGCTCAGGATGCAGGACGAAGCGAAATCCTTGTGGGAAATGCTGGGGGAAGCGCTCCGTGATGCGCTCAGCGTAGCAGTATTTACACCCTGGGCTCACCTTATTGCAGCCTGTCGTAGGATTCCAGGTCGCATCCGTCCACTCAATAGCTGTCATCGTGTTGGCCATTATGTAGAAAACTTAACACGGGAAATTTGGTATGTCTACATGAAACGATACATTAGCAGCCGAGTCCTGCCGGGCGCACCAGTCTGGGACGTAAAAACCCGAGGGTATACACCCCTCGGATTGCTCATCTTACCGTAGCTGGCAGTCTCTAAAGGGCGCTTGCCGCCGGAGCTAAATTTTTGGGATTTAAGCCGACACTGCCCTACCAGTGCCGCTTTGATGGCTTCTTGCATGCATAGTGAAGAACACATCGCTTAACAGCTTTGGCGCGGACTTAATAAAACCCCTGCTTTTGCGTAACGGATGTTACGCCGTGTTGCCGCACAGTTGCAGAACACCATCCTGGAACCCAATTCCCGCGTGAACGCCCCGGTCAATGCCCAGGGTTTCAACTCCTGGGCTGGGGGATGGAACAGTTGGGCCGGAGGCTGGAACTCCTGGGCAGGCGGCTGGAACAGCTGGGCCGGCGGGACCAGCACCATCCCGGCCCTGCCCAGCGAGAACCGCCACGCCTGGCACCGCATTGCCCTGCCGCAAGCTTTTGCCATCTCCAGGAACTTTGGGGCAGACATGAAGGTCGCCGTTATTGATACGGGAATTGACCTAAACCACCCCATGTTCCAAGGCCGTTTGGCCCCAAGCTCCCAGTGGCGCGACTTTGCTGATGGCGACAACATCCCTCAGGAGGTCTCGGGCGGCTCAGCATACGGTCATGGAACAGCCGTAGCCGGGCTCATCCTTCAGTTGGCGCCCCGAGCCACCATCCTGCCCGTTCGGGTCTTGAATCCTAACGGCATTGGAGATGTGGCCAGCGTAGCCCAGGCCATCCACTGGGCCGTTCAACAAAATGCCCAGATCATCAACCTTTCGCTGGGCACCAATGTAGACGTGACCGCGCTCAGAGCCGCCATAGATTTCGCTACCAGCAGGGCCGTATATGTGGTGGCCTCGGCGGGCAACGAAGGCAGCACCACCAGCATTACCTTCCCCGCCGGCTACGCTACCAGCGGCCCCAACGCCCACTACCTGGTAAGTGTAGGGAGCGCCAAAGATGACTCCACCTTCTCCACCTTTAGCAACCGAGGCGCTGCCCTGGAAGTTGCTGCGCCGGGAGAACGGTTGTACAGCGCCTACCCCGACAACCGAATCGCTGCCGTGACCGGCACTTCGTTTGCTGCGCCCATCGTATCGGGTGCCCTGGCTCTGGCGGCCCATGAAACCCATATCAGCAACATCTGGAACCTGGAGAGTTACCTGAAGGGCAGCTCATGGGAGATGTCGGGTGGGGGCCGACACATCGGCTTGAGTTACATGTACCAACTGTTCCCAGACTTCCAGCGCTGGCGAAAAGCCTTGTTGGTCGTAGGCTCGACCAATCTGAACATCGGCGACACGGCAGTTTATGAACGGTTGTATGGGTTCATGAATTATTCTATAACCGTCAAGACCGGGGCCAGCGTAACCAGCGCGGACGCCAACGGTATGGATGTGGTGGTGATCTCTTCCACCGTAAACCCCAACGATGTAAATACCAAGTTTCGCGATGTGGCGGTTCCAGTCGTCACCTGGGAAGCCCAGCTTTATGACGACATGGGCATGACCAGCACCACCTCCGGTTCTTTTGGTACGGCCACCGGACAGACCGCGGTGGTCATCAACAACAATGCCCATCCGCTAGGAGCGGGTCTCCTGTTGGGTAACAGAGCGCAGCACGGCAGTGGCTACCCGACTGGCGTAACCATGAGCTGGGGCAAGCCCAACGCCAACGCAATCCGGATTGCCACCCTGCCATCCGATTCCACTCGAGCGGTCATCTTTGCCTACGACCAAGGTGTCCCAATGGTGGGTTTGAATGCACCGGCCCGACGGTTTGCCTTTATGTTCCACGACACCAGCTCAGCCATGATTAATAGCTCCTGGTGGACATCCTGGCTATTTGACGCCGCCATCACCTGGGCGGTCTCGGGTAACTGAGGAGTGAGCATGTTGACTGAAGCCACAAAACCCCAACTTCAGGCCATCCTGGTCATGGACTCCCGCAAGACCTCGCTGGCGCTGCGGCAGCAGAACTTTACCGGGGCCTGGTCCCAGCTCTACAAGGCCGGCGACTTCTACCTCGACCTGAGCCTCAAACCCGCCACCCGCAAAGCCTACCTGCAAGGCCGTATCGTGGCCGACCCCGGCCAACTCCCTTGCCTCCAGGGTAGCGCCACGTTGCACGGCGATCAAACCCGACTGAGCGTTCCCCTCGAGCCGACCGGCTCGTTCCGGCTGGAGGTTTTTCAAGTTGGTCAGTACAGCGTGGAGATTGCCCTGCCGGATCAGGTGATTCGTCTGGAAGGCATCAAAATCTAACCCGGTCCCAGCCCAACCCAAAAACCCCCCAGGCGCGCGCCTGGGGGCGCGGGGCCGGAGGTGCTCGGGCGCATCTAGGGTTATCTTGGCCTGGTTTTTCGGGTTGGCTCGGCCTTCCAGGGGTCTTCGGGCCAGGGGTGCTTGTTGTAGCGCCCGCGCAGCTCCTTGCGAACCTCGGGGTAGGTGTTGTTCCAGAAGCTTTTTAGGTCCTGGGTCACCTGGATGGGCCGCCCGGCAGGGGAGAGCAGGTGCAGCAGCACCGGGGTGCGGCCCTCGTTGACGGTGGGGGTGTCGGCCAGGCCGAACATCTCCTGGAGCTTGACCGCCAGCACCGGCGGGCTGCCGTCTAGGCTGTAGGTGAGCTTGATGCGCGAACCGCTGGGCACCTCGAGCCTTGTAGGAGCCAGCGCGTCCAGCCGCGCCGGGAGCGGCCAGGGCAGAAGCCCGCCCAGAATGCGGCCAAGCTCGAGGCGGGCAAAATCCTCCCGGCGCGAGACCCCGTCCAGCCAGGGGGCCAGCCAGTCCTCGAGGGTCTCCAGCAGATGGGCATCCGAAACATCGGGCCAGCCTTCTTGGGGCCGCCAGCTTCTGAGGCTCAGCACGCGGGCCTGCCACTGGCGCAGTTCGTCTGTCCAAGGCAGCAGATCCAGTCCCTCGGTGCGCACCACCCGGCACAACACCTCGCGGCGCTTGGCAGGCTCGAGGCGCACAAGCGGTTCCCGGGCCAGCACCACCTCCCCAATCCGCAGCTCGCGCTGGGCCAGCAGAACCCCATTGCGGGCGTCCCAGGCCACGTTCTCGACGGGCCGGGCCAGGGGGGATAAATCTTCAGGCTCGACCGGCGCGGCCAGAAAGATGCGCCCCTCTTCCTGGCCGGCGTCCAGATGGGCCACGGCCAGCCAGGGCGTGCCGGCCAAGGGGTCGTCCTGACTCAGGCGCACCCCGCGCCCCCCCGAGAGGCGGTAGCGCAGGCGTTCCCCTTCGCGCAAGCGGGCCAGGCGGTCAGGGTAGGCCACCGCCACCAGCAGGCCCACCGTCGGGGGGTTAGGGGGGCGGTTATCCACGCGCACCCCCAACTGCCTGCGCCACTCCTGGCTGAGGCGCTCCACCCTGGAGAGCACGCCGGGCTCGGCCCCGTACAAAGCCTGTTGGTGCTGGCGCCAGTGCCGCAGGGCTTCCAGCCGCAAACCCAGATCGGCCCCGGCCTCCCTGGGCAAGGGGTCGCGCTCCTCCAGCAAAGCGGCCACATCGGCTGCGAGGGCGCCCTGCCCCAGGGCCTGGCCCTCCAGCAGCAAGTGAGCCAGCCGGGGGTGGGTGGGCCACTCGAGCAGGGCCCTGCCCCGCTCGGTCAGGGTGTGGTTTTCCAGCGCTCCTAAGGCCTCCAGCAGCTCGCGGGCTTGCTCGAGGGCCCCCTTAGGAGGTGGTGTGATCCACTCCAGCGCATAGGGGTCCTGCACGCCCCACCGGGCCAGCTCGAGCAAGAGCGGGGCTAGGTCGGCCTCCAGAATCTCCGGCGGGCGCTGGGCCAGAAGCTGCCCGTCGGTGGCCGGGCTCCACAGGCGGTAGCAGACCCCCGGCCCCAGGCGCCCGGCCCGTCCGGCCCGCTGCGTTGCGGCGTCGCGGGTAACGCGCGTGGTGACCAGGCGGGTCAGGCCGCTGCCCGGGTCGAAGCGGGGGAGCCTTGAGTACCCCGCGTCCACCACCACCCGGATGCCCTCGATGGTCAGGCTGGTCTCGGCGATGGAGGTCGTAAGCACCACCTTGCGCCGGGCCGGGTCGGGCAGGATGGCGGCTTGCTGGGCCGAGAGGGGCAGGTCGCCGTAAAGCGGGGTGAGCTTGACCTCGGGGTGGCGCCGGGCCAGCAGCCGCTCGACCCGGGCAATCTCGGCAACCCCTGGCAGAAAGACCAGCACGTCGCCCTCGTGCTCGGCCAGGGCGCGCGAGACCGCACTTGCCACCACCCCCGGCAGGGGTCCTTCGGGGTCTTTTGGCAGGTAACGGATTTCCACCGCATGTTGCTGCCCTTCCGCCGTCAGCACCGGCGCACCCAGGCGTTGGCCCAGCCCCTCCCCGTCCAGCGTGGCCGACATCAGCAGGAGGCGCAGGTCTTGGCGCAGGGCCTCTTGCACCTCGCGGCACAGCACCAGGCCCAAATCGGCCTGGAGGCTGCGCTCGTGGAACTCATCGAAGATAACCAGCCCCACCCCTTCCAGGCCGGGGTCTTGTTGCAGGCGGCGGGTCAGGATGCCCTCGGTAAGCACCTCGATGCGGGTGGCCGGCCCCACCCGGCGCTCGAAGCGCACCTGGTAGCCCACCGTCTGGCCCACCTCCTCGCCCAGCCGGTCGGCCATCCGCGCTGCCACATTGCGGGCGGCCAGCCGGCGGGGCTGCAACATCCAGATCTTCTGGCCCTTTAGCCAGGGCTCATCGAGCAATTCCAGCGGCAACACCGTACTCTTGCCCGCACCGGGCGGGGCTTGCAGAACCACGGTGCGTTGCGAGTTCAGGGCTTTTCGCAACGCAGGCAGAACCGAATAGATGGGCAGGCTCGCTTCGGACATGGCCCCCACTTCCGCTCTGGTATTTTCGCACAGGTATCCCCAAGCAACGCTGCTACCCTAAGGGCAAGGTGTTCGGGTTTATTTGGCTTTTGCTCACGGTATTTGCCGCTTGGATGGCCACCCAACTGGTGCGGCAACCCCGCCTCTGGCGCACCGAGTCGCCTGTTCTGGGCGAGGTAATTTCGGTTTGGCTCATTTTGACCCTGGTGATGGCCGGTAGCCTGGTGGGTCTGGGGGAACTGCTGCGGCAGTTCTGGTTCCAGAGCCCACCTGGTTGAGGGTGCGCTGTGCGGGTGGGAGTCCTGGCCCACAGCGGTAAACTGGGGGCTGTATGCGCCACGCCGAAGGTTTTTGGGTCGGATTGCGCCGATAAGAGCCTCGAGGCTCTACCCTTCTAGCCCAATGGGCGCGCATGGGCTAGCGCCCGCACCACGCCACCCATTGTGACCGGTAGGGCGGCGTAAATTTTAGACTTAGGGTCTAAGAAACGCCCGAGGGGATTTCGGTTGTCGAATTTCGACATGGGCTTTGGCTTTCCTACACTATCTTTTGTGCGTATGAGCAGAACCGAGGAATACTTGCCCTGGGCCGCAAGCTTTATCCGGAGCCGACGGGTGGTGGCGGTGCGAATAGACGAAAAGCAAGGTGAGTATGAAGCCCTGAGCGAGACCGGCTCGAGCTACTTCATCGAGCGGCTCGAGCAGGCCCAGGCCCTGCTGCGGGTTTTGCAGGGGCACTCGAGCGAGACCCGGCTCGAGGGCCTGGTGCAGTAGCGGAGCCAACCCAAGGTAATTTTTGCCCAGAACACCCGCCTGTTCTGGTGGGTGTTTTGCCTTGGCTCAGGAATCCTGTAGCTGCTAGTAGCCTTTGCCTCTGGGGTTAAGAGCCCCCAAAGAGCACGAGTAGGATGTAGCCGGGGAACCGCTGGCCTATGCTGTTCTGCTGCTCACCTCCCTGGGCCTGGGCTAACGCATGAACCGGGCGGCCATTGCGCTTACCGGCGGGCCTTTCTGATTGGGCTGGGGGGTGCTCGACCTCGAGGAGGCCTGGCGGGTAACCCGACCCTCCTGGACTCGGTGGACAAGTGATTGTGGCCGAGGCCGCTCCGCACGAGGGCCACACCTGCGCCCTGGCCTGCCGCTCATGCCTTCGACCTTGCTTGTAGCCTATGCCTGGATCTACCGCTAAACTCGAGCCCCGCCTACAAGCGGTGGCCGAGGAGATCTGCGCCCCCACCCACGCCGACATCGGCTCCGACCACGCCCGCCTGCCCCGCTACCTGCTCTTATCCGGGCGGGTGCAGCGGGTGATTGTGGTAGAGAAGAACCCAGGGCCCTGGGAGAACTCCAGGCGGGCCCTGGCGGGCCTCGCTGCCGAGGTACGGCTGGGCGATGGCCTGGGGGCTTTGTCGCCTGGCGAGGCCGACTCGCTCAGCCTGTGCGGGATGGGGGCCCGCCGGATGGTGCAGATTCTCTCGGCCCACCCAGCCCGGCTGCCGCCCCGCCTGGTGCTCCAGCCCAACAACAGCGCCCTGCCGCTGCGCCGGTGGGCGCTACAGGCCGGCTATGCCCTGGTCAACGAGCAGATGGTGGAGGGTTTCTGGCGCTACAGCCTCCTCACCCTGGAGCGGGGGCCCTGTACGGCCTACGCGGGGCTGCCGCTCGAGCTGGCCCTGCGCTTTGGGCCGTTGTTGCTCAAAAGCAAGCACCCCCTGCTCAGCGCCGAGCTGCTGGCGCGGCGGCAGCAGCTCGCCAGACTGCCGCAGGTGGAGCCGGTGCGGCTCGAGCTCGAGCACATAGAGCAGGCCCTGGCGCTTTTGCAAGGGTTCTGACGGACTCAGTGCGGTAGCCGCTGTTGCACCAGCCCGTACACATACGTGCCCAGCAGCGCTCCGAGTAGTATCACTGCTGCGCCGGGGTAGCCGCTGCCCAACAGCGCGTAGATGGGGCCAGGGCAGACCCCCGCCAACAGGGCTAAATGCGGCAGTTCGACAACACCACCTGGCCCCGCACGATCAGGCGGCCCACCGACCCAATTTCCCAGGTGTAGATGTTGTTGGAGTAAACCAGCTCGGCCCCGCTGCGTACCAGCGGCAGGGTCTGGAAGGCCCCGTCGTAGAACAGGCGCACCTGGCTGCTGCTGATGTAGTTCACCACCAAGGTGCCGCCCTGGCAGGTGTAGGTAAAGGAGCCCGAAGGCGGGCGCACCGGCGGCACCGGCTGGACGGGTTGCACCGGCTGAACGGGCTGCACAGGTTGCACCGGCTGCGGGGGCGGCGCGATGCTGATCAAGTTGATACTGAGACGAGTGGTAAGGCCTGCTCGGATGGTGACCAGGGTGCGGAAGGGGCTGAAGCCGCCGCGCCGCAGCTCCACCGTGTAGGTGCCGGGGTTCAGGCTGAGGTTGAGCGGGGTTATCCCCACCACCCGGCCATTGAGCAGCACCTCGGCCCCCCGGGGGTTGCTGTCCACCGCCAGCACGCCGGTGGGCGGGGGTGTGGCGATGAGCGGCAGGTTAAGCTGGGTGACCTGCCCGGCCTGGATGGTGAAGGAGGTGCGCAGGGGGTTGTAGCCGCTGAGGCGGAGCTCGAGGTTGTAGGTTCCCGGCAGCAGCTCGAGCGTCAGCGGGGTGTTGCCCACCAAACGCCCATTAATCAGCACCTGGGCCCCGCTGGGGGTGCTGCTCACCGACAGGGTACCGGTAGCGGGCGGGGGTGGGGGCAGTTGCCCGGCGATGTAGTACGCCTCGTCCGAGACCCAGTCGGTGGCGGGGATAGGCTTTACCACAATCGAGAGGGCCTGGGCCAGGTTGCTCTCACCCCGGATGCGGGCCTCGCCGGTCTGAATGTTGATGATCTCAGAGACATCCAGCGGGCGGCGGCTGGCCACCGCCAGCACCCGGTCCTGCCCTGCTGGGCCTTCCACGGTAAAGGTGTAACGGGCGCCGGGGCCGGGGAAGGTGCGCACCTCGCCAGCCCGGAGGAAGTTTTGCTGCTCGAAGGCGTTGGGCAGGATCCCGCTAATTTCGCCGGTGGCCCGCACGCTAAAGAGATACACATAGGCCGGCTGGGTTACCTGCACCGAGATCTGGATGGGCTCGCCAAACTGGTACACCGGGTTGCCGATCTTGCTAGGGTCTTTGTCCACCCAGACCCGCACCTGAAAGTCGGGGGGTGGGGTGGGGTTCACAATAATGCTTTGGGGACGCAAAGGCTGTGCCAGGGCCGAAGAGAGCAAAGCCAGGCCCAATACGCCGATGATTTTTTTCATTCTTCCTCCGCTCGAGCCAATCTTTCACAAGGCGCAGTTGCTCAGCACCACCTGGCCCCGCACGGTGAGCGTCCCACGGCTGCCCGTCCACTCCCAGGTGTAGGCCCCGCCGCTAAACAGCAGGGTGGGGCTGCGCCGCACCACGCTTAGGCTCTGGAAAGCCCCGTCGTAGAAGAGCCGCAGGTTGTTGCTGTCCAGGTAGTTCACCACCAGCGTGCCGCCGCTGCACCGATAGGTAAAGCTGCCGGGGCCGGGCGTGACGATGCTGGGCTGCACCGGCGTAACCGGAGTTACCGGCTGCACCGGCTGCACCGGGCGCTGGGGTTCCTCTTCCACCAGCAAAATGCACGACGAAAAGGCAAAAGCCAGCAAGAGAAGCAAAAGAGGGCGAAACATACGGTTCAAGCATCCTTTCTAGGGGCAGTTGGCATAGGTGTCGTAGGCATAGGAACCAGAGTACTGGCGGCCGCTGACGGTTGTAACCGTGACCGTAACGGTAGTTCTGCCATTGATGTCGGGTGGGGGCGTGATGGGAGTAACCACGATGGACTGTTGGCTTACGCCCCCAGGTAGGTTTTGCGGCACACCACCTTCACCAAAAGTCAGGGTGCCGACGAAAACTAGGTCGTTTCCATCACGACTAAGGTCAGTAAGTTGGCGGTTGAGGGTTAGGACATTTTTTGGCGGCTGAGAAGCGAGACCCTCATATCTCTCTCGGATGCTGGAGATCACCGAAGCGTCCGGTGCGCGGAACCTGTAGCGCATCTGGGTGGTTTTGTTGGTGCAGAAAACGTACCGAAAATCAGTGTTGCGCTGCCAGTTGCTATCGAAGCGGAAGTTGGATACCGGCAGGTCGACCACAAGGATACAGCTCGATAGGGAAAGCGCCAGGAGGCCAAACAAGAGAAGCCAGAAGGGTTTTCTCATGCCTCGAGCCTAGCACAAGCCTCCCCCTGTGCCTAGCAGCAAGCGCCCTTTCTTAAGCGAAGCTAAGCAAATGGCTTGCCAGACGGCTTCATTACAAATTTTGCACAACTGCCGGGCTATACTAAAGGGTTAGGCCAACAGAATGGGGCGCTCGAGGTAATAAGCGACGCGCTCTAGGAGCTTTCCGGCCAGTTCGGTGCTCATGTCACCGCTGAGCGAGAGCAAGGCCTGGCCGCCGCTGGCCCGACCCAGGGTGAGGGTGGGGATACCGGGGAAGATCACCTGATCGAAAGGGGTGTCCACCAGCGACAGCACCGCCAGGCCCTCGGCGGGGTCGGAGGCCATGTTGAGCGAGTCGAGCGCACCGCGCAGCGTCTGGGCTGGGGCAACCCGCAAGCTTTTGAGCTGGTCGCCCTCGAGGCAGCCCTTGGTGGGGCGCATGGGGGTTTGGGTGTCCGACAGGGCTTTGTCTACCGCCCTGTATAGCAGGGCCTCGAGCCCCACTTCCGTGCGCCAGGCTTCGCTTAGGGCCTGGGCGGCGTCCTGGGCTGGGCCAATCGCCACCAGCCGCTGCCAGGTTTGTACCCGCAGCGGGGTGGCTGGGGTTGCCACCACTTCTGTGGGGGGTGCGTCAGTTGCTTCTGCAGGCGCAGGTTCTTCCAATGGGGCGCTGGCTTCCGCCGCAGGGGCGGGAAAGGGGGGCGGGCCGGGCTCGGTGAGGATGTTGGTGAAGCTCATGCCGGCTTCCAGAGGGCTGGGCGCAGGAGCTTCAGGGGCGATCGAAACCTCCTGGGTTTCCCAGATGAGTTTAGGAGGTGTAAGGTCGGGCTCGGTGGGCAGCGGGGGTAGTTCGGTCAGCTCGGGGTTGACCTCGGCCGTTGCACTGAGAGGGATGGGGTCGGGTTCCTCCCACCGGAGGGTGGGGGGGGGTTTGGTCTCCACCAGGGGCTCGGGCTCGTCGAAATTGGGCACAATTTCGGGCTCAGGGGCCAGGGTGGGGGTTTCTTCGAAGGCCGCGGTGGCCGGAGGTACCGGGGGGGGCGTTGTGTCGAGGTCGAGGTCGAAATCGATGTCTTCTAGGGTGGGCAGGGCCGACTCCAGCGGTGGGGCCGCGGGGCTCGAGGGAACCAGATCGCCCAGCTTCACCCCTTCCCTTTGCAAGACCTCCTGGGCCTGGGTCATATCGGGCACGGTGCCGGTGGGTGGGGCCGCTTCCTCTGGGGTCGGCGGCAGACTGACCTCGCCGGCCATAACCTTGGCCAGAAAGGCTAGGATATCTCGCTCAACCACTGTACCGTCGGGGCCGGTGCCCCTAATTTGACGCCAATCTATGCCGTTTTCTTCCGCCAGACGACGGGCTAGCGGGGTGATTTTGACTTCGCTCATGCTCCATACATCATAGCGCAGAAGTGGTGATTTTCACGTACATATCCGACCAGTGCCCGGGGGTCTGGCCAATTGTCCGATACCAAAGGCCATTTTGCGATCTGGGGTTCCGAGGATTACGGTATAATTCCCCTTCATGCTGATGCCTTCGCCCTGGGCCACCAGTGGAAGAGGGTGTGCCGCCCTAGAGTCCCCGGGTTCCCCTCCAGGACCTGGCACTGTTCGGCCACCGCCTCCATCATCTCCTCCAGGTCCTGGAAGTGCCGGTTTGCCACCGCCTTGGTCACCAAGGGCCACACCCGCTCCACCGGCTGCTGCTCGGGACTGTAGGGCGGAAGGAAGACCAGCCCAGGCACCTCTGGCCGACCGGACACATGCCACCCCATGCCTCCTCCTCCCCAAGCCAAGGGCGAAGCTCCCTCAGAACCCAGCCCATCTCCTCACTGTCCACCCCGTTCACAGGCTCCTACGTGTCTCCGGCTCCACGAAGGTACACACGTGGAACCACCGTGGGATCTACGAGCAGCCCTAGCAGCAGGTAAGCCTCGGGGTGTTCCCACCCCCGCACGTAGACCCGCAGGCCCAGGGGGATCAGGGGTACCCCAGCGCGGGCGGCGAAGTAGGCGGCTCCCCACTTGAGCGGCCCCAGTGGGCCCTACAGGCGCAATGCTCCCTCGGGGAGGAGGGCCAGGCTCTCCCCTTTCTGTAGGGCGCACAGGACCGGGCGCAGCTCGTGGGTGCCCAACGCCCCCAGCAAGCGGAAGAGGGGGAAGGCCTCGAGGTTCTCCCGCGCGATCATGACTCGGTCCGGGCGGCGGTGGGCCTGCAGAAGGTCATAGGCCAAGTAACCGTCGAGAAGCTGTGGTAGTTGGCCGCCAGCGCCACGGCCCCCAAGGCAGCTCGCCCCGTAGGCACACCCTGCGCAGCTGCCGCAGGCTCGTGTAGACCATCCCCTACGGGACGAGGCGAGGGGACCGGGCGAAGGGGCGGTCTTCCCTCACGCCCCCAGACTATCGTGCCAGCATGATCCGCGGTTGAGCTTCACAGTGGGTAAGCCAGGGTGAGCTCCCACCTCCAGGTTGGCCTGACGAGCTAGCTCGAGGGTGCGCTGCAGGGTCAAGGGTTGCTGGTGTGGAGGCCGCAGGTGACATTCACCGGGCCAACGAGGAAGAAAATCCCGGCGCAAAGCCCTTGACCTCCTGGCCTGCATCGGGGTGGTCGAGCGCAGCCAGGAGCGTAGCACCTTCGAGGCCGCTCGGGTGAGCGTAGAGGGCCTGCGTCGCACGTAGCACATCTTGCAGAGCAGCCAACTGACCGAACAATGCGCGTGGCAAATCCTTGGACTGGAAGCCCGAGGCTTCTCGGTTCTCACAGGACGGCCCCTGCTGTACCCATCACCGGAGGTCAAGGCCACTTACCGCTTCGAAGTCCACGGACGAGCCAACATGCTTCTCGGTACACTGAAGTTACGCACAGACAGATGTTGCGATAAAATAGAGCTTCCTGCTCACACAGGAGGCCCGAGATGAGTCTAGCACCGGTCGTGAAGTATCTTCAAGCCTTGTTGGTTTCAGTCTCGAACAACA
>Ga0308412_1001408_pt1 | contig 13140 bp, 9 predicted proteins | sample HotsprottomLayer_FD_202357 | JGI IMG/M metagenome (GOLD analysis project Ga0308412, IMG submission 202357) | Hot spring phototrophic mat microbial communities from Octopus Spring, Yellowstone National Park, Wyoming, United States -... | ecosystem: Environmental > Aquatic > Thermal springs > Hot...
GCGGACCAAGTGCCCGGGCCCTTTGGGGGCAACCAAGGCAATAGCTACCCCAGGGGGAATATCGAACTGCCCATAGTGATAATTAAATCCGTGGGAACAAATGATCAGCTTCCCGGGAGAAAGATTAGGCCGAATCTGCGTCCGGAATACCTCCGGTTGAACCTCATCCGGGATTAAAATCGTCACAATATCTCCTTGACGAACCGCTTCCTCGGTAGCAATCGGCTGGAAACCGTGAGATAGGGCCAGCTGGTAGTTGGGAGTGCCCGGAAGCTCCGCAACCACCACCTTGATCCCACTATCCCGAAGGTTCTGAGCATGAGCATGCCCCTGGGAACCATAGCCCAAAATGGCAACCGTCTTATCTTTGAGCAAATCAAGATCAGCATCTCGATCGTAATAGATCTTGGCGGGCATAGCTCTTCTCCTTTTACTGTCTCAGTTGCCGACCAAAAACGCCTTAAACCAACAGCTCGTCCCCCGGCAATCCCAAGCCGTGGAAATTCGCCTCTCACCTTGTGACCGCAAGCTTCGCCCAAAGACTCAACAGGCAGGAAAGCTTCCCGGCTCGATCCTCCCCGGCTCCAAATGGCCGTAATGATACCCAAAGCTGTAATCCCGGTAAACCGTCTCCTCTTTCCGAGGAGTTTCTTCGAGGACAACCAGATGAGCACAGACACACAATAGAGGCGAATAAGAGCCAGGCCCCGGGGAAAACGTCTCCGGAGCGAAGGTTAGCGGCGAGTTTGAAGTCAGAATAACCTCGAAGGGGGCCAACAACCAAATGGGAGCCTCCCGGAGCGGGAAGTCCCTTCGCCAGCCGAGCGGGGCTTAAAAACTCATCCTGAACCGCAGTGCAAAAAAGACTTTTCCGGAAAAGCCCCCAGATGATGACCGACCCCTAGTCAGGCCAGGCTTGAGAGAGGTCGAAAGCTTTTATAGGCCACAGCCCATTTTTCGAAATTCTCACCCAGTTGCGAGGGTATCTCCCTCCCGAACCGTGACGGAACTCTGGGGCTCCGAGTTGCAGGAAGATTCGGCACCACCGTTGAGAAGTCGGCCACTCCCCCGAACCAAGGCAATCCGCCCGGTCCGAGCAAGTTCAATAATCCCAAAAGGTCGCATTAATTCAATGAATGACTCGATCTTTCGCTCTGGCCCGGAAACTTCTATGATCACCGAGTCATGGGACACGTCGACAATCCGCCCTCGGAAGATGTCCGTCAGCTCGCGGATCTCACTTCGTTTACCGGGAGGAGCTTTCACCTTGATAAGCATCAGATCCCGCTCGACGTAATCCTGCGAGCTAATGTCATCCACCCGAACCACCGTGACAATCTTTTCCAATTGCTTCCGCACTTGCTCCAGAACGGCATCGTCTCCCATGACCACGAATGTCATCCGTGATATTCGCGGATCCTCAGTCTCCCCCACAGCTAAACTGTCGATGTTATAGCCCCGGGAGGCCAACATCCCCGAAATGTGCGACAAAACTCCCGGGACATTGTGCACCAAAGCCGAAAGAATGTGCCTCATCTTGCCAGCCGCCATCCCGAAATGTTTCTATGCCTTCCGCCTACAAACTCGTGCTTCAAAAACCCAATATGCTCCTTTCGGCATGGACCCTTTCTTCAGCCTCCCGGTAGCAGTACTTTGGCCCGCAACGCTCCCTCGAGGAATTAGGGAATAGTCTCGATATGTTGGGTTCTTGCTTTTCCCCCGAAACAGCCGTCCCCGGAACCAACCCCTCCAAGTTTTCCAGTTACAAAATCGCTCGATCTGGAAATTATTCCGCAAATCCCGCCGAATTGAAACTGCAAACTTTTCCGGCGTAATATCCTGTTCCAACCGCCCGGGGCCCGAAGCCTACCACTCCATCAAAGTTTTCCTCCGATTCCCGCTCCATTGGTCCCAAGCGATTTACACGTTGCTTTCATTCATTACAACGATCATTCCAGTAGTAATCCTCAAGGTTTTTACTCCGGATTGCCCGGTCGGCTCCGTCACCAATCCACCGGAAGGCTGAGTTACAAAGTTCTGCTCGGATTGTCGAAAGGCTTCAAGTCGCATGCGCGCTTTCTTGCCCACCCCAAGCTTTACCGCAGCCGGGATTCCTGGCAAACGGGATACACCTCCGAGGTCTTGTGGCTTTATCGGCAGCTCATCAGCAGAAATCCCAGAGCTATTCGTCGGGGCGGCTTACCTCCCCTTTTCAATGCAGGCCCCAGTTAAAGAAAACTTGGATAGAGGTTTGAGAGCTTCCCAGGAGAAAAGAGAGTTGCCAGCAAGCCAAGGTTCACCAGAGAAAAGTCAATATCGAAGCGGAGAACTGACTCCCCCCCCACCTCGCGAAAGCTCCTGCCAAGTGGGGTGAGAAAAATCTTAATTTGCGATTGACGAAAGAAAACTTTCCCACAATGAACGATTCGCCTGTGATCTTACGGAGCTACCGTGCAGGAACTAGCAAGCAGGCCTATTATTTACTCCACTTAACGCGCGAACGCCAAGTAGCTCGACCAAGCTACTCGCGAATCGGTCCCGAAATGAGCCGGCTATACCCTCTAGTTGGGTACAATATCCCCCTCGCCGGACGGAATACGAACACTGAGTTGTCCAGAACCTTTTGCCACGCTTCGCAGACGAAAACTTCGGTTGGAACTTCTAATGAAAAAGGGGCCTCCCACTCTGCGGGATCCCCCTTCGCTAAGTGGCCGGTGGAATTTTTTGCAACACAAAACAATCCACCCCGGGATGACGCCCGGGCTCACTTTCGCCCCAATCCCTTTCAGCTATAGCGGGAGCTCAGGTTAGCTTTCACCCGAAGTCAGCTCAATCCGAACTTCTCTCTGTCCCGGAGCAATCGAGACCCGAATACCCGACTCCCGAGGATTGTTGTATCGCTTTGGCACAATGTGCTTCAACTCGGGTCCGACCGAATATTGTTCCGCCGAGGGGGAAGACTCTTCCTCCTCCTCTTCTCCGCGCTGTGGGACTTCACTTTTTGCAACGCCCACGTAGTATTCTCCTTGCACCTTGCCGCCAGACTCCGTGGGCAAGAGGCGGGCTCGCCCGGAGGCATCCGTCCTACCCGTCGCTGACACCCCTTGCCCTTCGCTCACCGGAACCAGGGTCACAGTTGCCCCCTCAATAGGCTTTCCATCTAGAAGCACTACAGCGTCTACCTCGGCAAACTGGACATCGGCCCTTCCTCCACACCCAACCAAACCCAGTCCAGTTAGTCCGCCCGTGATGAGCGCCAACACAAACCAGTTCAACGTTCGAGTCATCAATTCCCCTCCCAAATGCGGTTGACGACTAGGTTCTTCGTTTACCGTTCCTACCACATACACGAACACAATTTCCCTGGGGGTTTTTGCCAAACCCTGGCCTAAACCCTTTCCTATATTTCACCCGCAATGTCCCGACTACAGAGCCCGCGGCTTTCCCAATCCCGCCCACCCCGGGGCGAATACCCCGATTTGGCCGCCGGGCTTCACGCACGGCTGACAACTGCTTCAGTCAAGCCATCGGCCAAACACCGAGACGACACGGCATCCAAGCACCGTCCCTTCAGGAATTCGGCCCTCCTTCTGCTTAGAAAGCTCCCACTGTCTCCCCACTCCGCGAGGTGCCCAAAGCACCCCACACTCCGTACGGAGACGGGCCCATATAGTCTTGCGGATTTCCACCAGTGAAACCCGGCATATTCTGGACAGTGCGGGTCGGATCCCCAGCGTCAATCGTTTCGCTGATGAACCGGACCGAACCATCCACGAACAAGACGTTTATCCCGCCGGGATGGTAACTGCTGGCCGAAACAAGCGCCCAGTTTTCAGCGTTTTGGCCGCAACTGGCCGAGTTCGGCGGCAACATGTGGAAATAAGTGGTGTAAGGCGTGCGCGAATCCGACCAACGCCACCCGATTTGCCAACCCCCGGTCTCCACGTTTCCCGTGTACATACGGCCAGGCCCAATTTGAGCCAAACACAAGCTCGGCGGTGCTCCATTGTACGAGGCCACATCGCGAGCAAAAGCTTCGGTCACCAACCGGCTTCCCTGCACGCCGATCTTACACTCGGCAAGGGCGGCGGTGTTGCTTGTGCCGTCGCGAATCATCGCCATGTTTAGCACCGTGCGACCGCCCCGCCCGCAAAAGCCCCGGCATTCCCACCAATCCCAGTTGAGCCAGTAATCACCACGGTTGCAGTGATAACTCGTCGGTCCTAAGTCACTGCGGTGAGTGTACTGACTTCCGGGATCCGATGGACAGAGATACACCGCCAAACGAGCGCGAGTAAACGTATTCACCGATCCGTCAGGCATTGTTGAATGCCACGGCCGCGTGACCCCCAGCTGACGGCTCAAAAACTCGTTGTACATCGACTGCTGCTCTACATAGGGCAAAATCGATACTAAATAACTCCACCGATCCCGACCATCCCGCCAATCCTTGTATACGGGATCCAAGAAGTTTTCCTCATGGGTGGCTACGGGAAACCGCTTATACGTGTCATGAAAATTGTGTAATGCGAGCCCTAGCTGCTTCAAGTTGTTGGTGCATTGACTACGGCGAGCTGCTTCGCGAGCTGCCTGCACCGCGGGCAAAAGCAATGCGATCAAAATCCCGATGATCGCAATCACCACCAGAAGTTCCACCAACGTGAAACCGAAGTGACGCCTGCAATTAGCACGACTCATGACCATTCTCCCTTGTCAAATAATTTCACCCCCCAAGACCCAACTAACTATTCGATCAATCACAAATCTATGACAAACAACCTGAAAGCCTTTGCTGCTAAAATTCCTCGAAATCCGGCCGATTGCCCCATAAACTCCAAGCGACAACAAGGACTTAAGAGAAAAACAAAGGCCAATCGGCAGCCCTAGATAAGATCTCGGGGGCCCGCGCGCCGACGGAGTTGGTGAATCTGGCAGACAGAGAATGCTGAATCGCCGAATTAAGGTGACTAAGGGATAACTCTGATAAAGAACCCAAGGGCAGAGACACCGAGCCGTTTTGCCGAAGAAGCGGCCCGCAACTATCTCGGGTCCCTGGCGTCGGGCTCCCCTAAACATCCTCACCCCCTAACACGAGCAAGAGCTAGTGACGACTCCCCTAGTCGTAATTGGAAGAATATGAAGAATATACGGTAACTTATTTGTTACCGCCTGGTCTTTCCTCTGTCAAGTCCCTCCGCGAACTTATTCGTAAATGCTCTAAGTTTAAAGCGTTAGGACCAGTCTCCCGGGAAAAAAATGCAAGCCGATCGGCCCAAGCCACCGCTTCTCACAACCGGCGGATGCAGTCTCTGACTCGCAAAACTTTTCCTGCCCGTTTGGGAGCTGATGACACAGAGAAAACCGAAGAGTATGAGCCGACTTTTCTCTCTCAGTACAGCACATTGAGAGTCGCCGCAACTCTCCGTATCTCTGCTCCACTTACGACTCTTCTGAATCCAGGCCCGATTGCCAAGGGACATAGCTTGCTTTAACCCCAAGGCATTCCGAACCTACACTTATTGAGGCATTCCGTTCCCCAAAACTATTTAGTTAGATGGAGCAGCGGCATCTATTTGCCCATGAAAGGAACTGCTAGGCATACTTCCTGGACTACCTTTCTACGGAAATTTCTCCGCGTCCGACAGAAAGGTAACTTCCTCGAGATCAGACTCTCCGCCAGCTTTTATAGATTTCGTTAAGCGGAGCGGCGTATGGTGGCTTCGGCAATTCATCTCCTACGGATTATGTGGGCTTAGGGAAGTACTATCTTCGAGGATTCCCGAACGTATAATCCATTGATAACCTAACCGTTTGGCCTATGATGAGCTCGCGATTTGACCTACCGGTGTATTTCCCCAGGTTGGACCAACGCTGCCGCAGTTGGTTCCTCCCACCGCAGGACCCACCCCCCGGTACCCAAGAGGCCTTCGTGCCGGACTAAGTCTTTCCACAAAAATCAATGTTTCGAGGAGGACCAAAATGAACCTCTTTGCCCCACTTTCCTTCCCCTGGGCTCGCAGTTCGTTAGCTTTAGGTCATTTACTCGCTGTTTTCTCAGGGCTCGCTTTGTTCTTCTGTCCCCTGATTGGCGTGGCTCAGATCCCGCGAAGCCTGGAGCTTTTGCAACAAGCGCGAGAGGCGTGGCTCGAGGGGAATGTGGCAAAAGCGCGGGAGCTCTTTTCGCAAGTAGCCAGCACCGCTGAGTTTCCGCTTCATCACCGAGAGGAAGCCGCGGAGCAGCTGACAATCTTGGAGAGTAAGGGCCGAGAAGGATTTTTCGCAACCACCTCTTCGGTTCGGCGGGACATTCCGGAGTTAAAGCCGGCGGTCCGGTTTTTCGTGGCTCCCGACGGTCGGGATGACAACCCCGGAACCCCCTCAGAACCGTTTGCCTCCCTGGAGCGAGCGCGGGATGCCATCCGAGAGCTAACAAAGCAGGGACTGCCCGACGGCGGTGTTGCCGTTGTTATCCGTGGAGGGATTTACCCGGTGCGTCGGCCACTGCGGCTCGGCCCAGAAGATTCGGGTACCCCCCAGGCTCCTATTTGCTATCAGGCGGCTCCCGGCGAAAGACCGATATTTAACGGAGGTATCCGCCTCCAAAATTTCAAGCCGGTACAAAATGCCTCCCTTCTGGCTCGCTTGCCCGCGGAGGCCCGCAGCCAGGTGGTTCAGGTGAACCTTCGGGAATCCGGAGTCGGCCAGCTGCCTCCCTTCCAATTAGGGGGCTTCGCCAGCGGCCGGGGATTTCGGACTTATCCCATAGTGGAACTCTATTGGAACAAACAGCCGCTCCCGCTAGCTCGCTGGCCCAACCAAGGATTCGTTCAAGTGGCGAAAGTTTCCGAAGAGAATACTTTCACTACATGGGCCGGGCCGGGAACCAAAACCGGTCCTATTTTCTTCCACGATCCAAGGCTCAAACAATGGGCTGAAGAACCCGAAGTGGTCCTCTACGGCTACTGGTATTTTGGTTGGGCCGATAGCTACGAGTTTGTCGAGCGAATCGACCCCTCGACAGGTGCCATCTTCCTGAAAACTCCTTACTCCCGTTATGGCTACGCTGCAGGCCGGCCGTTTTTTGCTCTGAATCTCCTCTGCGAACTTGATCGAGCGGGAGAATGGTATCTAGACCGTAAAGAGATGGTCCTCTACCTTTGGCCCCCCGGCGATCTCTCGTCGGCGACCGTGGAACTTTCCCTGTTCCCGGAACCGATGGTAATTATGGAAAACACTTCATACGTTCGCTTCGAGGGCATTACCTGGGAACTTGGAGCAAGTGATGGCATTTATGTCCGTGGTGGGTCGGAATGCATTTTCGCAGGTTGTACGATCCGATGTTTTGCCGGGAATGGAGTGGTCTTTCAAGAGGGGGAGAGCGTTGCAGAGGGAAAACCTACCAGAAGGCCCCCCCAGAATTGCGGTCTGATGTCGTGTGACGTTCATACAATGGGCCGGGGAGGCGTGGTGCTCACCGGGGGCGACAGGCGGACACTTCTGCCCGGAAACAATTTCGTGGAAAACTGCTACATCTTCAATCTTTCCCGAATCGATCATACCTACACCCCGGCAGTTATAGTGTCGGGAGTTGGGCATCGCGTGGCTCATAATTTGGTCCACGACGTTGGCTCCAGTGCTTTCCGAGTAGGAGGAAATGAACATACCATCGAATTTAACGAGGTTTTCCGCGTGGTGCTGGAGTCCGACGATCAAGGGGCAGTGGACATGCACGGAGATCCGACCTTCCGGGGCAATGTGTTCCGTTACAACTATTGGCACCATATCGGTGGGTGGGAAAACCCGCGGGAATCCGGTGCCTTGTACCGTGCCGGTATTCGCTTCGACGACGCCATTTGTGGGAATGTTGTGTATGGAAATCTTTTCTATAGGGCCAGTGTTGGACGGCGAGGATTCGGAGGCATCCAGATCCACGGCGGAAAAGACAACATCATCGATAACAACCTCTTTGTCGATTGTATGGCGGCAATCAGTTTCTCCCCCTGGGGGGCTGATCGCTGGAAAGAATCTGTTTCCGGCCGATTGGAGCGGGGAGATATCAATCGCCAGATCTTCCTTGAGCGTTACCCAGAACTGCAGCGACTCACAGAAAACCCCAATGCCAACTGGATTTTCCGCAATGTGGTAGCGGGCTGCCAGCAGCTTTTCCTCCGCGAAAGTCGGGCTAACTACGTCGGCCCAAATTGGACGGGTCCTATCGAGGAAGCTGTTGTCGTCGAAAGGCCTGGTTTGGCGGACGTTAGGATTTCGTCCAATCCCCCTCCAGCACATTGGCCTTTACCGGGACCGCTTTCGGCCGGAGTTGCCCGAAGAAGTCGTCGAGGCCGGCCGAGCGGGCAAACCGGTATTGCCGTCCTTCTAGCTCTCCCTTAACGTTCGTCTTTCTTACCTGCGGGAAAATTCCTCGTGCACCCCGGGGGCCAAATTCCCCTTCGATCCGGAGTGGGTTTCATTAGTAGGAGAGCAGAGGAGGAACCGACAAGACCACCAGCAAACTTCTGGCAATAACCGGAAAGCCCCTCCGAGGTTACTTTCTTTCTCCAAAGGAAGCGGACGGCAGTGGGTCCTCCACTGATTTGGCCTTTAGCCGGTATGCCTTTTACCGATTGGAGGGTAACTCATCGAGCCTGGATTCCGCCAGGTGACCATAGGGAAACTCCGGATAGTTATCGAGCAGCTCGCGGTACATCTTTGCGGCATCTGCCAGCCGATTCAACCTCTCCAAATTCCTGCCGGCATGGAGTAACCCCCACGCCGCCAAATCTCGATGCTCTGGAAAACTAAGCGGAAGTTGAAGCCACCAGAGGAGAGCGTCCTCATAAGCTTTCCTGGTCTCCCAGGCCTGAGCCACCACTGCAGTCGGACCGGGGCGAAAATCCCGGGGAAGCCGTTCTACCCCCCTTTCCAGCTGCTTTATTTCGGCCTCAGTCAACCGCCAAAGCCGCGTCCGAGTTAGCTGAAACCAAGCCAGACTGCGGAGCGGTTCCTCCCCGCCCGTAGAGAAGCGGGTAAGGAACTGCACGGCTTGAGGCTCGTTCTTTCCTCCCAGCAAGTAGCTTGCCCCTAAAAGCTGGAGCTCAGGGCTGGGAAATCGCAAGGCTTCCAAAGATCGACGTTCCACTTCTGGCGAAATCTCGCCCGGGATCCACGCCAAGGGGATGCTCGCTAAAAGTGCTGTCTGCGGATTCAGTCGCACCAGAGAGGCAAATTCCTCAATGGCTTCGTTTTGACGCCCCAGATACCGCAAACACCAGATCCTTCGAACGATCAATTCCTCCGCCACCCAAGGCCGGCTCTCTTTTGCCTGAGCCACTCGAAACTTGGCCTGAGCCAGCTCAAAGTGCCCCGCCAAATAGGCCTCGTTCCCCTCACGGTGTTCTGGAAGCAGTTCCGTTTCAATCCGGAGCACCGGGCGGCCACGAAATTCGCGGAGACTTCCCGAACTGTCCCGCAGGATAAGCCCCGTTCGAGAGAGGCCGACTAATTCTCCGGATATCTTCGCCCAACCCTGAGAATTGCCCTCGGTGGCAAAATAAACTGTATCGGCCCCGGAGAGGTAATCCGACCTGCTGCATAGAAAGATCATGCATCCCACCGCAATCTTGCTTAATCGAAACATCTGATCACTTCTGGATGAGCTTTAAAAATAATCCCTGACGACATATCCTCATAAAGTCCGAGCTTCGCCGACCGGATGGCTGCATCTGCGACCGAGACGGGGAACAACTCTCACTTCAGAGGATCTTCACCCGGGCTAGGAACTCACAAGCTGGAAACATCCACATATACATGCTGGCCACCGGTCAGCCGAGCAATCCGTACAAGGAAATTATCCGGCCGGCTTTGACTTCCATAGCCAAACTCGATGGTGTGGATGGTTGTTGCCCCCGCCCTCCGTACGATGGTATGAATTTCTGCATCGCTCAACTGAGGATCGTCGGCATCTGTAAGGAAAAAGACAACATCCGGCCGCATGCTCAGAGCCAAAAGGAGTGCTTCCATGTGCCGAGTGCCCCCGCTGGCAATCACCGACTCTACGAAGCGTTGGGCACGTCGCTTGTTTTCTTCCGTACCGAAGGCCAGTCGGTAGGGATGACCCGCAGGATTAAAAACCAGAGGCTCATGGTTGTAAAAAATAATTTGGAACTGGTGGGTCTCGCCCAAACCCTGCAGACTTGCCACCAGCTCAGCCTTGGCTGCCCGCAGAGGGCGTTGCTCGAACCAATTCATGCTGTCCGAGCGATCAAAGACATATACGAATTTATAGCCTTCGCCCACGACGCCAAAAAGCCGAACCCGGGCTTTTCCGCCCGGCTCGCCAAGCAGCTGTAGATTCCCCCCGGCCGGCCCCGCCTGAAAAGCCGTTCCTTGACCCAGTTGGGCCTCTCCTACCCCGAGATCAGCTTCAGGCAACACCCGGGCAAGTGGAGCATCCGAATGATAACCCAGCAAATCGCCTAAACGCGGCAATGTCTCGGCATCCTGGGGAGGCCGAGACTCCTCCCGCACGCCATCCCCATGACTCTCCTGCACCTCGGCCGATCGATTCGTGGGGGCCTCCGGCTGAAGGGTAATCCCCACCACTGCGGCGTGCTCCCGGCTTGTGCCCTTGGGAACTGGTCCTTGTAAACTCAGTCCGACGAGAACCAGCAAGACTGCATGGCAGACTAGAGAAAACCCCCAAGCCGCGGGGCGGATAGTCCACCTCTCAACTTGATGCTGCCCTCCCTCCGGCCGCCAGGAAACCTTCGAGGATATGGAGACTCCCCGGGGCCGGTCCAACGCCAATATCTTTCCCAAAAGCTCCACCACGTTCATCCCATGACCACCATAATGTCCCAAATCCGCGGAACGTTTCGGCGGAAAAGGCCAATCATTAACCCGGTAAAAGGCCAATTAGTAACCCCGGCAAGTTTCCGCTTTCCGATCCCTGGGCCCTGCATCCCCCTAGACCGCCTGAGCCCAACCCCCGAATGGGCAACCCGTTCTTCCCTCGGAACCACTCACAGCCGTGTCCTTTCAACCAATGGAGAGCAACAGCAAGGGGATTCTCCCACGTTAAGCATAACTCCACCAAAGATCACGTTAAGCATAACTCCACCAAAGATGAGGAATGGGCACGGAGAACCTCCGCACGGGATGTTACCAAAGTTGCCCCCATAGGATCTGGCCAAAGTTTCGAAAGTTACAACCTTTATTTGGACGCCAGGTTCCAGGGGCATAGAGGCTCGGCAAAGCCAGCCGTTTACGGCCACGAGACTCTTATACCACGATGACCATCTCACCAATCCGTGCTTTCGTCTCGGCAACCCCAACAAAATCGGCAACTGCAAACAAAAATTCTGCTTCTTACCCCAAAATAACGCTCAAGCTGGGATACCCGGGCCAGAAATTTCTTTTGCACCAGTCGCCAGGCAAGACGCCCGCGTCCGCCCTAGTACTGTTCCCATCACGCTAACCTCCATTGTTGCGGCTTCTATGGTTAGTCCACTTTTGGGCAGGCTCCACGTTACATGCCATTCGTTATTCTTTGTCGGGCATATTCTCTTTCTTTAATTCTGTTACTGTGTGTCGGGCCAAGGGGCTGGGACAAAGTCTTTTTCCAACATCTTCCGTTGGCACAATTCCCCGTCACCTAAGTTGAGCGAGGGGAAATTTTGGGCTGAGTTGAGGATAGTGACATGTCTTTCTGCGGGAAGAAAACTACCGAAAAAAACCTAAAACCACCAACAGGAGCTTCTTCGAAGGGAATTTTAGAAGCAACTGTTTGAAATCAGTCCTCGCGAATTCAGCCCCAAAACTGTATTTTGGACCCCATAGCGAATAAGGTGGCCTATCCGGATAGGAATCCTTACCTCAAATAACACCTTTCACAAGCCTGACCTCTCCCTCACCCACAACTCGGCGACCACCTCCTTCCTTCGCCACAGCATCTTCATTCGCCACAGAATGTTCAAAGGCACAGTAACAATCTCTAAAGTTCGCGCGCTTCACAGAAAGACCGGAACCGAGCATTGGCAAGAGGCTCATATCCCCCTGAATTGGCGGAGCGGTGGCATGTATCCTGGCCGGAACACCTTTACCATTTGAATATCGAAACCCGGGATAATCCCCCTCCATACTCGGATGCCAGCCATTCACCCTATTTCAGGGCTATCATGCCATGGCCTACCCAGCTTGCTAGGGGGCCATCACCTGAAACCGCCCAGGCTCCAGATGAGCTGAATTCTGGAAAGTCCAGATTCTGAATTCTGGAAAGTCCAGATTGATGTTAACTTTTTACCCCAACTATCCCATAATCTATGACAGCCCCGTTCCGCAAAACATTTTCCGCGGTTGATCGCTGCTAGCCCCACTACCACCCCATCCTCAACTGTTAACCCTTGCATACCGGCTATAAGTTCCAACATCCGGCCTTCCCTGGATCCTCGGGAGCTCGTCATCCCCTCTCTATAGGTGGTTACCATTAGATAATTAGGGTGGATACGGCATTAAAAACATGCCTGTCACCTAGCGGATGACTGGTTGGCAGCGGATAAAAAACGGGGCAGGAAAGCTTCGCATCATCACCGGTTAAGTGTATAATGTAGAAAAGCACATTTGCCAACTTTGTATTGGTTCCCAGAACATTTTGCTTGGGCAAGTTTTTGCTTGGGCGAGCGTAGGCCGACCCAGCAATGTTCTGAGGACGTCCACCGTTTGAACGACAGGATAAGCAAGGGCAATTTCGGCTTTGACCTCCGACAAATTATGTTATCACGGGGAGCGTTAACCGGCAAGGAAAACTGGTTGAAGATGTGAGGCGAGGGGATATGCTGATGAGGATTTCCGCCAAGACCGAGTACGCATGCATAGCGGTACTTGAGCTCGCAGCTCAGTACGGCACTGGGCAGCCTGTCCGAATCCGGAAGATCGCCGAACGACACGACGTACCGCCCCGATTTCTCGTTCAAATCCTTCTTCAGCTTAAAGGTGCTGGTCTAGTGGCGAGTACACGCGGGGCGGCAGGCGGTTATCACCTTGCCCGGCCCCCGGAACAAGTTTCTTTGGGGGAGGTCATGGAGGTGATCGAGGGAGGTGACGGGCAGCAGTGGCGGCCGAATGCCGCGGCCGACTCCCCCG
>Ga0308412_1001409_pt1 | contig 13133 bp, 11 predicted proteins | sample HotsprottomLayer_FD_202357 | JGI IMG/M metagenome (GOLD analysis project Ga0308412, IMG submission 202357) | Hot spring phototrophic mat microbial communities from Octopus Spring, Yellowstone National Park, Wyoming, United States -... | ecosystem: Environmental > Aquatic > Thermal springs > Hot...
TTCAGCATGGAAACCCAACTCGAAGAACTCGCTATGATTTGGGGCTATGAACGCAAGGACGAAAAAGAAAAAATGACCTTTCGCGTGTTCGCCGATGAAAAAAACAAAGTGGAAGTTGAACTCTAACCTACTTGCACCGATGACAAATAAGTATGTATCGCTGTTAAGGCAATATGATTTCAAAGTAACGCACGCACGTGTGAAATTGCTTGAACGGCTTGAATGTGCAACGAAGCCCATGACGGCACAAGAACTTCACGAAGAACTCGCCGATGGCAAGATAGATTTAGCGACCGTTTATCGCTCGCTCAACAAATTTGCTGATGCAGGGTTGATTGCTCGCGTTCAACTTGGCGATGAATTTGTCCGATTTGAATTTGTCAAACATCATCACCACCATCACATTGTTTGTAATAAGTGTGGGAAGGTTTCGGAGATAGAACTCTGCAATCTTGACGCACTCTCGAGTGCGATTGCAGAAAAGACAGGCTTTCGCAACATTGAGCATTATGTTGTCTTTCGTGGCGAATGTCAAGCGTGTGCGTCTCACCCATGAAGAAAGCATGCATTCGTATCGGCACGCGCAAAAGTCCGCTCGCACTTTGGCAAGCCGAATTTATCAAAGCCGAATTGCAAACACGCTTTCCTGACACTGAATTTTCACTCTGCCACATTCAAACCACAGGCGATAAAATTTTAGACTCGCCGCTCTCAAAAATTGGCGACAAGGGACTTTTCACGCGCGAAATTGAACATGCGTTGCTTCGCAGAGAGATTGACCTTGCCGTTCATAGCCTTAAAGACCTTCCAACGAAAACGCCCGACGGACTTGCGATTTCCGCCATCACCAAGCGCGAAGACACGCGCGACGTTTTGATTTCAAAAACTCCAACAACATTACTCACGCTTCCAAAAGGTGCGAAACTTGCAACAGGCAGTCTGCGCCGACGCGCCCAAGTGCTTGCGCTTCGCCCTGACCTTGAAATCCACGACATTCGCGGCAACCTCAACACGCGCTTCAAAAAATTTTTTGAGAGCCAGTTCGATGCGATGCTCCTTGCGTTTGCAGGCGTTCATCGCTTGAAGATGGACGACAAAATTTCTGAACTCATTTCTCATGACCTTATTCTGCCCGCTGTTGGACAAGGTGCGCTCGCAATTGAAACGCGCCAAGACGATACATTCATCATTGAGATGATTCAACTGCTGAATGACTTCGAGACCGAACTTGCAGTCAAAGCCGAGCGCAGTTTGCTTCGCTCACTTGAAGGCGGTTGCCAAATTCCTATCGGCGCATTTGCATCGTTTGATGATGAACATTTCAAACTCTCTGCGTTTGTCGGCTCGCTTGATGGCAAAGACACGCTCCGCGAAACCCTTATCAAATCACGCATTGCAAGCATTGCGGACGCCGAAGCCACTGGCATTGAACTTGCTGACCACTTGCGCCAAAAAGGGTGCGATAAAATTTTGAGCATGATTCGCAGTGCATCACATTGAGCACGTGCAAGCAAGGTGAAGAAACTTTTGGAGATTGAAATCAATGTTGTGAGATACTTATTTTCACGCAAACATGCTCAAATCGTTCTTGCATTTCAGTTGTCATACAGACTCCGATGAATCAACAAAAACATTTGATGCTTTGGACTGCGCTTTTAGCCGACGGCATCATGCTCAACTGTGCTTTTCTTCTCTACATTAAATTTCGCGAAGCCATACCTCTCGTGCGTTTCACTGACCAAGTGCCAATGCTTGTTCTGCCAATGCTTGTGCTGATGTTTTTCTGGTATGGGCTGTTTTGGCTTTTTGGGTTGTATGATGTGGAGCAGTTTGTCTCGCGCTACAAGCAAGTCTCGCTTGTTTTTCAAGCGGTTACAACGGGTGCGATTACGCTTGCCGTGTTTATTTATGTTGATGACTACCTTTACGAACAAGCGTCAGGCGTTGAAGTAACTTCGCGCGCACGGTTTGGTATCGTTTTTTATTGGGCGATTTTAATCTTCAGTGTCTCGTTTACGCGGGTGCTTCATGCAACCGTGATTCGCAAGCGTATTATGCGCGGCATCGGTCGCAAAAATGCCTTGATTGTTGGAACAGGCACACGCGCACAAGAACTTGCCACCGATATTGAAACACACCCTGCACTCGGATTAAACGTGGTTGGATTCATTAAAGAACATGAAAACGGTCAAGACACGACTGTTAAAGAAATTGTTGGAACGATTGATGAAATTCCCTCACTCATTCGGGCAAAGCAAGTGTCAACGGTTGTGATTGCGGCAGAAGTCAATCGGCACGATGAACTTCTGAAAATTATCGGACTGTGCGAAGGCAAAGGCGTCAGTTTGAAAATGCTTCCCGATATGTATGAAATCGTTTCAGGAGCGGCACAAACCACGCAGATTTACGGCATGCCACTGGTCAGTTTAGACCCAAAATTGCTCTCACCGATTGAAGCCAATTTGAAACGTATGTTTGATATTGTTGTCTCGCTCATCGTTCTGATTGCAGGGCTTCCGCTTTGGCTCATGATTGCTGTGGCAGTTTGGCTTGATACCAAAGCCTTTCCGATTTACTCGCAAACGCGCGTCGGCTTGCACGGTAAGCATTTCACGCTGTACAAGTTTCGCTCAATGCGTGCCGATGCGGAATCATCAGGACCAAAGTTGACGCAAAAAGAAGATGACCGAATTACGCCGCTTGGAAAAATTCTCCGCAAATATCGAATTGATGAGTTCCCACAGTTTTTCAACGTCTTGATTGGCGACATGTCGATTGTCGGACCGCGCCCTGAACGACCATATTTCATTGAAAAAATCATTCAACAAGCCCCACACTACACGCGTCTGCATCGCGTTAAGCCGGGCATCACCAGTTGGGGACAAGTCAAATACGGCTACGCCGCCAACGTCGATGAAATGGTCGACCGCCTCAAATATGATTTGTTCTACGTTGAGAATATGAGTTTCGGCATGGACATCAAGATTATTCTCGCCACGATTTATGTTGTCATCACAGGCAGAGGACAGTAGCATGCGGGGGTATGACCACATTCGTGCGCAAGGCTATAACATCTCTACAATTTTAGATTTCACAACAGGCTTTTTTGCGCTCACCTGAATTGCCTCACGAATACGCTTGGCAACAGGCTCAATCGCCGATTCTTTATCAGTAAAGATTTCAGCAACGACTTCGCCTTTTTTGATTTTATCCCCGACTTTTTTTCTGAACAAAATTCCTGCTTTGGGGTCAATCGTATCTTCTTTTTTCATGCGCCCTGCGCCGAGCGTAATAGCGGCAAGTCCAACTTCAAGCGCATTGATAGCGGAAATGTAGCCGTCTTTTGACGCCGTTACCTGTTCAGTGAGTTTTGATGTTGGATATTTCGAGAAATCTTTGAGTGGCGTAGTCTCTGCGCCTTGTGCGTCAGCAACATCTAAAAATTTCTCAAAAGCCTTGCCGTTTTGAAGTTGTGCTTTTGATAAGTCAATCCCTTCTTTGAGCGACTTTACTTTTTTTGCCAAGAGGAGCATTGCGCCTGAAAGCGTTAAGGAAACTTCGAGCGTATCTTGCACGAGTGCATCGTCTCGTCCCTGCAAGCACTCCATACACTCTTTGACCTCCAACCAATTTCCGACTGCGTAGCCCATTGGCGCGTTCATATCAGTAATAAAGGCTTTAACTTTTTTTCCATAACTCTCGCCAATCTGCACGAGTGTTTTCGCCAATTCTTTTGAGCGAGAATAGGTTTGCATAAATGCGCCGTTGCCTGTTTTGACATCAAGCACAAGTGCGTCAAGTCCCGACGCAATTTTCTTCGACATAATGCTTGAAGCGATGAGCGGAATAGATTCAACGGTTGCGGTTACATCGCGAAGGGCGTAGAGGAGTTTATCGAGGGGTGCGATTTCGTTGGTTTGTCCAATCAAGGCGCAGTGGTGCTGTTGAAGCATGGTGATAAAATTTTTTTCGGAGAGATTCACATTGAACTTCGGAATGGATTCGAGTTTATCTAATGTGCCGCCAGTGTGTCCGAGTCCGCGTCCTGAAATCATCGGCACAGCGACACCGAGACTGGCAACAATCGGCGCAAGAATCAGCGAGGTTTTATCGCCCACGCCACCCGTAGAGTGTTTATCCACTTTCGGTGCGTGAATCGCAGAAAGATTGACCACTTTGCCGCTTTCAATCATCGTTTTGCAAAGCGCGTGCATTTCGGACTTTGAAAGCGATTGAAAAAAAATTGCCATCAACATCGCCGAGACTTGATAGTCAGGAATCTTGCCTGCGTGATATGATGAAAAGAAAAAACGGATTTCTTCTTCGGTGAGCGGTTCGCCTTGACGCTTTTTGCGAATGAGTTCGACAGGATTCATTTAGTTTGACGAAATGTTAGACGCGACGCAGAAGCAATAAGTCTTGAAGGGTTCTGACACCGATTTTTTCAAACTGCTTGAAAATGCGAGCGGCAATCTGTGCAGTTACAAAGGCATCGCTAAGTGCGTGGTGGCGCGTCTCTTTTGGAACATGATATTTCTCGCAAAGTCTATCTAATTCATACTCTTCCATTCGGTGCGGATTGAGCAGTAAGTATTGCGAAGATTGTTCGGCGGAATCAACTGCGTGCGCCAGTTCAACCGTATCAGTGAAGTAGTTGATGAGCGACTTGCCGTAAAGGCGTTTCATTTCAGAGCCAATAAAGCCAATATCAAACAGCGCATGATGCGCCACAAGGACATCTGCCTTGATAAACTCTAAAAACTTCGGCAACACCTCTTCAACTGATGGTGCGGCAATGGTTTCCGATGGGGTGATGAAATGCACTTTTACCGTCTCGGCAGGCGCGCAATGATTATCAGGGTTAATGACCGCATAAAAAGTATCGTTCAAATCCACACGATAGCCTTTCATTCCAATCGCACCAATAGAAAGCAGTCGGTCGCCCTTCTTCTCTTCAAGTCCAGTCGTTTCCGTGTCAAAGACGACGAAGCGCAAATCGCAAATCGGCGTTTTCTTGTGAGGAAGTTGTTGGAGAAAGTAACTTTCAACGCTATGAGGCAAATTGGCAGGACGCGCATGCGTTTTACGAAATAAAGTCTCGAGCCACATGGCTTTATCAAGTTAATTGGATAGTTGATGAAAGGTAAGATGAATTGAGGTGTTATGCAAAAGGGTCTTGGAAAATTCATTGAGCGGAACAAGGGCATTTTGTATCTTTGCCCTTCATTTTTGAAAAACTTTACGAATGAGATTTCCTTCTTTGAACGTCAAATTTTTTCTTTCTTTCTTACTGATTAGCGTGCCGCTTTCAATGGCGGGGCAAGACGCATTGCAACAACTGCGCGACCAAACTTCTGCCTCGCTAGCCACAGGTGAAAGTCGGTCATCACTCTTAAAAAATTACTTTTCTTCGTTTTCCCAGGACCAAAATCTGCTTGACAAAACGTCTTTGATACAGCAACCTTCCACTGCATTGCAACCCTTTGTGCTTGAAGATGTGGTTGATCCAGAAAAGTATGTGCTCGGTCCTGGCGATGTGATTGAAATCAGCATTTTCACTGTATCACCGATTACGTTTCGCACAACGGTTTCTGCCGAGGGCGCACTCACGCTTCCGAATGTGGGCGAAGTCGCTGTGAGTGGAAAAACGCTGGCATCGGTCAAGCTTGACCTCGTGTTGCAACTTTCCAAGCAGTATAAAAGCAGTTCGGTTGCGATTACACTTCAACGTCCGAGAAATTTTTTGGTAACCGTTACAGGTGCGATTCGCACGCCGGGAAAGCACATTATTTCTTCGGTTGACCGTGTCGATAAAGCGGTAATTCTTGCCAACGCGCCGCCTGTTGAAAACGCGAATCTTGCGCCAACCTTACAAACGGAAAAACTCAATAGTGATAGGCTTTCGGTTCGGCTCTACCCAAATTACGCGCCTCTTTTGCAGCCGTCGCTTCGGCGAATCAAGGTGCATCGCAAAAGCGGAGAAGTGGTGGAGTGCGATTTAATCCGATTTTTTATGGCGGGTGATAATTCAATGAATCCTGTGTTGCAAGAAGGTGATGTGGTGGTGGTGCCTAATCTTGCGGTTGAGTCGGTGGAAAAAGTGGGCATCTATGGTGCGGTGCAAATTCCCGGACTGCATGAATACTCGCCGTTTGATAGCCTCACGACGCTCTTCAAAATTGCACAGGGCGCAACGCCAACTGCGGATTTAGAAAACGTGCAACTCGTGCGCAGAACAGCATCAGGATTCCAAACCCTGCGCATCAATTTTAGCGATATTCTATCAAAACGCGCTCCTGACCTTCCACTGTTGCCAAACGATAGAATTCAAGTGCCTGAAAAAAAGATGACAAAAATTGGTAATGTTACGATTAAAGGCGAAGTCCGATTTCCCGGATATTTTGCGATTGAAGAAGGAAAAACAACCTTGAAAGAAGTCGTTCAAATGGCAGGCGGATTCACGGAACATGCGCTACTCAACGGTGCCAAAATTTATCGCAAGCCGCGCACCGATGACCCAAACGCCAAAGAGCCGATTTCAATTACTGACCCCGGATTTGAACGCGCTCGTATTCTGCGTGGGAGCAATCTCAATCCTGAAGAAGCCCAAACATTCGATATTGATTACAACGCCCGACGTAATTATGTTTCCGTTAATTTTCAAGACCTCTTCCAAAGTGGAAGTTCAAAAGATGTGGTGCTGAAAGATGGCGATGTGATTCTCGTTCCAAAAGATGAGCAATTAGTGTATGTGTTTGGGCAGGTGCAGCGACCGGGATTTGTGAAGTATGTTAAAGGGTGGAAAGTGCGTGATTATCTTAATGCTGTCGGCGGTGAAACCAGCGAATCAACCGGTGACATCAAGGTGCTAAAAGCCAATGGCGATGAATGGAAAACGCCAAGCGATACAGAAGTTGAATCGGGCGATTGGATTATCGCGCCGAAAAAAGTGCGCAAGACCTTTGCACAAAGTGTTTCCGAATATGCGCCTATAATTTCACTCTTTACAACAATCGTAACTTTGGGCGTGTTGATTTTTCAATTAACACGATAGAACGATGGAAGAAACTCAACTGCAATCATCTGCACCTGCGAGAGAAAACGGACACACACCCGAAGCAACGATGCCGCAATGGTTAGTGTATTTGGAAATCGTGGTCAAGTGGCGCAAGTTCATTACAGTCTCAACACTGGGGGCAACCGTAATTGCACTCGTGGTAAGTTTTCTTCTGCCTGTTTGGTATCAAGCCTCATCGGTTATCTTGCTTTCTAATTCAAACGACTTGTTTGGCATTTCAAAATTTTTGGGTGGCGGCGTGTTTGAAGGATTGCTGGGAAAAGGCAAAGGCGATGACGCAGAACGATACGAAGCCATCTTCAAAAGCGAGCGACTACGCCTTGCCGTGATTGAAAAGTTCAACCTGATTCACGAGTATGAGTTCGATGAAGAAGGCACTCGTGAACCTATCAAAAATACCCTCAAAGAACTTGACCAAAACATTTCATTCAAAGAAAATAAAGACGGCTCTATTACCATTACGGCATGGTATAAACGCGACTCCGTGAAGGCGGCAGAGATGGCAAATTTTATCGTGGCAATGATGGATTCCATCAATCGACAATTAGCGACCGAATCTGCTCGCAATCAACGTATCTTTATTGAAAAACGCTATCAACAAGCTTTGTCAGATTTGAAAACCGCAGAAGAGCGGCTCAATCAATTTCAAAAAGAATACAAAGTCGCCGAAGTCAAAGACCAAGTGCGCGCCAGTTTAGAAGCCTCAGCGCAACTCGAAGCCAATGCGGTGCAAAGCGAAGTTGAGTATCAAGTATTGCGGAAAACATTAGGTGAAACACACCCACAAGTAGAAGCGGCAAGAAGCAAAGTCAGCGAACTGCGCCGTCAAGCCAAAAAATTTGAGTTGGGCGGATTAGAATCCGACATCATTATTCCGTTCAACAAAATGCCTGATGTCGCAATGGCATATTTGCGTTTGTATCGTGATGTCTTGCTTCAAACGAAAATTGTAGAATTTTTAGTGCCGCAATATGAGCAAGCCAAAATTCAAGAAGCCAAAGACACGCCAACATTGCTTGTTTTAGATAAAGCTCGTGTTCCTGAATGGAAATCAAAACCGAAGCGACTGTTTATTGTTGCAGGAGCGTTTATCGGCGCAGTGATACTCTCGATAGTGATTGCAATTGCGATTGAATTTTTCAGCGAGATGCAATCTACTTCTCCTGAAACAAGTCTACGCTTGCAACGGCTGTGGCAAACGCTTCGCAATGGAAAAACATACCACGCATAAGCCTTCCCTGCCTTAGTCTGAAAAAAGAATTGCAATGAATGAATAACCTCTCTTCATTACTGCTTGCTCCAACGCGCACGAAACAAGTTATCGCCAGTGCATTATTTTTTTTAGTGAGTGCGGTTCTTGTATTGCTATGGGTTAAACTTGAAGTGCAAGTGTTCTTTATGTTTCTCTTTGTAGGGATATGTTTTGGCTTATGTTTCTTTTGGGATAAAACGCCGTTCAACGCCGTTTATTTCTTGCTTGCAATGGCGTTTTTGTTGCCCTCATATTACCTCACGCTCATTTTAGTTGATGTAATTGGTATCTGTGGGTTAATTATCACATTTTTTTTCTTTGCCTATTTGCGCAAGCCCAAGTGGATTGAACGCACTACTTTGGTGGAGAAAGTGATTATGCTTTACTTTTTGCTGGCTACGGTTGCGACAGTTGCTCACCCTACAATTCTTTCAATCAGCATTTGGATTCAAGCGATTTTTCCGAGCCTTGCAGTGTTTGGGATTACGCGATATTATTTCTCAAACAAAACGCCTGATACAATGCTTCCGCTCTTTCGTGTGATTGCGCTCTTATGCGGATTCACGGGGGCAGTTTGTTTGTATCAATTTTTTTTCGGCGACTTGCCATTCTTCGGCGATTTTTTTTATGAGCGAGGACGATTTCACTTCGGGTGGTATGCGTCGCCAAAATTTTCCCGCACCTACGGATTTCAAGGGCATCCTGTGCCAAACGGATTTCTTTTAGCAGTGGCGTTTCCGATTACCATTCTAGCATTTTCAACTGCGAAAGAAAGAGTCCAACGATTTGCATTGTTTATCGCACTTGCATTTCACGTGATTGGACTGATTTTAAGTTTTTCGCGTGGCGCGTGGCTTTCTACCTTGCTTGCGTTTTCTTTTCTTGCACTGCGTCGCCCGAAATACCTTGTATTGACAAGCATTTTTCTATTGAGTGCGTTTTTAATGTTAAGCACTCTTCTTTCGTTTTACCCCGAACTTCAATCGCGGCTAACAACTTTTTCTTTTGAGTTCATCGCCAATGACCCCTCATTTCTTCATCGGCTCGCGATGTATGAGAGCGTTTATCGGATTCTGCAAGATTATCCCTTGTTCGGTGCGTCGCACATTGATATTGCCGTGCTTTACAAGCAATACAAAAACCCCTTAGACCCGATGAATGTGGCGGTGATTGATAATTCCTATCTCTTTGCGGGTGCAATGTTCGGCGTGATGTGTGGTATTGCTTACTTGGGAATTTTCATCTTGCTTTTAGCAAAACTCGTGATGCTTCAACAAAAAAAGGAGCAACCGCTGTTGCGCGATAGTGCAACATACCTGACAATGTCCGTGTTCATTTTGTTCGTCAATAGTTTCAATTTTGATGTGCAAACTTGGACGACAACGGCAGTGATGATTTGGCTGGTGATAGGTTGTTCGGTATCGCTGTTTTATCAAGCCGAGCGGGTTTCCACCACGAAACAAAGAACGGAGCAATGATTGCGGGAGTGAAAAATTTTTTTCAAGAAAATCGAACGGTATGGCGAAATTTTTTTTCACTTGGGGCAGTGCAAGCGGCGCAATTTCTTCTGCCGCTCATCACCTTTCCGTTTTTAGCGCGAGCGTTGGGAATGGAGCAGTTGGGAAAGTTGGCGTTTTGCACGGCGTTTATGCAGTATTTCTCAACGCTTGTGATTTACGGGTTTAATTTAGACATCACGAAAGAAATTGCGGTATCACGAAGCAATCCTGATGAACTCTCTCGGCTTATCCGTTCTACCTCAACTGCACGATTTTTACTGCTTGCATTAGCCTTTGGTTTAGCTTTGCCTGTAACTTTTCTTGTTGGAGAACTTCGAGAAAATGCTTGGTTGGTGTGCTTGATTGGGCTTCAAGTTGTGGGTGATGCGCTTTTGCCGATGTGGTATTTTCAAGGTATGGAATCTATGCAATGGATAAGCCTTGTACAGATTGGGCTTCGGGTGAGTGCCGCGCTGGGCGTGATTGCGTTTGTGAGAAACGAAAACGACCTTCTTCTCGCAGGCGCATTTCAAGCGATGCCCGTGCTTGTGAGTGGTATGGTTGGATTTTGGAAAATGCACCGCTTGCAACATTTGAAATTCGGTTTCTCATCGTTAGCTGAAGCGATTGAGCGGCTGAAAAGCAGTTGGTCGATTTTTCTTTCAATGCTTTCAGTGACGCTTTACACGAACACAAATATGTTTTTGCTCGGCTTATTTGCTCCAATGGAAAGCGTGGGTTATTTCACCGTTGCGGAAAAAATGATACGCGCCGCAATGTCGCTCCCAATGATTGTCGCGCAAGCCATTTATCCTCGCGTTAGCGCATTATTTTCTGCCTCGATTGAAGAGGGGAAATCCTTTTTGCGTCGCGTCGCACGAATTGGAACCATCGCCTTTACGGTGCTGGGGCTTTTGATTGTGGCAAGTGCCTCGTTCATCTGCGAACTGGTTGCGCCGCGCTCGTTACCTGTTTCACCGTTCTTGATTCAACTGATGGCATTCTTGCCGCTCAGTATGTTTTGGGATAACCTTTATGGCACACAAGTCTTGCTCAATTTTAATCGCAAGCGTGAATTTGCGATTGCCGTTTTCACGAGTGGTGTAGTGTCGGTTTGTGTTGCGCTGATAAGTTTGAGTGCGCTTAAAGAGTTAGGAGCAACATTGGCATTTATTGCTTCGCAACTAACCTTACTTGCGATGATGTTCACATTTGCCCGTCGCATCGGATTTCGTTTGTTTCAAACATCACCCGAATTAGCGAAACCGTGAAGCATGTCTATATCATTTTAGTTAATTACAAACGATGGCACGACACCGCCACGTGTTTGGAAAGTTTGTTTAAGCAAGACTATCCAAGTTTTACGGCTATCGTCGTTGATAACGATTCGCAAAATGCGTCGCTTGAACATTTGCAAGCGTGGGCGTTAGGAAAAACGATGATAAACGAAAAGCCACCATCACCACTCATAGAATTGATTGAGCCACCTGCCCCAAAACCAATTCCGTTCAAACGCTACTCGGAACAAGAAGCCGAACTAACCTTTGGAAAAACTGACACGGAACCGCTAATCCTGATTCAAGCCGAAAAAAATCGGGGCTTTGCGGCAGGCAACAACATTGCGCTTCGCTACGCACTTCCAAAATTAAATTGCGATTACATCTGGATTCTCAATAACGATACGCTCGTGCGACCTGACGCGCTTCGAAGACTGGTCGAACACATGGAAGCGGCAACTGAAAAAATTGGCTTGCTTGGGTGCAAGGTTCGTTACTTTCACATGCCAAGCCGATTGCAATGTGCAGGCGGCGCGACCTACAACCGTTGGACTGCCCACGCCCAAATGCGCGGCAACGGCGAACTCGACAGCGGACAATACGATTGCCCACAACCCGATTTAGATTTGATTCTTGGCGCATCTATCTTTTCTCCAAAAGCCTTTGTGAAAGAGGTGGGTTTGATGAACGAGGAATACTTCATCTACTTTGAAGAACAAGATTGGGCGGAACGCGCCCGCCAGAAAGGTTGGCACTTGGATTATGAATGGAAAGCCATCATTTATCACAAGGAAGGCGCAACGATTGGCGCAAATGCACATTCTCAATCGTCGTTCTTCTCACAATTCTATTGGCTTCGCAACAAGCTGCTCTTCACGCGCAAGTTTGGCTCTCGGCTGAATGTTCTCGTCATCTACATTGGATTTTTTTTCAACCTTGCAAAACGCTTGCTCAATGGTGAATTTTATCGATTTCAAGTGTTGAGCCAGTTGCTCTTCAACCCATCAATGACCTTCCCGAATGAAGAGACTGTTAGTTAACTTGTCGTACTACAATCGCAATGAATCAGGGTTGGAAATTTACGCCAAGAACATTTTGCCTTTCTTAAAGCCGCTCAATCCGATATTGCTTACAGCAGTGGCGTTTCCCGACTTTGAATGCTACGCCGTTCCTGAAACACTTTCTTCTCGCTATGAGTGGAGAGGACATCTGCGACGCTTAAAATGGACACAGGTTGAGTTGGCTCGTATTTACAAGCGTTTAGGAGCGTCGCTACTGTTTTCGCCGATCATTGAAGCACCAATTTTTTCAAATGTGCGAAGTGTAATCACGATTCATGATTCAATTCCGTTGCGATTTGGAAAACCGCTAAAATTTTCGCCGTCATATCATCAATTTGTTTTGCCGCTTGTGGCAAAGCGTGCGATTCATGTGTTTTGTAATTCGCACTCAACGGCGCAAGATGCAGTCAGGTTTTATGGCATTAGCGAAAACAAAATCACGGTTACGCACTTGGGCTTTGACCATGAGCATTTTCGTCCAATGCCGAAAGAGCGTGCGACAAAGTATTTCCTCTATCTCGGTCGACCTGATGTGAATAAAAACTTGTTTCGTGTGATAGATGCGTTCTGCGCCTTGACTTGTGAAGAACCGATTGAACTTTGGATTGCAGGCAAGAAAGATTCCGTTTATTATCCGCCTTTACAAGACTATGCCAACAAAACGGCTCGTGCGTCGCAGATTAAATTTTTAGACTATGTGCCGTATAGCGAGTTGCCGAAACTGATTAGCAATGCAGAGGCATTGGTGTTTCCAAGTTTGTGGGAAGGCTTTGGCTTGCCCGCGCTCGAAGCGATGGCGTGCGGCACGCCTGTGATTACATCGAATATCTCCTCGCTTCCTGAAATTGTCGGTGATGCGGCGTTGCTCGTCAATCCGTATCAAACAGAAGAAATTACCCAAGCCATGATGCGATTGCTTTACGACAAATCACTTGTACACGCGCTCTCACAAAAAGGTTTAGCACA
>Ga0308412_1001412_pt1 | contig 13108 bp, 10 predicted proteins | sample HotsprottomLayer_FD_202357 | JGI IMG/M metagenome (GOLD analysis project Ga0308412, IMG submission 202357) | Hot spring phototrophic mat microbial communities from Octopus Spring, Yellowstone National Park, Wyoming, United States -... | ecosystem: Environmental > Aquatic > Thermal springs > Hot...
GTCTGCACGCCTGGCTCGCCAGCCTCACGGAGTTGGGGGCCGGGCTGCTCCTGCTCGCCGGTCTGTGCACACCGCTGGCGGCGGCGGGGGTGGTGGGGGTGATGCTGGTGGCGTGGGTCACGAACCACCTGCGCAACGGGTTCTTCATCTTCCGTCCCGGTGAGGGCTACGAGTACGTGATGACGTTGTGCCTGGTCGGGGTGGCGATCGGGGCGCTGGGGGCGGGGGAGTGGTCGCTCGATCATGTCGTGGGGCTCGACTGGAGCGGGTGGTCCGGGTTGGCGATCGCGGTGGGTGCCGGTGGCGGCGGCGCCGCGGCCCTGCTGGCGGCCTGCTGGCGTCCGCCCCGCCCCGAGGCCGCCGAGGGCTGACCGGGTCCGTCGCGCCCGGCCCCCGGCGGTCCGCTCAGGCCCCGGCGCCCGGCGCGGCCGTCACGCTCGGCGATCGGGCCAGCGCGGTGGCGAGTTCGCGCACGACCACCCGCCAGTCACCCACGATGCTCACGTCGGCCGCGTCGTGGACGGGGGCGTCGGGGTCGTGGTTGACGGCGAGGACCGTGCCGGCCGCCCGGACCCCGACCAGGTGGTTGAACCGGCCGCTGGCGCCGATCGACACGAACAGGCGCGGCGACACCGACCGCCCGGTGATGCCGATCTGGCGCGCCCGGGGCAGCCAGCCCCGGTCGGTGACCTTGCGGGTGGCGCCGAGCTCGGCACCGAGGAGCCGGCGCAGGTCCTCCAGCGCCGGGTACTCGTCGGGCGGCACCCCCTGCCCGACCCCGAGCACCACCGGTGCGTCGGCGAGGACGTCGAGGTCGTCGTCGCGGGTGCGACCCAGCACCTCCACCCGTCGGCGGGGGGTCACGGTGAGCGAGCGGCGCACGGCGGTGCGGGCCCGGGGCGGTCGCCGGGGCAGCACCCCCGGTCGGACCGTGGCCATCTGCGGCCGCGACGTGCAGGTGATCTCGGCCACCAGCCGGCCCCCGAACGCGGGCTTGGCGGCGACGAGCTCGTCGTCGCGGGCCTCGAGGCCGACCGCGTCGCCGGTGAGGCCGGCGCCGAGGGCGGCGGCCACCCGCCCGAGCACCTCGCGTCCCCAGGCGGTGCTCGGGCCGAGCAGGGCCCACGGTCCCTCGGTGCGGCTCCAGGCGACCACGCCGACGGCGACGTCCTCCTCCACGCGGGCGCCCTGGAGGACCACCACCTCGTCGGCGCCCCAGCCACCGAGCGCCGTCGGGTCGGGGTCGGCGTCGGCGTCGGCCCACAACGCCACCACCCGGGTGCCGAGCCCGGCCGCGGCGCCCAGCAGCTCCCGGGTGAGCGTCGCCCGGTCCGGCTCCACCGCGACGCCGATCGTCCGGGCAGCGGTGCCGGATGTCGCCGGCACCGGGTCGGGCTCGGTGCCGACCGGGCTCCCGTCGAGCGCCCCCCGGGCCGCCAACGCCGCGATCGCCCGCCCGACCTGGTCGGGGATCGGCAGCCCGGGCCATCGCAACCGCTGCCGTTCCGCCTCCAGCACCCGGACCGGACCCACCCGGGTGGGGCTGGCCGCCGCGCCCCACGGTCCGGGACCCAGGGTCGGGGCGTCGAGTCGGGCGATGAGCCCGGCGGGGACGTCGGCACGCCGGTCGGGATCCACCTTGCACGGGTCGATGAGCCGCTCCGCCACCGACAGCACCGCCGGCAGGTGCACCCGGGCCTCCACGAAGCCGTCGTCGTGCTCGCAGCGGGCCTCCAGCACCCGGCCGGTGGACAGCCCCCCGCCCCGTCCGGCCGGGTCGTCGTCGATCCCGGCGGCGGGACCGACCCGTAGCCCGCGCACCCCGGTGAGGAACGGGAGGCCGGTCAGTTCGGCCAGTTGCGGGCCGACCTGCCCGGTGTCGGCGTCGACCGAGTTGCGTCCCAGGAGCACGAGGTCGAAGGGGCCGAGACGGTCGAGCGCGGCGGCCAGCGCCCGCGCGGTGGCCAGGGTGTCGGAGCCGGCGAACGCGGGGTCGGTCACGAGCACCCCGCGCGCCTCGACCCCCCGCTCGCCGGCCCAGGCCAGGGCCTCCCGCAGGCAGTCCTGCGCGCTGGGCGGCCCGAGGGTCACCACGGTGAGCGCCCCGCCGTGCTCGGCGACGAGCGCGGTGCCCTGCGCCACGGCGCGCCGGCAGTACGGGTTCATCTCCAGCTCGAGCCCCTCACGCACGAGGCGGCCGTCCGGCCCGAGGGTCATCGCCTCGAAGCGGGGCACCTGCTTCACGAGCGCGGCGACGCGGAGACCCATCGGCAGCGCAGCCTACCGGCGCCGCCGGCAAACCTGACTAACGTGTCAGGTCCATGGGCACCCGTGAGGCGGTGATCGTCGACTGCGCCCGCAGCGCGCTGGGGAAGCGCAAGGGTGCGCTGGCCGGCTGGCACCCGACCGATCTGCTCGGGTTCGTGTTGCGGGTGATGCTCGAGCGCCACGACCTCGACCCGGCCCGCATCGACGACGTGGTGGGCGGTTGCGTCACCCAGTCGGGGGAGCAGGGCTGCAACGTGACCCGCAACGCCTGGGTCGCCGCCGGCCTGCCCTGGTCGGTGCCGGCGACCACCGTCGACCGGCAGTGCGGCTCTTCCCAGCAGGCGATCCACTTCGCCGCCCAGGGGGTGCTCGCCGGCGCCTACGACCTGGTGGTCGCCTGCGGCGTGGAGTCGATGACCCGGGCCCCGATGTCCTCGAACGCCCGTGGCGGCACCGGGCCGTTCTCCCCCGCCTTCCTCACCCACACCGACCACACCTTGGGGATCCAGTTCTGGGTGGCGCAGGTGCTCGCCGACCGGTACGGGATCACCCGGGAGGAGATGGACGCCTACGCGCTGGCGTCACACCGGCGGGCCGCGGCGGCCACCGACGACGGCCGGTTCGCCCGGGAGACGATCCCGGTGCCGATCCGTGACCCGGCCAGCGGTGAGGAGACCGGAGCCGTGCTGAGAAGCGACGAGGGCATCCGCCGGGACACCACGCTCGAGCAGCTCGGCGCCCTCGGACCGGCCTGGACCTCCGACACGCAGCCCGCACCCGACATCACCGCGGGCAACTCCTCGCAGATGACCGACGGCGCCGCGGCGATGCTCATCGCCGAGGCCGGGGTGGCGGAACGGCTCGGCCTGCCGGTGCGGGCCCGGTTCCGGGCCTTCGCGGTGGCGGCGGAGGACCCCGTCATCGTGCTGTCGGCCCCGGTGCCGGCCACGTACCGGCTCCTCGAGCGCACCGGGTTGCGCATCGACGACTTCGACGCCATGGAGTGCAACGAGGCGTTCGCCGCGATCGCGCTCATGTGGGCCCGGGAGTTCAAACCCGATCCGGAGCGCTACAACCCCCGGGGTGGCGCCATCGCGCTCGGGCACCCGCTCGGGGCCAGCGGCGTGCGGATCATGACCACGCTGCTGCACCACCTCGAGGACACCGGCGGGCGGCTCGGGTTCCAGGTGATGTGCGAGGGCGGCGGGCAGGCCAACGCCACCGTCATCGAACGGGTCTGACCGGCCCGCCGACCGCGACCCCGGTCAGGCCAGAAGCCCCCGGTCGCGGCCCAGCCCGGCGAGCGCCTCGAGCTGCTCGCCGTAGTGGGCGGGGGAGTGGTGCACGAGCCGCACCGCCACGTGCGTCGCCCCGATCTCCCGGTGCCGGGCGAGCGCCTCGGCCACCCGGTCCGGCTCACCGAGGGGATCCCACGGACGGCGGTTCTGGGTGACCACCTGCAGCGGAACCCGCCGACCGGCCCAGTCGTCGGTGCCGGCGGCCCGGCGCAGCAGGGCCCCCAGATCGGCGGTGCCGAGCCCGAACGGGGCCCAGCCGTCGCCGAGGCGGACCGCCCGCCGCAGGGAGCGGCCGGTGCGTCCCCCCACCCAGATCGGCACCCGTGCCTGGACCGAGGTCGGTTCGGTGACCACCCCCTCGAAGGCGTAGTGGGATCCCCGATAGCGGGGACGGGCGGTGCCGAACGCGGCGCGCAGGGCGCGGATCGCGTCGTCGGCCCGGGGTCCCCGGTCCTCGAACGGCGCGCCGAGCAGGCGGAACTCGCCCTCCAGGGTGCCGACCCCCACGCCGAGCACCAGCCGTCCCCCCGAGAGCCGGTCGAGGGTGCCGTAGCGTTTCGCCAACGCCAGCGGGTGGTGGTAGGCGAGCACCACCACGAAGGTGGCGAGGCGGATCCGGGTGGTGCGGGCGGCGAGCCAGGCCAGCGTCGACGCCGGGTCCCAGTACACCCCGCCGCGGGTTTCGACGTCGCCGACCGGGACGGCCACGTGCTCCGAGCAGGTACAGAAGTCGTAGCCCAGGCGGTCGGCGGCCGCCACCACCGCCGCCAACTCCTCCGGTCCGGCGTCGACCTCCCACCGGGCGTGCGCGGCGGGCAGGCGGGTGACCACCGGGGTGACGATTCCCAGCCGCAGCTCCCGGGCCGGGTCGTGGTGCATGCGTCGATCCCGTGCCGGGTGGCTCAGCGGGAGGCGAGCATGCGCAGCGCCTTCTTGGCGATGATGTTCTTCTGGATCTCGGTGGCGCCGGCCCCGATCGACGTGTAGCGCTGCCAGGCGTAGTTCCGGGCCCAGTGCCCGCCGTCCACCGCGTCGGGCCCACCCCGGGCCAGGACCCCGGCCGGGCCGAGCAGGTCGACGGCGAGCTCCGCCAGGTTCTGGGCGATGGAGGACCACTGCAGCTTGGCCAGCGGCACTTCCGGCCAATTGGGCTGCCCCTTCTGGATCTTCGTGAGGGCCCGGTAGTTGAGCAGGCGGGTGAGCTCGATCTCGGCGAACGCCCGTCCCACCCGCTCCCGCAGGCCCGGATCCCGCAAGGCGTCGGGGTTGACGGAGCGGGCGGCGGCCACCATCGCCCGCAGATCGGCGGCCATCGTGATCGACAGGCCGGCGGTGCCGACCCGCTCGTGCCCCAGGGTGGTCATCGCCACCTGCCAACCCTCGCCCTCCGCCCCCAGCCGCGCGTCGAGGGGGATCCGGGCGTCGGTGAAGAACACCTCGTTGAGCATCTCGTCGCCCGTGAGATCCCGGATCGGTCGGCACTCCACGCCGGGGGTGGTGAGGTCGACGATGAACGCGGTGATCCCCGAGTACTTCGTCTCCCGGCTGCGGAGGGTGTCGGGGTCGGTGCGGAACAGGAACAGGCCCCACCGGGCCAGGTGCGCGGAGGAGCACCACGTCTTCTGGCCGTTCACCACGTAGGTGTCGCCGTCGCGGATCGCCAGCGTGCGGATGTTGCCCAGGTCGGAGCCCGCCTCGGGCTCGCTGAACCCCTGACACCAGTGGTCCTCGGCCCCGAGGATCGACGGCAGCCAACGCCGCTGCTGCTCCGGGGTGCCCCACCGGATGATCATCGGGCCGATCTGCCAGATCCCGTTGGCGTTGTAGATCCCCGGGGCCCGGACCCGGGCCATCTCCTCGGCGTAGATCGCGTTCTGCACCGGGGTGGCCTCCCGGCCGCGCCACTCCCGAGGCCAGTTGATGGCGGCCCAGCGCCCCTCGTTCAGGCGTTGCTGCCACGCCCGGCGGCGCTCCTGGCTGCGGCTGAAGGCGTGCCCGTCGTCGGCACCGCCGCCCTCCGGGGCGTCGGTGTCCCATTCGGCGAGGAACTTCGGCAGGTGCTCGTCGAGCCAGGTCCGCAACTCGTCGCGGAACGCCTCGTCGGCGGCTGTGAGCGAGAAGTCCACCCGCAAAACCTAACACGCGTGTCAGGTTCGGCCGGTAGGCTCGCCCGCCGTGGACTTCCAGCATTCGCCTGAGCAGGAGGCGCTCAGGGAGGCGGTGCGCGCCTTCCTCACCGACCGGTTCCCGCTCGAGGAGGTGCACCGTCTGGCCGACGATCCCCGTGGGTTGGAGCCGGCGCGTTGGGCCGAGCTCGGCTCGCTCGGCTGGACCGGCGTGCTCGTCCCCGAGTCGGCGGGTGGGCTGGGGCTGGGGCTGCTCGACGCCGCGGTGGTGCTGGAGGAGATGGGCCGGGTCCCGTTCCCCGGCCCGTACCTGAGCGCCGCGGTGCTCGTGCCGCTCGCCGCCCGGCACCTCGGGGCGTCAGGCCTGCTCGACGGCGTGGCCGACGGCCGCCGGCGCGGCACGGTGGTGCTGGACGAGGTCGGCGGTGACGACCCGGTCGCCCGGATCCGCACCCGGGCGCGCCGGCGAGGGGCGACCTGGCGGTGCAGCGGGCACCTGCCGCTCGTGCTCGACGGACCCGGCGCCGACTGGGTGCTCGTCCCGGCCCGCACCCAGGAGGGCATCCGGGGATTCCTGCTCGAAGGGGTCACGGTCGAGGCCGTCCCGTTGCTCGACCCGACCCGCAAGGCCGGTCGGCTGCTCCTCGACGAGGTGCCCGCCGAGCCGGTGGGGTGGGACGGCGATCAGACCGCGGCGTGGCGCCGGATCGCCGACGACGCCGCGGTCGCGCTGGCCGCCGAGCTGGTCGGGGTGGCCGACCGGGCGCTGGCCGACGCGATCGACTACGCGAAGCAGCGCGTCCAGTTCGACGTGCCGATCGCCAGCCATCAGGTCATCCAGCACAAGCTCGTCGACATGCTCCACGCCCTCGAGCTGGGTCGGGTCGGGGTCCACTTCGCCGCCTGGGCCTCCGACGTCGACGACCCGGCCCGAGCGCGGGCCGCGGCGATCGCCAAGGCGACGATGGGGGAGGCCGCGGTGGCGGTGACCGGCGAGAACATCCAGGTGCACGGCGCCGTCGGGTTCACCTGGGCGCAGCGCGCCCACTACCTGTTCAAACGGGCGAAGCAGAACGACGTGCTCGTCGGCGGGCGGTCCTGGCAGCTCCGCCGGGTGGCCGACCTCGTGCTCGCCGAACCGTGAGCCGCCGCCGACGGTGACGGTGGGCGACGACCTCGGCCGGGCGGTCGCCGAGCACGTCCGTCCCGGCGACACCCTGCACCTCGTGGTGGGCCACCACCGCTGGTCGGCGGCGGCCCGTGCGCTCGTGCGGCACTGGTGGGGCCGCGACCCGGGGTTCACGCTGGTGATGCTCAGCCTCTCCAGCCTCGGGGCGCTGTTCTTCCGCGGCGGGCTCGTCCGCAAGGTGGTGACCGGCTACTCGGGTGACACGTTCCCCAGCTTCACCCCCAACCCGTGGTTCCAGCGGGGCTACGACACCGGGGCGGTGGAGGTGGAGCACTGGTCGTTCCTCGCCCTCACCCAGCGGCTGGAGGCCGCCGCCCGGGGGCTGCCCGCGGTGACCACCCGTTCGGTCGCCGGGTCCTCCATGGAGGCCAACGAGGCCTACAGCCGGGCGCACACCGCGTTCGGGGAGGTGGGGCTGCTGGCCCCGCTGGTCCCCGACGTCACGGTCATGCACGCCCCGCTGGCCGACCGCGCCGGCAACCTCGCCTTCGCGCCCCCGGCCCTGGAGGGGTTCTGGGGTGCGCTGGCCGCCCGGCGGGGGGTGATCGCCTCGGTGGAGGCGGTCGTCGACGACCTGCGGCCGTGGTCGGCGTTCGTGCGCATCCCCGCGCACCGGGTGCTGGCGGTGGGGGTGGCGCCGCTCGGTGCGCATCCCGGCGGCCTGTTCGCCCGGGACCTGCCGGTGGAGGGCTACGCCGAGGACTACGACTTCTGGATCGAGGCCCGGGCGGCGACCCGCCGCGACGACTACGACGACTGGATCCGCCGCTGGATCCTGGAGCCTGCCGACCACGACGCGTACCTGGACCGCCTCGGCGAGGCGCGGGTCGCGGACCTGCGGGCCCGGGCCGCCCACGGGCCCGACGCCGGGGGATCGGACGGGTCCGACCCGGGCCACGGCGACGGTGACGGTACGGAGCGCGCCGCGAACGCCTGGGAACGGGCGGCCGCCTGGGGGGCGCGGGCGGTGGCGGAACGGGTCGCCGACGCCGGGTTCCACGCCGTGCTCGCCGGCGCCGGGGTCGCCAACCTCGCCGCCTGGCTCGGGGTACGCCGGGCCCGGGCCGCCGGGGCCGACGTGCACCTGTGCGCGGAGATCGGCCTGTGGGGCTACGACCCGGTGCCGGGCGACCCGTTCGTCCTCAACCACCACAACTTCCCGACCGCCACCATGCTCGCCGACGCCTCGATGATCCTCGGCGCGGTGGCGGGCGGGCACCACACCCGCCTGCTCGGGTGCCTCGGTGCCGCCCAGGTCGATCGCGACGGCAACCTCAACACCACCCGCCTGCCCGGCGGCCCCACCCTGGTGGGCTCCGGCGGCGGCAACGACGTGGCCTCCGCCGCCGAGGAGTGCCTCGTGGTCACGACGCTGCGGCCGGACCGCACCCCGGAACGCTGCGGGTACGTCACCTCACCCGGGCGGGCCGTCACCCGGGTGGTCACCGACCTCGGCACCCTGGCCAAGGACCGCCCCGGCGGGCCGTTGCGCCTCGTCGCCGTGCCCGCCGGCCCGGAACCGCTCGCCGAGCGGGCCCGGCGGGCGGTGCAGGCGTGCGGGTGGCCGCTCGAGGTGGCCGAACCGCTGGCCGAGCTGGTCCCGGCCACCGCCGACGAGCTCGGTGCGCTGCGCCGCTGGGACCCCCACGGCTGGTTCCTGCGGGGCTGACCGGCGCCGGGATGTTCGCCGCCCCGTCACCGGCCCGTCACCCGACCGGACGGCTCCCGGGCCGAGTGCCGGTCTAGTGTTCCGCCGGTGAGCGGCGTCAGCTTCGAAGGGGTGACGAAGCGCTTCGGCGACGTCGTCGCCGTCGACGACCTCACCCTGGAGGTGTTCGACCACGAGTTCCTCGTGCTCCTCGGCCCCTCCGGGTGCGGCAAGTCGACCGCGTTGCGGATGGTGGCCGGCCTCGAGGACCCCACCGCCGGGATCATCCGTATCGGGGACCGGGTCGTGAACGACCTCGAGCCCCGCAACCGCGACGTGGCGATGGTGTTCCAGTCGTACGCCCTGTACCCCCACATGACCGTTCGGCGCAACATCGAGTTCCCGTTGCGCACCCGCAAGATCCCGCACGAGGAACGCGAACGGGCGGTGCAGGAGGCGGCCGGGGTGCTGGGCCTGAAGTCGCTGCTCGACCGCAAGCCCGGGCAGCTCTCCGGCGGGCAGCGCCAGCGGGTGGCCCTCGCCCGGGCGATCGTGCGCCGCCCGTCGGTGTTCCTCATGGACGAGCCGTTGTCGAACCTCGACGCGAAGCTGCGGGTCCAGACCCGGGCCGAGCTCATCGAACTGCAGCGCCGGCTCGGGGTGACGGTGATCTACGTCACCCACGACCAGGTCGAAGCGATGACGATGGGGCACCGCATCGCGATCATGCACGAGGGGGTGCTCCAGCAGGTCGGCCCGCCCCAGGCGGTGTACGAGCGGCCGGCGAACCTCTTCGTCGCCCGGTTCATCGGGAACCCGCCGATGAACACCGTGGTCGGGGTGATCACCGAGCGGGATGGCCGGCTGCACCTCGCCCTGCCCGGTGGGGAGCAGCCCCTGCCCGAGTCCCTCACCCCGACCCTGCGGGCCCGGGGCATCCGGTCGGTGGTGCTGGGGGTCCGGCCCGAACATCTCGTCGTCGACCCGGCCGGTCCGGTGCCGGCGACCGTCGCGGTGGTCGAGTCCCTCGGGCACGAACGGCATGTGCTGTGCCGGCTCGAGGACGGCCAGTTCGTGATCCTGCGTATCGCCGCCGACCAGGCGCCCCCGGGGGAAGGGTCCATGGTGCGGCTGAGCGCGGATCCCGCCCATCTCCACCTCTTCGACGCCGAGACCGAGGTGCGGATCGCCGCCGAAGGGGTCGGCGCGGTGGCGGAGCCGGCGCGGTGAGCGCGCTGCCGGTTCCCGGACCGGTCGCCGCCGGCGCGGGCGCCGGGCGCACGACACGCCTCTCGAACAAGCGGGTCCGGGAGGCGGCGCTGGCCTACCTGCTCATCGTGCCGTCGCTGCTGGTGTTCGCGGTGTTCGTCTTCTACCCGTTCTTCAAGAACTTCCAGCTCGGCTTCTATCGCACCCCGCCGTTCCCGGGCCTGCCGAAGACCTGGGTCGGCTTCGACCAGTACCGCGAGGTGCTCACGTCGAAGGAGTTCCGCGACAGTCTCTGGACGACGGTGCTCTTCGCGTTGATGACGGTGCCGGCCGGCATCGCCCTCGGCCTCGGCCTCGCGGTGCTCGCGCACCAACGGCTCCGGGGCATCGGGATCTACCGGACGATCTTCTCCTCCACCGTGGCGACCTCGGTGGCGGTCGCCTCGGTGATCTTCGGGACCCTCTTCAACCCGCAGGTCGGGCTGCTGCCCTGGCTCGGCATCAACCCGCAGCCGGCGATCCTCGACAACCCGGACCTCGCGTTGCCCGCGGTGGCGGTCACCACCATCTGGCAGAACCTCGGGCTCTCGTTCATCCTCATGTCCTCGGGGCTGCAGGCCGTGCCCGACGAGATCCTCGAAGCCGCCGCGGTGGACGGTGCCCGCCCGTTCACGCGCTTCTGGCGGGTGACGGTGCCGTTGCTGTCGCCCACGATCTTCTTCGCGGTGGTGATCGGCACGATCTTCGCCTTCCAGACCTTCGGCCAGATCGACCTGCTCACCCAGGGCGGACCGCTCAAGCGGACGAACGTCCTCACCTACTTCATCTACACCACGCTGCGGAAGCAGAACAACGACGGGAAGGCCGCGGTGCTGGCCATCGCGCTGTTCCTCATCACGCTGGTGCTCACCCTGGCCCAACAGCGCTACCTGGAGCGGAGGGTGCACTATGCCCGCTGACGCGACGGTCGCCCTGGAGACCCCCGGGGTCGCCCGGACCACGGCACCGCCGGTGGTGGTGACGCGCCGGGGGCGGGTCCCGCACCTCCTGCGGCTGGCGCTGCGGTACCTCGTGCTCACGGTGCTGGCGTTCATCGTGATCTTCCCGATCTACATCACGGTGGTGAACTCGCTGCTCGTACCCGACCAGATCGCGGCCCGGCCCCCGAAGTTCTTCCCCACCGACCCGCAGTGGGGCTCGTACCGGCAGGCGTGGACGCAGGGCAACATGTCCCGCTACCTGTTGAACTCGGCCATCGTCACCGCCGCGATCACCGTGGGCCAGGTGGTGACCGCGATCCTGGCGGGCTATGCGTTCGCGTTCCTGCAGTTCCCCCTCAAGCGGACGCTGTTCGTGGTGTTCCTCGCCACCCTCATGGTGCCGTTCGAGGTGACGATCATCGTGAACCTCACCACGATCGTCGACCTCGGTTGGTACGACACCTACCAGGGGCTCGTGGTGCCGTTCCTCGCCACCGGGTTCGGCGCGTTCCTCATGCGCCAGACCTTCCTGCAGGTGCCCCGCGACCTCCAGGACGCCGCCGCGCTCGACGGGTTCGGGCACTGGCGGTTCATGACCCGGGTCGCGGTGCCGCTGGCCCGCCCGGCGGTGGCGGCGCTGGCGGTGTTCGGGTTCCTCGGCGCGTTCAACCAGTACCTGTGGCCGCTCATCGTCACCAAGGACGATCGGCTGCGCACCGTCCAGATCGGGTTGAAGCAGCTGCGGTCGGTCGCCATCGACCAGGTGAACGTGACCTTCGCCGGGGTGATCATCGCCGCCGCTCCGCTGTTCCTGCTCCTGCTGCTGTTCCAGAAGCAACTCGTCCGCGGGCTCACCGCGGGTGCCGTGAAGGGCTGACCCCACCCCCCAGGGAGGCCGACCATGCGAATCCCCCGAGCGAACCCGACCGTCCGGCGCACCACCGTGGTCGCCGCCGTGCTGGTGTGCGTCGCGCTCGTGACCGCCGCCTGTGGCGGTGGGGGCGGCGGCAACGACAACGACGGCGGCGCCGCGGACGGGAAGCTGCCCCCGTGCCCGCTGGAAGCGTTGGAGCGGGCGTCGAAGCCGGTCGAGGTGGTCGTCTGGCACGGGCTCAACGAGGCGTTGCTGCCGGCGTTCGAGCCGCTCGTGGAGGAGTTCAACCGCAGCCAGTCGGACGTGCGGGTGAAGCTGGTGGCCCAGGGCGGCTACGACGACGTGCTGGAGAAGTTCAAGGCCGGGCTCGCCTCGGGCGACCTTGCCGACCTCATGCAGCTCGAGGACACCGCCACCCAGCTCGCCGCCGACACGCAGGCGATCTTCCCCGCCCAGGCGTGCATGGAGGCGGAGGACTTCCCGATCGCAGACGTCCTCCCCAGGATCACCTCGTACTACTCGGTGGACGGGGTGCTCCTGCCCGCCTACTTCAACACCTCGAACCCGATCCTCTACTACGACAAGGCGGCGTTCGAGAAGGCGGGCCTCGACCCCGACACCCCACCGGCCACCCTGGAGGAGGTGAAGGAGTACTCCGAGAAGCTCGTCGCCGCCGGCTACCCGCAAGGGTTCGCCCTCAAGACCGAACCGTGGTTCCTCGAGCAGTGGTCGGCCAAGGGTGGGGTGACCTACGTGAACAACGGGAACGGGCGGCGGGCCCGGGCCACCGCGGTGACCTGGGACAACCCGGTGATGACCGAGGTCTTCACCTGGATGAAGGAGATGGTCGACCGCAAGCTGGCCGTCGCCACGACCGGGATCGACAACTTCTTCGCCGTGCGCAACGGGGAGGCGGCCATGACGATCGACACGTCGGCCGCGCTCGGACGGGTCACCGAGGTCATCGAGAGCGGCCAGGGCGGTGCGGTCCGGCTGGGGGTCGGCCCGATGCCGGGGCCGTCCGGCAGGGGCGGGGTGCTCGTGGGCGGCGGTGGCTGGTACCTGTCGAAACGCTCGGCCCCGGAGAAGATCGCCGCGGCGTGGAAGTTCGCGAAGTTCCTGCTGGAACCGCGCAACGCGGCGTTCTTCTCCGCCAACACCGGCTACCTGCCGATCCGCAAGGCGGCGCTCGACGAGCCGGTGCTCACCGAGCAGTGGGCCCGCTACCCCGGCTTCCGGATCGCGTACGAGCAGCTCGTGAAGGGGGTGAACAACGACGCGACCGCGGGACCGCTCATCGGAGACTACGTGGGGCTCCGGGAGGTCGCCCTCAACGCGATGCAGCAGATGTTCACCCGGGGCAAGGACCCCAAGGCCGCGCTGCGTGAGGCGACCCGGAAGGCGAACGAGGTGATCCGGGAGTACAACGAGCGCATCGGCGGCTGAGCCGCCGGCCTCGGTGACCAACGGTGGCCCGGCGCCCGGCGCCCCGGGCGGCTAGCCTCCGCCGCTCATG
>Ga0308412_1001415_pt1 | contig 13101 bp, 8 predicted proteins | sample HotsprottomLayer_FD_202357 | JGI IMG/M metagenome (GOLD analysis project Ga0308412, IMG submission 202357) | Hot spring phototrophic mat microbial communities from Octopus Spring, Yellowstone National Park, Wyoming, United States -... | ecosystem: Environmental > Aquatic > Thermal springs > Hot...
CCTCGCGCGCTGGCAGGCGGAATGGGTGGCGGCTCGTCTCCGCGACGCTTGGCCCGGCTTGACCGTCGAACTCGTCGAAATCAAAACCCTAGGCGACCGCGACCGCAACTCCCCCCTGGCCTCCATCGGCGGCGCGGGGCTCTTCACCAAGGAAATTCAGCGCGCTTTGCTGGATTGCCGGGTAGAGATCGCCGTCCACAGCCTCAAGGATCTGCCCACGCAGCCGGTTGAAGGATTGATCCTGGGGGCGGTCCCGCCCCGCGAGGAACCCCGCGACGCCCTGATTGCTCCGGCTCACGGTCTACTCGAACACCTTCCCGCCGGAGCCCGGGTCGGCACCGGTTCGTTGCGCCGCCGAGCCCAACTGTTGTGGATGCGTCCCGATTTGGAAGTCGTCGGAGTGCGGGGCAACGTCGAAACCCGACTCAACCACGCCCTTGAAGGTCGTCTCGATGCTGTACTGCTGGCGGTCGCCGGTCTGCGTCGCCTGGGTCTGGACTCGGCGATCACCCAAACTCTGGGACCGCCCGACTTTCTGCCGGCCGTCGGCCAAGGAGCGCTAGGGATCGAGTGCCGCGGCGACGATCCCGATACCCTTGCCCTGCTCGCCCCGCTGGACGACCCAGCCAGCCGCGCCTCCGTTCTGGCCGAACGCGCGCTGCTGGCCGACCTGGAAGCCGGGTGCATGGTCCCCCTGGGAGCCTGGGGCCGCTCGGAGGCGGATGGCCTTCTCGCGCTGGATGCGGCGGTGCTGGACCCCGCCGGACGCCAACGCCTCGCCGCCCACGCCTCCGGTCCAGCCAATGACCCCCAAACCCTAGGGTTGGCCGTTGCCGCCGAGCTCCGCCGCCAAGGGGCTGAAGCCCTCCTGCGTCCTTGTGGCGAAGAACCGGCGAAGGAATCGTCCTCGTCTCATTAATGCAAAGAGGATTGATAACATACTCATGAGACCCGAGGGGAGAGCAGTGAAGACCGGGGAATTGCCCGCTCCTCACTCCACTGGCTCTTTCTTCTAGGAAAAGCATGAGCGGGCGATGCTTGGAGGAGGCGTCTCCCAAGCGATGGAACACAACTCAGACTAGCGCCCGCAGGCGTTCGAGACGCTCGATGGCTGCGTCGAGGGTCTCGTCGCGTTTGCAGAAGCAGAAGCGGACCATCGAGCGGCCCAACTCGCGGTGATTGAGGAAGAAGGAGGAGCCAGGAACGGTGGCCACGCCGTAGTCGCGGACCAACCGTCGCGCAAAGTGGGTGTCCGACTCGCCGGGGGCAAAGGCGTCGAAGTCGGCCATGACGTAGTAGGCTCCCTCGGGGCGGGTCAGCCCAAAGCCGATTCGTTCCAGGGCGTCGCAAAGCCGGTCGCGTCGGGCCTGATAGTCGGCGGCGAGACGGTCGTAGTAGGATCGTGGCAGGCGATAAGCGACCGCCCCGGCCTCCTGCAGGGGGGCCGCTGCGCCGATCGAAACGAAGTCGTGCATCTGTCGGAAGGCTTTGGTCAAGGGGGCGGGGGCCAGGATCGTGCCGATGCGCCAGCCGGTCACCGAGTAGGTTTTGGACATGCCGCCGATCACCACCGAACGTTCCTTCATTCCGTCCAACGCCGCCAAACAGCGATGAACTCGACCATCATAAACGATGTGTTCATAGATCTCGTCGGTGATGGCGACGACGTCCCAACGCTGGCAAAGGCTGGCGACCGTCTGAAGTTCCTGGGCGTTGAGAACGGTTCCGGTGGGGTTGTTGGGGTTGCAGAGGATGATGGCCTTGGTACGGTTGGTGAAGGCGGCGGCCAGTTCGTCGAGGTCGAGCCGCCAGTGGGGCGGACGCATGGGGACGAATCGCGGTTCAGCCCCGGCGATAACGCAGTCGGGCCAGTAGTTTTCATAAAACGGCTCGGTGAGGATGACCTCGTCGCCGGGGTTGATGAGCGACATGAGCACCACCAGCATGGCCTCGGTCGAGCCGCAGGTGACGGTAATCTCGGTTTCGGGATCGATCGGCAAATGAAGATGCCAACCAGCGTGTTCGGCGATCGCCTCGCGCAGGGCGCGGGCTCCCCAGGTGATGGCGTACTGATTGATGTCGCTTTGGATCGCCTGGCAGGCGGCCTCCTTGATTTCCCGGGGGGCCGGAAAGTCGGGCATCCCCTGAGCGAGATTGACCGCCTGGTGGCGGGCCGCCTCGATCGACATGCCCCGAATCACGCTCTCGGCGAAACGCGCTGTCTTGGTCGCCAGCAGCGGGGAGTTCATCGTGGCTCGTTCCGTCCGTTGGAGAAAAGGGCGACTTCAGTTGGGCTGAGTGGGGAGGAGGAGAGAGGAGGAATCGGTTTGCGGGGCGATCACCTCCGACCACGCGCGTCCTCACGTCATTGTGGTCGAATCACCCCACACGGTTCAAGGCGAGTTCGTTCCATCCCACTTGATGGTGTCCCGTCGCAAGTCGAGATCGGTGAGTCTCAAAGGCGTGGCGCGGTTCGGGTTGACCAATTCGAGCGACGCTTCCATACTAGCGACCGCGCGAGGAAGGCTTGTCACCCGCCACGGAACGGATCGGTCATTCACGCAAGGACGCGCAACCCGCCATGAATCGGCACCTGTTTGGTTCCCATTGGGGACGGTGTTCGGTCATCGTCCTGCTTACCGCCACGACCTGGAGTCCGCGCACCCTGAGTGCGGACGACCCCCGCCCGACCTCTCCACCCTCCGCCAACCCGGCCACGTCTGCCGAGTCGAACGAAAGGGCGCTCGACGCTCGGATTGACCAGGCACGCGCTTTGCTCAAGCGCGACCGTCCCGAGCAAGCTGCGCGACTTTTGGAACCCCACTTGTTGGAGTGGGCACAGCTTGATCCCACCCAACGGATCGCGCTCGTCAACGAACTGCGCGCCTGCTATCGCGGCGCGATTCAACAGCATCGTCTGGCGGGGCGGTCCCACAAGGTGGACGAGTTCGAGGAAGGTTTGGAGACGCTGGCCAAACTGCGGGTCGCCGCCGCTCGACAGGTCGCGCCGCGATCCTCGTCAACCAGGGACTCGGCGACCAAGCCGAATGAAGGACGCAACGGGCTGGAACCGCCCAACTCCCCGCTCCACGATTCCAACCTGAACGGCCTCTTCACCGACTTGCCCACGCCTCCGACTCCCTTGGAGGCCGACGAGCCTCCACACCCTCTCAATCGCCAACCGCGGGGGGGCGAAGCCGGGAATCGCTCGCTGGACCCCCCTTCATTCACCTTCGATCCGGCGTCAAGCGACACGAAGCGTGACCACGTTGATATGTTCAAGGATGAGGATAAGGCCAAAGAAGGAATCGACACCGGAGTCGAGGAATTGGCTGAGGAGTCGGACTCGCTGGGCGGAGGCGGCATCGACTTGCGCGATCTGGTCGCTGCGTTGCCTGAACTGGATTCCATTGACCGCCCACCGGCCGATTCCCAAATCCAACCCACCGCGGGCGAAGCCTCCCCTCGGAAAGACGCCGCAGATGCTTCAAACGCCCCGATGACTCCTATCGAAAACCAAGGCGTCGCGCCCGCTCGAAAGCAACCCGCCGCGGAGGGAGTGTCGTCTCCAGCCAACCAATCGCCGTTGATCCGCTTGCGGGAGGCCGACGCCGCCTTCGAGGCCAAGGATTATGATCGAGCGGGACGGATCTACGCCGAGTTAGCGGCGCTCAACGCCTTGCCTAAGAGTCACCATCCCCATTGGGGCTACTGCCGTTGGCGGGCCATCTCGCAGCGCATTCAGGCGGGGCCAACCTCCAGCCGGGAGTGGGACGCGATCGACGCCGAGATTGAAAGCGTCAACCGGCTTTGCCCCGAGCACTGGTTTGGTGAGTACCTGCGCAACCTTGCCGATGAACAACGAGGCCGCGTTGGGGTGCCTGGGGCCACTCCGCGCGATGAGCGGGTTCGTCCCGCCGGGGCGATCCCATCACCATCGCCTTCGGTGCGCAATGGCTCGGCTCGGGTGCCACTTCAATCCCAAACGACGCTCGATTGGGACGACAACGCGAATTCCCGCGTCAGAGAGCCGGTGGATTCGGGGCGTCCCGGTCGTCCGGTGGGCGGTTGGAAGTTGTGGGAATCGACCAATTTTCGGATCATTCATCGGTTGGAGGAGGAGCGGGTTCGCGCCCTGACGATTCGCGCTGAGACGATTCGTGCCGAGGCGTTCGCGCGGTGGTCCAACACCACGCCGACTCGCTGGTTGCCCCGTTGCGACATCTTTTTGCATCCCAACGCCGATTCGTTGCGTCGGGCCGCGGGACAAGCGTTGGATGCCCAGGCTCCCGGGATTTCGCGGGTTGATCTCAATGGGGGTCGGGTGGTGGCTCGGACGATTCATCTTCGAACCGATGTGGATCGTTGGTCCGAAAGGGTGTTGCCCCGCGAGATCGCCCAGGTGGTGATCTCCGATCTCTTTCCAACCGCCGACCCGCCTCCCTGGGGCCGCGAGGGGCTGGCGGCGCTGTTTGAGCCGTCTGCGTCGCGCGAGCGTTTGGCGACCGAAGCGGCGATCATGGCCCGTCGTGGTCGCCTCTGGCCGATCGACCGAATCCTCGCCGTGGCCGACCCGGCCACCCTGACGCCTTTGGAATGGGTCGAGTTTCGAATCCAAGCCGCCACCTTAGTGCGCCATCTGGTCGAGACACGCGGACAGGATGCGCTCATTCAGTTCCTGCGGGCCTCTCGAACCGGTTCCGTCGAGTCGCATCTGCGCGAGTTGTTGGGGTTTGAAGATCTCGCTGCGTTGGAGCGATCTTGGGTGACGGTCTTGGGAGAAGGCACCGACGCCTCTTCCCCGCGCTCCCAGGATTAGCCTCTCCTAACCTAACAATCATGCTGGGAGCATCGGCCCAAGACTATCCAACCAAGTCGTTCCAACCTAAGAGCAATGTTAGAGAAGCGAGGCCATCACCTCATCTCATGACTCCCCGACCCCGCCGGGGTCGGGGACCCCTCTCGACCACGCAGACGCCCGATTGTAACTCCTCACGGGGTCGAGCAATCACCTTGATGAACCATCATGGTTGAAAGAAAGAACGATTGGACGCGCTCACCATGCTCCCGGGGCCGGGAGGAGCGATCCCAAGGGGAGCAGCGACCAGGATGACATCACGCATTATCGTGATTGATTCCGTCGTCGGCGGAGTCTGTGGGAACGAGGTTGTCTTGGCTCGACTTGAGACGTGTTGGAATGCAAAACGAACCACCCTCAACCGTGATCGTGGGGTTGGGGTTGAGGGTGGTAGCGTTTGGGGACGCTCGATGCCGCGGCATCACATGTCGTCATCGTCGTCGTCATCATCGTCGTCGAGGTCGTCGTCAAAGTCGTCATCGAAATCTTCGTCGAGGTCGTCGTCGATACCAAGTTCGTCGATTTCGTCGAGATCATCGAGGTCGTCGTCGAGGTCGTCGTCGAGGTCGTCGTCGAGGTCGTCGTCTTCCTCGTCCTCATCCTCGTCCAGATCGGCGGCGAGAGGAGTGTTGAGGGCGCGTCTGGGGTCCAGCCAGTCGTGGAGAGTGGGCTCGAGGAGGTCGAAGTCGGCGGTGAGGGTGGTGGTGCAGGGATCAACCAAGTCCGGGGACGACCCGTCGGGTTCAGGAACGACGAGGGTCTCGGGGCGGTGGGACAGCGCGATCATGCGTTTGAGTCTCGGGGGATCAAACCGGGGGCGCGGTGCGTTCGAGGCCAGAGAAACCGCCGAGGTTTCCGATGGAAGTGTGGAACACGCATCCTCGAACAACGAGTCCGGGCCCGCCCAGGCGTCGGGAAACAAGGAGGGGAAACATGGTCGAACCCAACCGCGCCTCGACCTTCAACCACGCCACGAGACGGCTTCCCGACGGATCGAACAACCGGAATGAGTGGGTTTCGAGCCGGGAGTAAGAGGAAGAGAGAGGGCGGATTCGACCTGGGGAACCAAACCCCAACCTACTCCAGGTGAGACCCGCGCGACGGGTCGCCGGCCTCGCGGAAAATCCGAGGGGCGCGGGACAAACCACCCTCACCGCGCCGCGAGTTCCCACCTCGAATCAATTGGGTTGGCTCCTAGGGTTGTGTGACTCATATCTCCCATTACCTCGAATGTCAAGGGACCGATTTGCCAACTGGGGACATTGGTGGAGGAGTGATCGCCTTGGCAGGTTGGGGGGGGTTAGGCGATGGCGACCGGACGGCCGGTTGCCGCCGAACGTACGATCGCTTCCAGCAATTTGACCGTTCCGAGCGCCTGGTCACCGGGGCAACTGGGGAAGCGGCGTCCCCGCGCCGCCTCGACGAAATCGTCGTCGATCGAGTCGCCCGCAACCTGGGACACTTGGAAATCAGGACCGTCTCCAGCAGAGCCAGAGGTCTCCTCCGCGATTGTCTGGAAGGGCTGATCGCCAAGTCGTTCCTGGAGGAGCGTTTCGCTGACACGCAATGCGCCGGTTTCACCAAGGATGGTCAGCTCGAAGAGCGATCCCGCCGAGACGCCCGAGACGGCCAGCGTGGCCGGCAGGTTGGGAGCGAGCTTGACGGCGGCGGCGGTCACCACGTCGAGGCCTGAGTCGAGGCGATCCTGAATGGCGGTCGCTTCCAGCGCGGGGGTGCCGAGAACCCAAAGCAGCGTGTCAAGCAGGTGGTCGCCCGAATCGGTCAGGATGCCCGAGCCGGCGATGCGGGGATCAAATCGCCAGCTGTCCTCGCCGCCGGCGTGAGCGGCCAGCCAGGGTTGGGCGAGTAGGCCGACCGCCAAGCGGGGCCGCCCAATCCGTCCCTCGGCCAACCGTTGCTTGGCCTGCTTGAGCGTGGGACGCAGGCGGTATTGGTGGCCCACCGCCAAAATCCGGTCGCGGGCGCGGGCCACATTGACCAGGTCGGTCGCCTCTTGGACGTTGGTGCAAAGCGGCTTTTCCACAAAGACGTGGCAACCGGCCAGAAGGCCATCCAGCGCCACTCGGAAGTGGTGCAGGTATGGGGTGAAGACCGCGAGGGCATCGGGATGGACGGCGCGAAGCATGCTGACATGGTCGCCGAAGACGGTCGGACCCTCGGCCTCCACGCCGGGACCGGCTCCGAGAAGACCTTCAGCCAAGCGTTGGGCTGCCTGGAGGTCGGGATCGGCCAGGGCCACGATCCGCACGTCCCGACGCCGCGCCAACCGGTTGGTATGCGCTCGCGCGGCCACCCCGCATCCGGCGACGGCGATTCGAAGTCGGTCCATGACGCGCACCCTCCTTCGTCAGAGGAAATCGAATTGAATCGAATCAACCTCAAGTCAGGATCTTTCGAAGTCTCTAACCGGAGTGGAGCGAGCCCGGCGAGAAAGCGAGTAAGCGGGCGAGGTGGGAGGGGGAAGCGTGTCCCAACACTTGCTCGCTCGTTCGCGCGGCGTCAACCCTGGATAGCGTTGGTTCGTCCCAAGGCGATGTCGAAATCCGAGATCGCCGGGATCATCATGGCCGCCAACGCGAACGAATACAATGAGAACCCGACCGCCAGGATGCCGAACGGGTCGTCGCCGTTGAGGACGCCGATGACGCAGTAGAATGTCCAAAACGGCGTCAGGGCCGCCACCCAACCGATCGCTGGCGAGGGGTTTTTCGACCCCAGCGCCAGGAACAGCCCTACGCTTCCGGCTCCAATGAAGATCAAGAAACTCAGCAGCTGCCGTCCGAAATCGCGGTCGGACAGAATGATCAAAAACGCGCAGACGATGATGCCGACCATGAGGAAGAACAGCGTTCCCAGGCTGGTGGCGATGGCGGTGCGGCTGCTGGTGTAGGTGATGGCCGAATGAAGGCCCAGCATCGCCGCAAAGTGAACCATCAGGACGAAGCCTAAGAACACCGACACGGCCACTTCCCAATCGATCCGGCCCATCCAGGCCAGCGTCAGGACGTAAAGTAGCGGCAGGACCACCATTTCCTTGGTGTTGTAGATGGCACCGTAGAGCTTGCCCAGGATGAACTCGCGCGGCGACAACTCGGTGACCAGCAACAGATCGAGTGCGCCGGTGTCGCGTTCGGAGGTCAAGGCGGTGACGGCTTGGGCGTTGACCAGCAGCAGGCTAAGCACTGCCACGAAGGCGAACGACGGGGCCAACATCGCCGGGTTGATCAAACCGAAGCCCACTGCCAGGGCGAAGGCGGCGACGAAGGCTCCTTTGATGATAAGCGGCTTGGAGCCGTAGGCTCTCGTCTTGAGTTCCCGCCAGATGATCGGGGTGTCCCAGGGAACCCGGTAGGGACGCGGCGGCGGAGCGATCCGCCGGTGACGACGGCGGGGAATCCGCAACTTGAGCTCCTCGGTGATCTGCACTGGGGTCTCCTCGTCGATCTGTTCGATTCCCTCGGAGGACTCGGTCTCCTCAACCCCTTCGCGTTGTTCACGCGGCTCGTTGCGGGAGGGATTCCAACGCCGAAGCATCACGACCGAAATGGTGTTGAGCGCCAGCGAGACCAGAATCGACACCGTCATAAACGCCAGACCCGCTCCGGTGCGGGCGGGATCGACCGGCTCAAGGATGGCGTAGAGGTTGCGGAAGGGGTTAAGCGTCACCGCCAGGGGTGAACCCAAGAACGTGACCCCCGGCAGCAAGATCCCCAGCAACTCGATAAGACCCAACGACAACGCCACCACCAAGATCGTCAAGGCCAATGTGGGAAAGGTGCGATCGCGCCAAAGCGCGATCAATAATCCAAGCGATCCCCCGGCCAGACCGGCCGAGGCCGTCACGGTCAGCACCTCGCCCAGCTGTCGGAATGAGATGCCGCCCAGGAGCAGGCAAACGAAGAAGACCGGAGCCGAGGTCGCAAGCAGGGTCGCCACCATCACCAGGCTGGCCACCAGCTTGCCCACGACGATCTCCAGGTCGGAGAGGTCGGTCATCATCAACAGCGTGAAGGTGCGGCGATCCTTCTCAAAGGCGATCGCTACGGCCGCGGCGATTGGCGCAAAGAAGAGCATGAGCGTCAATTCGCCCAGCGCGAAGATTTTGTAAAGCACGTTGCCGAATCGGGCCATCGTGCCCACGGCGTTGACGTTCTGCCAGCCAATGAGCGACTGCCAGGCCGTCCACATCGTCACGAAGAGCATCCCAGCGTAGGCCGCTCGGATCAAGTAAAACCGCAGAGGACGTGGGATTGTCAGAAACTCCCGCGCGAGGATCGGCCCAGCAAACAACGGCGATGCTCCGAACAAAACAACCTGGAATCAGACGATCCAACAATTTGAAGGGGGGAGTTCACCCGCGCTTCCAGACCAGACGGTGGACCCAAGGGCGGCTAGGGCGAACCGGGCGACGATCGACCGTGGTGGGACCGGCTCAGTTTGCCCACGCTCCCGAAGATCGGCAAGGTGGTTGCCCTGGTTGGTTGGGCGCGTCAGACTGCCCGATACATCCGCCACGTCGCGTCGGCGGACATCCTCTCCCAAGACAACCCCCGCGCAAGGCGACCCAGCGCGCAACCCGAACGAGGACCGACCTGGTGGGCCGCCTGTGCAAGGAGATACGCTCATGAGGCTGCTTCGGTTCGTCCCGTTCTTGGTTTGCGGGGCATGGGGGGATCTTCCCGCGTTCTGGGTCGCTACAGCCGCGACGCCGCCTTCAACGCCCATCTCGCACGTCGTGCCCGCGCGACCCGACGATCCCTGGACGCTCACTAACGACTTCGTGGCCTCTTGCCGCAATGCCGACGGCGGCTTTGGGCCAGCCCCTAATCAACCCTCGACCCTGGGCGCGACCAGCGCCGCGACGCGCGTTCTCAAATGCCTCGGCGGCACCCTCGACGATCCCCTGAGCGTTCTCAAATTTGTCCACGCCTGTTGGGATCGAACCAGCGGCGGCTTCGCGCCGACCCCCGGCGGCACTCCCGACCCTAACACCACCTCGGTGGGTCTAATGGTTTGGGCCGACCTTCGGATCGACCAACCCGAAGAGGTTCCCCCACGGGCATTAGCCTATCTGTCGGACCAGGCCCGCGACTTCGACACGATCCGCCTGGCGGTCGCTGGGGTCGAGGCGGTCGGCGGCCCCTCCAAGCTGGATCCCGCCGTCCGCGACGCCTGGCGCGAGCAGATTTTGGCCCGACGACGGCCCGACGGTCTCTTCGGCGAAGGGGACCGCCCTAACGCCTTTGCCACCGGAAGTGCGTTCGTTGCCCTGATGAGGCTGGGCCAACCGCCTGAGGAACTCGCCCGCGATCGAGTAATCGCCCTGATCCTCGACCAGCAGCGTTCCGACGGCGGATGGTCCGACGGCTCCAGCCCGGAGGCTCCCTCCACCCTATCGGCCACCTATCGGATCGTCCGGGCGCTGAGGATGACCAACACCCCTCCCCGCGACCTCGACGCCCTACGCTCCTTCATCGCCGCCTGCCGCAACCCCGACGGCTCGTTCCGCAATCGTCCCGACGCCCCCGTCGAGGATCGCTCCGCCACCTACTTCGCGGCGATTCTGCATCAGTGGAGCCGTGAACTCGACCACCTGCCCGCTGTTGTCGAGACCGCCGGCTTCCAACCCCTCTTCGACGGTCGAACCCTCACTGGTTGGGAGGGAGGCGCGCCCGGGCTTTGGACCGTCCGCGACGGCGTTCTCGTTGGCGACTCGCCCGGGATCGCCAAAAACGACTTCCTCGCCACCGAGGAGGAGTTCGAGGACTTCATTCTCAAGCTGAGCTTCCGCCTCACCGGTGGACCCGACGCCAACAGCGGGGTTCAGTTTCGCAGCGCCCGCATTCCCAACAGCCACGAGATGATCGGCTATCAGGCCGACATCGGCAAAGGCTATTGGGGGTCGCTCTACGACGAATCCCGCCGCAATCGGGTGCTGGCCGCCGGTCGGAAGGAGGCAGTCGATTCGGTCGCGGTCAACGGCTGGAACACCTACGAGATTCGGGCGATCGGTCCCGACATCCGCCTGACCCTCAACGGCGTGCCCTCAGTGGCCTACCGCGAGCAGGACGAGGCAATCCCCCGTCGGGGCCAAATCGCGGTTCAGGTCCACTCGGGCGGACCGCTCAAGGTGGAATTCCAAGAACTGTGGATTCAGCGCCTGCCGCACTTAACCTCCGACGCCCGGCCCGATGGCGTGGCTCCGACCCCCAATGTGCCCGGTTTCCATCGCCGTTATCTTCAACCCGCCCAAGCCGGTGAGGACCCCCGCGCCTACACCGTCTGGCTGCCTCCAGCTTATGACGGCGTCAAAACCTTTCCGATTTTGATCTTCCTGCATGGCTCGGGAGAGCGCGGGTTCGATGGCCTGGCCCCCGCCCAAGTCGGTTTGGGACCGGCGTTGGTGAATCACCCCGACCGTTACCCGTATGTCGTGCTGTTCCCTCAAGCCCGCGAACGCTGGTCGGGCGACGGGACCGACATGGACGCGGTCGTCGCGCTTCTTGACGACGTGACCGCATCGTACAAAGTCGATCCTAACCGGGTGGCGCTCACCGGGTTGTCGATGGGCGGGGCCGGTTGCTGGAACCTCGCGTTGCGGATGCCCGAACGGTTCCGCGCGGTGGCTCCGGTATGTGGATTCGTCGATCCGGCCCGGGTGACTCCGCTCAAGAACGTGCCGTTTTGGGTCGTGGTGGGCGACGCTGACCGGCTCCTGCCCGGCAGCCGAGGCCCGGTCCAGGCGCTGGAGGCGCTGGGAGCCCGCCCGGTTTATAAAGAGCATCGCGGAGTCGGCCACAACTCCTGGGATCGCGCCTACGACGATCCCGCCTTCGCCCGTTGGCTCGCCGAGCGCTTGGAGGTCCACGACGGCGAGTGACGCGCGTGGGTCACGCGGTGGGACGATTCGGTCGCGCAGAGAAACCCTTCCTGGTCAGGGTTTGAGAAACGGTCTCCGCGTCGCTTGTCGTCATGCCGTCACGGGAAGGTTGGTGGTTCCCCATGCCGCGCTTCGCCATATTGGAACACAACTGGCCCACGCTTCATTGGGACATCCTGCTGGAGTCGGGACCAGCGTTGCGGACCTGGGCCGCCTCCGCACCGCCGGGCCACGACAGTCCGGCGGTCGTCACCGTGGCGGTCGCTGAGGCGGTGAAGGAGGCTCGGGGATTGGAGGGAATCGACTCGTTGTCGTTGGTGTACGCGCTTCCAGATCACCGGTTGGCCTATCTCGACTACGAAGGCCCGGTCTCCAACCAACGGGGCCGGGTCGTTCGTTTCGACGGCGGCGCGTTCGCAATCCGCCTCTGGAACGACTTCCAGGTGGTGGCGGCGCTTCGGGGCGATCGCCTGAAGGGCGTTCTGACCCTAGTTCGCCTTGATCGTCCCCGTCACTCCCGAGGCCATCCCTGGGGCCTAGCCTGGTCACCCTCGGACCTCCTACCCTCAACCGTCCCGACGCCACGCCACCCCGTCGGGTGAGCCCTCCACTCGGAACGCGGGAGGGAAAGGTAGAACCATCCTGCGTCACCTCCCCCCCTACATGCAAACCCAAACGCGCTCACCCACCGCGAACGGCCGAACGTCAGGCCGATTTCCAACCCCCTCGCCGCCGGACCTGTTTTTGGTCCACCCGGAAAATTTCCATCGTTTGAAAAAAGGTCGTCACTTTGAAGGCCCATTTCGCATCTCTAAGATGGAAGAGAGCGTGGATTCCGAATGTCATGGTTCGGAATCCCGGTTCCGTTCGTCTCATTATTGAGACGGAATACCATATGATGAAACCACCACTCGGTTGGCGCAACGCCGAGCGATCATTCCGTCTTTGGTTCGGAACCGGTCGGGAACAGAGTGGCGGGAGGAGAGGCAATCATGAACCAGTTCAACACGGCGATCTTCTATGATTTGGAAAACCTTCTCAAGGGGTACAATTTTTCGCAGCAATTGCTCACCAATTTGTCGTTAGTTGAAATTTTGGAGTCGATTCGGGCCACTAACCGTCTGGGCAAGGTGGCGTTGCAGCGAGCCTATGCCAATTGGAGCGACCCGCGGTTGGCGAGTTTGCGGGGAGAGGTCAACGATCTGGGGATCGACCCGATCCAGGTATTTGGGTTTGCGCGGGACTCGCGCAAGAACGCGGCTGACATTCAGATGGCGATCGACGCGATCGATCTGGCGCACACTCGGCCGGGACTGGAGATTTTTGTGATCGTCTCGGGCGA
>Ga0308412_1001422_pt1 | contig 13055 bp, 10 predicted proteins | sample HotsprottomLayer_FD_202357 | JGI IMG/M metagenome (GOLD analysis project Ga0308412, IMG submission 202357) | Hot spring phototrophic mat microbial communities from Octopus Spring, Yellowstone National Park, Wyoming, United States -... | ecosystem: Environmental > Aquatic > Thermal springs > Hot...
CTGGTGGTGCTGGAGGGCAGGCCCCGGGTGCTCAACCTGACACCCCATCACGAGACGGCAGCCCGTCTGCTGGGGGTGGAGCGATATTACCTCCTGGAGTGAGGGGGGTGCGGAATGTCGGTTTTAGGATTGGGATTATACCATTCTCTTCGAAGACCTCTCTAGCAGGGCTTTTCTGCGTTTTTTCGAGCGTAGTAATACCAGTTAAGCCCAACATTGAGGGCATAGAACACAGCCACCCCATAGAAAAATCCGTTGGCCGAGCCAGTAGAGGTGATAACTGCTCCGATTAGTGAAGAAAACACAAAAGGGCCATAAGCGCCGATGGCGGCGGTCCAGCCAATAACACCGCCTGCTCTACGCGGATCGAAAATCATAGGCATCTGCTTAAAGGTACTGGCATTGCCGATTCCTGCAAAGAAGAATATCAGCAGCATAAAGAGTACAAACCAAGGGAATTGCTCCAAAGAGGATGGGCGCAAAAAGAAACTTGCGCCCAGGACAGAGAAAAGCAAGCCAATACCACTGACTTGCGTCCAGATCGCACCGCCATAGCGGTCGGTTAGGGGACCCATGATTATCCGGATAAGTGAGCCGACCAGCGGCCCCAGAAAGGCATAGGCCAGAGGATCAGGGGCCCCTTCAAACTTGCCGTACAAGGTGCGAATCAGGAGCGGGAATGTGGCCGAAAACCCCGAGAAGGAGCCGAAGGTCATGATGTAGAGGCTGGTCATGATCCAGGTATGCTTGTTGCTAAAGATGTCAAACTGCTCGCGGAAGTTGGCCCGCACCGGCACGCTTCTTAGCCAGAACCAGGCCAGTGTGGCCCCTAGCAGTACCAACGGTACATACATCAGGGTGGCGTTTTGTAGCCAGATGGGCTTGCTCACCTCCCCTTTGGTGAAGGTCTGGGGGTCGCCCAGCAGCGAGCCTAGCAGGGCAAAGCCGATGATCCAGGGGGTCACGAACTGCACCACCGAGACCCCAAAGTTGCCCACCCCGGCCTGGATGGCCAAGGCCGTGCCTTGCAGCTTTTTGGGGAAGAAATAGCAGGTGCTGGGCATAAAGCCCGAGAAGTTACCCCCACCAATCCCGGCCAGAAAAGCCAGCAGCATCAGAACCCAGAACGGAGTGGCGGTGTTTTGTACCGCCCAGGCCCAACCCAGCAAGGGTATCAGCAGCAGTAGCGTGGAAAAGGTGACCAGGTGGCGGGTTCCCAGCATGGGGGGAAGAAAGGTCCAGAGGATGCGCAGGGTGCCCCCGGCCAGTCCGGGCATGGCTGCCAGCCAGAAAAGCTGGGAGGTGCTGAGCTGAAAGCCCACATTGGGCAGGCGCACGACCAGGGCGCTCACCACAAACCAGGTTATGAAGGCCAGGGTCAGGTTGAAGGTAGTTATCCAGAGGGTGCGCCAGGCTAGGGTTTTGCCCTGGGACTCCCAGAACGGGGGGTCTTCGGGCTCCCATCGGGCAAGCCAGGTAGCGGAAGCGGGTTTGGAAGGGTTCATGGGTTCCTCACGAGCATCATCTGGGTGGGCTGGTGTTCGGATAAATGGGCATCCAAAACGACCAGACGATGGTCTTCTACGCGGTACAAAAGCGGCACGACCGGCAGCCCTAGCCGTGCGGTTAGTTTGCGGGCTTGCCTCCGGGTGAAGTGCTCTACCTCACCTATTGCTAGGGCGGCAACTTGAGCGCGGTACTGCCGGATACAGCTTTCGGTAGCAGGCAGGTGGTTTAGCACATAGGGGTCGGGGTACTGCATGGCGCAGTCGGTGTGCCCGATAAGCGCGATGGCCTCGATGCCCATACGGGCCACCACAAAAGCCAGATAGGGCTCTACGGGATCGGGGTTTGCACCTCCAGTGCGCAGCACAAAAGCGAAGTTTTCCGGCATGTGAAGGTGGATACGATAGTCCATGCAGGTGACCACAGCCAGTGCAGGGCGATGGAAGGGCGGGAAGATGGCTCCCTCGTTATGGCTTTGCAGCAGGATATGGATGGGTTTGGGCAGCATAGATAACCTCAATGCCCCTCAGGGTGGTGTTCAATCTTGCCTTTCAGGTGCGGTGCTGCCCGGTTGAGCATGGCGATGACCGTGAGGTGCATCCAGATGGCGCTGATGGCCGTGAGGAGGAACAACACCACGAAGGTCATCTGGGGTAGCCCGGTCCAGGCCTGCGCGTAAGCGAAGAGCGGGGGTAAGAAGAAGCCACCCAATGCTCCAAGCATGCCGACCAGTCCCCCTACCGCCCCTACATCTTTAGGGAAGTACTCGGGGATGTGCTTGTATACGGCGGCCTTGCCGATGCCCATGGCTATACCCACAATAAAGACCAGCAGGGTGAAGGGCCAGACTGTCATGGTGTAGTGCATGACCTCGCGCATACCGTCGGGCTCAATGCGGCTTGGCAGGTATAGCACGATGTGCCCGTCTGGCATGGACAAAAGCCAGGTCGCAAAGAGCATGGACCCAAAGGTCCAGTACATCACGCGCCGGGCTCCGTAACGGTCAGAGAAGTAGCCTCCCACCGGGCGCAGCAGGCTGGCCGGGAAGATGAACAGGGCTGTGAGTAGAGCGGCCTGGTAGAGGGGCAGGCCGAAAACGTCCACGTAGTACTTGGGTAGCCAAGCCGAAAGGGCTACATAGGCCCCAAAGACCACGACATAGTACAGGCTAAAGCGCCAAACCCGGATGTTGCTGAGTGGACGCAGCATCTCCAGGAAGGGCCGGTCCTGTCCGGGTTTGCGGTCTATCCGGGGCGTGAAGACCCACAAGGCCAGTGCCATCAGCACCAGCAAAACTGCGTACAGGAAGGGCACAAAGCGCCAGCCGCCCGGAATCAGTCCGCCCAGGTAGCCCGCTGCCGGTACCGAGGCGATAATAGCCGGGCCTATGAACTTGGTGACGCTGGCTCCTACGTTGCCGGCCCCGAACATGCCCAGGGCAAATCCCTGCTGCTCCCTGGGAAACCAGGCTGCGTTCCAGGCGATGCCCACGCTAAAGGCGTTGCCGGCAAACCCTACCAGGAAGGCGTATAAGAGCAGCATCTCAAAGCTGCTGGCCTGGGATACCAGATACGCTGGGATGGCCGTAAAGAGCAGCATGGCGGTAAAGACTACCTTGCCCCCGTAGCGGTCGGCCAGGATGCCGGTCATAAGTCGCCAGATGGAGCCGTTCAGAATTGCCGCTGCCGATAGCCAGCTAAGTTGTACGTCGGTCAGGCCAAACTCCTTGCGGATAGGGATGCCGAGCACCCCAAACATCAACCATACCGCAAACATCAGGGTAAAACCCAGCGTCGAGAGGATGAGCACTTGCAAGCGTTGCTTGCGCTCGGGAGCGTTCGGATGGGGGCTAGTTTGAACCATAGGCACCTCCTTTTTCGCTCGTTGTAGCTTGAGGTTGGGCAGCCGGGCGGGTGGCGAAGGGTTCTGGGGTGCGGTGGTATTTGCGTACCCAGATGACCAGCTGCCAGGGCCGCCACAAGTAGCCCAGCGGAACGGTGATGACGTGAATCAGACGGGTGAAGGGAAATAGCGCTAGCAAGACCCAGAAGCTGAAAACGTGCAGTTGAATCCAGAAGGGGAGATCGGCCACCAGCTCGGGGCGCGGGCGCAGGGTGAAGATGGACCAGAGGTAGGGTGTGAGGACCGAAGGAAACCAGAAAGAGCCATAGCGGTACAGCAAGGCGGTAAGGATACCCGTGACCACCGAGACTAGCAGCAACAGCAGCACCATCACATCGATGGGTCGGGTTACGACCAAGATGCGCCGGTTGGACAGGCGGCGGTAAAGCAGAACCAGCAGGCCTCCCAGTGTCCACAAAGCCAGCGCGAGACCGGTGACCTCGAGCAAAAAGAGCCGGATGGGTACTGAATTCCACCACAAGAGGCCCTGGGGCACTAGAAGGGCCAGCAGGTGTCCCAGAAGAATAATCAGGATGCCCCAATGAAAAGAAATAGAGCCGAAAAAGAGCAGCTTGCGCTCCAGCAGCTGGCTCGAGAGGCTGCTCACGCTAAAGGGCTTGCTGCGCATGCGCTGGATGCTGACGATAATCAGGAGCGCCAGCGCCACATAGGGAAAGACTTGAAACAGGAGTACGTTCCAGTTCATTCGCGCCCTCCTCTGAAGAAAGACAGGCTGCTGAAGAGCGAACCCATAGCCACTGGCAAAGCCTGCTTCGGGCTTGCCGGAACTCCTTTAGAGATAGGTTGGATGGCTTCTCGAGTGGCTTCCAGCAGCAGCAGATAAGGGTTTTTTGGCTCCAGGGTCTTGAGGGTGTGAATCATCCGATGCAAGGCCGGCTCGAGCAGTTGCAGCAGTTCGGGCAGGGGTTCCGTTGCCACAGCCAGGTATCGCAGTATGGGTATGAGGTGGTCGGGAATCTCGCCTTCAGTTTCGATACCCAACGCCCCATACTCCGCATTGAGTTCGGCCATGAAGCGCCCGCGCCGGTAATCTTCGCCATACACGGCGTAGCCGACGTAGGGTGCGGTGAGCGGGGTGAGATCGAGGGTGCGGGTGTAGAGCTCCTCCCGCTCGGCCAGCTTGAGCTCGGAGATGGCCTTTAGGAAACGCTTGAGCAGGTCTTTGGCCCCGGATCTTGGTAGATCCTGTAGCTCATCCCACAGGGCCTTGGTGGAACCTGGTTTGGGATTATGGTAGGCGTTGGCCAGGGTTTGCAGTAGGGCTTTCATGCTAGTCTCCTCGCACAGGCAGTTCGATGAAGCCCACGCCGGTTTCGCCTTTGTGGGCCAGGGGGTCGTTCCAAACTTCTACAGCCAGCTCGCGGTGATATGGCGGTACCACAAAGCGTTCCTGCGGGGTGGGCTTAGTGGTGAGCTGGTAGATGGCCTCAATCTCCTCAGGGGTCGTACCGGCAGCTTCTATCAGCCGCAGGGTGGCTTCGTCGATGTGGCCCTCCACGCTCTGGCGGCGCTTGTAGATGCGCACGGCCAGAAGCTTGCGTAGGATGGGCTTAATCACCTCCACGTTTCCTGCAGCGAAGAGGTTGGCCAGGTATTCCAGCGGTAGGCGGGCTTTTCCCAGGTGGTTGAACAGCTCGAAATCTACCTTTTCGGAAGGGAGCTCGAGCTTGATCAGGCCCTCCTCGATGGTGCTCACGATGGGCGAGAGCGGAGGGATGTAGAAGAGCATGGCCATGGTGCGGTACTCGGGGTGTAGTGGCAGGGCCAGTTTCCAGACCTTCACAAACTTGTATACAGGCGAAGCTTGCGCGGCTTTAATCCAGTCGTCGCCTAACCCGTTTGCCTTCGCTGCGGCAATTACCTCGGGGTTGAAGGGGTCCAGGATGACATCCAGTTGCGCATGCACCAGGCCTTTGGTGTCGGCGTTGGCAGCGGTGGCAATCTTGTCGGCGTCGTAGAGAATGACCCCCAGGTAGCGGATGCGCCCTACGCAGGAGTGGAAGCAGGCCGGGGCCTGGCCGGTCTCGAGGCGAGGGAAGCACAGGATACACTTCTCGCTCTTGCCGGTGGCCCAGTTGTAGTAGACCTTTTTGTATGGGCAGGCTGCCACACACATGCGCCAGCCCATGCACTTGTTCTCGTTGACCAGCACCACCCCGTCCTCGGCCCGTTTGTAGATGGCCCCCGAGGGGCAGGCGGCTACGCAGGCTGGGTTCAAGCAGTGGTTGCAGATGCGGGGTAGGTAGTTGAAGGCCACCCGCTCGATTTCGGCCATCTGGGCCTGGATCTCCGGGGACACGCCCCCCCAGTTGGGGTCGTTCTGGGCGTAGAGATTGGAGCCGCCTAGATCGTCGTCCCAGTTAGGGCCTGCCGCAAGCTTCATGGGCTCGCCGGTGATCATCGAGATGGGACGGGCGACGGGCTGGTCGTCGCCCGCGGGGGCGTTGAACAGGTGCTGATAGTCGAAGGTAAAGGGTTCGTAGTAGTCGTCAATTTCAGGCAGGGCCGGATTGTAAAACAGGTTGGCTAGGCCACGGGCGCGGGAGTGTAGCTTGAGCTTGAGCTGCCCATTTTTCTTCTCCCAGCCACCCTTATAGCGCTCTTGGTCTTCCCAGCCGGTAGGGTATCCCGTACCGGGCCGGGTCTCGACGTTGTTCCACCACATGTACTCGGTGCCCTTGCGGTCGGTCCAAAGGTTTTTGCAGGCTACCGAGCAGGTATGGCACCCGATGCACTTATCGAGGTGGAAGGTCATGGAAACGTGTGCGCGTACGTTCATGGTTATCTCCTTAGCGAGAATCGAGCTACCACTGCGGCTCCTCGATGCGCCGGACGTAAACGAAGGTGTCGCGGTTGACCCCTACGGGCCCCCAGTAGTTGAAGGCGTAGGTGAACTGGGCGTAGCCGCCCGACATCAGCACCGGCTTAAGGCGGGCTCGGGTGATGGAGTTGTTCATGCCGGCGCGTTTGCCCCGCAGCGGCGACTTGGGTATCGAAAGGGTGCGCTCAGTGGCGTGGTACACAAAGACCGTACCCCTGGGGATGCGGGCCGAGACGATGCAGCGTTGCACAAAGACCCCGTTGTCGTTGAAAAGCTCTACCCAGTCGTTGTCACGGATGCCCATCTCCTCAGCGTCCTTGTCATTGAGCCAGATGGGGTAGCCGCCACGGGAGAGGGTCATCATGAGGTGGTTGTCCGAGTACGTCGAGTGCATGCTCCATTTGCCATGGGGGGTGATGTAGTTGAGCAGTTTGCCCTGGGCTTCGGCCCTGGTCACCTCGGTTTCCAGCAGCATCGAGTGATCGGGGCGTGGCTTGTAAGTGGGCAGGTGCTCGCCCCAGTCCAGGTAGTTCGGGTGGTCGAGGTAGAAGTGTTGCCGCCCGGAGAGGGTGCGCCAGGGAATCAAACGCTCGACGTTCAGGGTATAAGGACTGTAGGGACGGCCCTGGTTAATGATGGCGCTCCAGGTTGGGGTGGTGAGCTGGCGGCGGGGCTGAGCCACAATATCCGCGAAGCTGATGCGCACATCGCGGTTGGGCTCGGCCAGGTCAGTGAGCTGTACCCCAGATTTTTTCTCCTGTTCCTTGAAGGCCCGGTAGGCCAGCTCCCCGTTGGAAACCGGATCGAGGTAGAGGATGGCCTCGGCGACCTGTTTGGCGTCCTCGAGGCTCGGATACACGCTCTCATTCAGCTTGCGGCCCTGCCGCTTGCGCAGGTCGTTGTAGAGGTCACCTGCCGGAATGGTTAGACCGTGCATGCCCACGCCGTTCTTCTCGATAACGTCGCCCAGGCTGATCATCTTTTCGTAGACCAATGGGTACTGCCGCTCGACTACCCGGAACTTGGGCATGGTCTTGCCCGGAATGGGCTCGACCTGACCTTTCTTCCAGTCGCGGTCGTCGGGCTGGGCTAGCTCGTCGGGGGTGTCGTGCTGGAGCGGAATCATCACGATATCTTTGACCGGTTGGGCCAGGTGCTCTTTAGCCAGCTCACTGAAACGCAGGGCGATGGCCTTAAAAGTGTCCCAGTCGCTTTTGCTTTCCCACAAAGGGGGTACAGCGGCCTGCATGGGGTTGATGTAGGTGTGCAGGTCGGTGGTGTTGAGGTCTTCCTTTTCGTACCAGGAGGCCGTGGGCAGCACGATGTCGGAATACAGCGCGCTGGTGTCCATGCGGAAGTTGAGATCCACCACCAGATCGAGCTTGCCCTGGGGGGCTTCACGGCGATATTTGACCTCGTTTACGTGCCCGTTAGCCTGTTCCTGGGCCACCGCATTGGTGTGGGTGCCTAGGTAGTGCTTGAGAAAGAACTCGTGCCCCTTAGCAGAGGTGCCAATGGCATTACCGCGCCAGATAAACCAGACCCGAGGCCAGTTGCAGGGGGCATCGGGGTCGTCTATGGCGAACTCTAAGCGTCCCTTCTTGAGCTGCTGAACCACGTAAGCGATGATTTCCTGCTCGGTTTTGGCCCCGGCCTTTTGAGCTTCTGCAACGACCTCGAGACTCGACTTGTTGAACTGGGGGAAGAAGGGCAGCCAGCCCTTGCGTACCGCTCTGGCCTGGTGGTCAATGGTATGGTCGCCATTCTTTCCGACGGTCTTGTCGTAGTCCTTGTAGCCGCGCTCGTAGCGCCACTGATCAGAGTGGACGTAGTGGAAGCTGGGGGTGTTCTGCTGTCGGGCCGGGTAGCCCCAGTCGCCTGCGAAGGCGATGGGCCCCCAACTGGCCTGGTTGGCGAGTTTTTCCTGCCCCACGTAGTGCGCCAACCCGCCGCCGTTGACCCCCACCGCGCCGGTGAGCATCAAGGCCACAATGCCTGAGCGGTAGATCAGGTTGTTGTGGTACCAGTGGTTGGCCCCGGCCCCGATGATGATCAGGTTTTTGCCCTGGGTTTTCTCGCCGTTCTCGGCCCACTCGCGGGCATAGCGCACCAGAGTGTCGCGGTGGATGCCGGTGTACTGCTCCTGCCAGGCCGGGGTGTAGGGCCCTACCTCGTCGTAGTTTTGCGGATACTCGCCCCCCAGCCCCCGGTCCACGCCGAACTGGGCCATCAGCAGGTCGAAGACCGTGGTGACGGTAATCTGTTGCCCGTCCTGGGTGGTGAGTTTTTTGACCGGCACACCCCGGTGGCGCTTCTTGTCGACACCAAAGTCGTCGAACTCGAGCAACTCCACCCCGTCCGAGCTGTCGCGGAAGCTCAACAACGGTTCAATTTCTTCGCCGGTCTTGGCATCCTTGAGATCTAAGTTCCACTTGCCCTTCTGGCTCTGCCAGCGGAAGCCGATGGTGCCGCCAGGCATTTTGGGTGCGCCCGACTTCTCGTCCCAGACCAGCAACTTCCAGTCGCCGTTTTCCTCATCGGCGTAGGCAGCGAGCTGGTTTGCCCGCACATAACGCCCTGGTCTACCATCCTTAATCTCGACCAGCATGGGGCTGTCGGTGTAGCGCTTGAGATAGTTGACGAAATACGGTACCTGCTTGAGGAAGTAGAACTCCTTGAGAATGACGTGGTTCACCGCCATCCAGAAGGCCCCGTCCTGTCCTGGATGGATGGGCAGCCACCAGTCGGCATATTTGGCGACCTGGTTAAAGTCCGGCGCAAAAACCGTAAATTTGGCCCCTGCATAGCGCCCCTCAGCCACGTAGTGTACGTCAGGGGTACGGGTCATGTTGAGGTTGGAACCCACTACCGCAATAAAGCGGGCATTGTACCAGTCAGCGGCCTCGTGCACGTCGGTTTGCTCACCCCATATTTCGGGGCTGGCATTGGGCAGGTCGCAGTACCAGTCGTAGAAACTCATCGGCACGCCCCCAATCAAGCTGAGGAAGCGTGAGCCCGCGGCATAGCTGATCTGCGACATGGCAGGAATGGGGCTAAAGCCGATAATCCGGTCGGGGCCGTGCTGCTGGATGGTATATACCAGCGAGGCGGCGATAATTTCCAGGGCCTCGTCCCAGCTAAAACGTCGGAAGCCGCCCTTGCCCCGCGCCCGCAGCCAGCGCTTGCGTTTTTCGGGGTCGTTGACCAGGCTCCTCCAGGCTGCTACCGGGTCGCTGTGTTTTTCGCGCGCCTCGCGCCACAGGTCGATCAGGGCTCCGCGCGCATAGGGGTACTTGACCCGAATGGGGCTGTATAGATACCACGAGTAGCTCATGCCGCGCTGGCAGCCTCTGGGCGTAATGTCGGGTAGGTTGGGATCTATAGCGGGGTAGTCGGTAGCCTGTAGCTCCCAGGTCACGATGCCGTCTTTTACAAACACTTCCCAGCTACAACTGCCGGTGCAGTTGACCCCGTGGGTGGTGCGGACCCGTTTGTCGTGGGCAAAGCGGTTGCGGTAAAACTCCTCCCACTTGCGTTCGGTGGGGGCTTCGATTTCTTTGATCCAGTCGCTCATGCGTTCCTCCTACGAATTCGCTCGGCCAGGCCCAGGCGGCGGTTGTTCCAGTAGAGGTACATTGCCCCAAACAGAACCAGCGGCCCTACCAGCCCGGTAAAAAGCATCCGGGCCGCGTCCATAGAGGCCGTATTGCCCGGTTTGCCTGCGGTCTCTGCAAAGAAAGCAGTGAGGGCCGTAATTTCCTCTGGCGTTAGCGGATGTCCTTTGTAACTTTCGCGCATCACCGGGAAGGCAATATTGGTCAGTACGCCCTGGATTCCCGTGGCACCTAGACGCGTGTATAGGTCGGTAAGGTCACTGCCCAGGCTACCCCCGCCCATCGGGCCGAAGTTGCCCGCGGTGTGACAAGCCATACAGGGAGCGCCGCCATTCTTAAGCCGCTCTTGGCCCAAGAACAGCGCTTTGCCTTTAGCGGCGAGTGCAGGGTCGGAGGGTACTTTTGGAGTAAATGCTAGGTTGGTGGAAGGTGTTGAGGTAGCAGTTTTGCTTTCGCCTAGTACCCTTACGTACACAGCGATTGCCTTTGCGTCCGCTTCCGAAATTTGCGGCATAGGGGGCATTACGCCGTTGTAGCTTTGCCCGCCTACTTCCAGGGGCCCGCTGAGGCCCTCGCGAATAACTCTGACCACATAGGCCTCGTCCTGCACGCGAGGGTTATCCACCAAGGGAGGGAAAACCCCAGGTATGCCCTGTCCGTTTGCGCCGTGGCAGCTTGCACAGCTCTGGCTGTATAGCTGCGCTCCATCGGCAGCCACAGCCAGGCCAAGCAGGGCGGCCACGACCACCAGTAGTCGTCTCATGCCAGCCTCCTTTGGGTGTGGTTTTCCAACCAAGACAAGAGCTCCTCGATGGCGGAGAAAGGAAGTTCGGTGCCAGTCTTGGCATCCTTGATTCGGCCCTCCCAGTGGCCTGCCTCGTCCTGCCACAACAACCCTAGGTACACCGGTGACTTGGGTGGAGGCAGGTTGCGGTGATTTACGTTCTGAGCCATACACCCATAGCTTTGTTCTCGGGGCTTACAGGCCACTTACAGGCTTGGGACATTTGCACCACCCGAAACCCCTAACCTATGTAAGTGAATATGAAATTGGTGCGCTGGCAGCTTGACTCAGGCGGGCGAATAGTCGCCTGGGGTACGGATGCTGCAGCTTTCTTTAAGCTTTCGAGTGAACACGTATTGGGGAAAACCTGCGCGGAGGTGGTACAGGGTACCGACAGCTTTGGACGCCCGTTATGTGCACGTTGCCCTGTGCAGCGTGAGATTCGCTATGGGGCCTATCAGGCCAGTACGCCCCTGACCTGGCGCGGTCGGCGGCTTTTGTGCCAGGGTTACGCCCACAACGGTTTTCGGATTGAACTCAAAGCCAATGCAGAATGCCAGGTGGGTGATTTGCTAACTTCGCTGGCCTGGGCTACCCGCAGGCTGACCGCCGAGCCGGGCCATTTTTTCCAAACTTTGCAGGTTTTTTTGGCCGTCCTGCGTAAGGGGCTGGGTATGGAGGCCGCCGAGCTTTTTTTGGCCGATCCACAGGCCCGCTACCTAATACTCACTGCCTTCGACGGCCTTCACCGCGAAGCCTTTATGGAGAAGCCCTTGTTTGCCTGGGGCGAGGGCTACCCCGGTCTAGTGGCCTTGGGCCACCATCCCCTGGTGACCCACGACCTGGCTTCGGATGACCGCTACTTGCGTCAAAATGTCAAAAAACTAGGGTACAAAACCTATGTTTGCTACCCCCTCGAGCTCCCCCAGGGTTTGATTGGGGTGCTGAATCTGGCCAGCCGCGACCCCGGCGTAGACGACCAGGCCCTCTTACAGGCGCTCAACCTGGTGGGGCCGGTGCTGGCGGCCTCGCTGTACATGGTGCTTACCCGGTTGGGCGAGAATGGCCTGCGCGCCATTGCCCAGGCCCTGCACCGGGGGGCCAAAGCCGAGGGGCTCGAGGTGCTCCTCAGCCAGGCTGCGATGCTCAGCGGGGCTTCGGGGGTGCGGCTGGTGTTGAAGGATGGGTACAGCCTGACCCAGGGGCGGCCCGCATCGGCCTGCCCATACCTGGCTCAGTGTGGGGTCTGGCAGGGTCGGGCGAAGGGGGTGCGGACGGGCCTTGAGCCTTGCCCCCACACCCAGGAGGGGCGACCCCGCTACTGCCTGCCGCTCTGGTCGGGGGCGCAGGTGGTGGGGGTGCAGCAGTTTTACTTTACCCGTCTGCCCCAGCCCCTCGGCCAGGCGGTGGCGGCCTTGCAGTGGCTCGAGCGGCTGGGTGCCGAACTGCTTTGGCCTGAAGCGGAGGCCAAAGAAACCTCCTGGCTGGAGCTGTATACCCTGGGCGGGTTGCAGGTGCGCCAGGCTGGCGAAACCTTGTCTCCCAAGGCCTTTGGTCGTCGCCAGGCCCTGACCCTTCTGAAGCTGCTGCTGGCCTACCGCGGCCAGACCCTTTCCAAAGACGAACTCTGCGAGCACCTTTGGCCGGGCGAAGACCCCGAGCAAGCCCAGGGGCGGCTGCACGTGCTGGTGCACGACCTGCGCCAAGCCCTGGAGCCTGACCCCAGCCAGCCCCAGGTGGTGCTGCGGGAAGGGGAGGGCTACCGCTTCGCTCCCCAGGTTCCCTATTTTTTGGACGTTGAGCACTTCGAAGCGCTGTTGCGGCAGGCTGAGCGCCACGAGGGAGCGGCGGCCCTCGAGCTGTATCGCCAGGCCCTGGCTCTCTACAAGGGCGATTTCTTGGCCGATGAGCCCTATGCCAACTGGGCCGAGCTCGAGCGCAGCTACCTGCGCGAGCGGGCGGTGGGGGCCTGGTTACGCGTGGCCGAAATTGCCCAGGCCTTGGGACAGCCGCGCGAAGCCATCGAGGCCTACCATCGCATCCTCACCCTCGACCCCTGGCGCGAGGAGGCCTATGTGGGCCTTATTGAAACTTTGTTGCATACGGGGCAGGAGTCCAAAGCTCGCAATCTTTTCGCACAGTACCGCACCCGCATGGAGCGGGAGGGGTTGCCGATTTCAGACCAGATGATCCAGCGCATGCGGATAAGTTTAGGAGCCTAGGATAAGTTCTAGAGTCTGCTAAGAAGCCGATCGTAAACCATCAAGAACTTTCGGTAACAACAGAATCGAGAAGGCCAGCCAGTGAAAACCCTTCAGCGTTTCGGTAAGTCGTTCGTAGTCACGCGCCAGCCGACGAAAACGAGCCATCCAGGCAAAGCTGCGCTCAACTACCCAACGCCGGGGAA
>Ga0308412_1001431_pt1 | contig 12991 bp, 8 predicted proteins | sample HotsprottomLayer_FD_202357 | JGI IMG/M metagenome (GOLD analysis project Ga0308412, IMG submission 202357) | Hot spring phototrophic mat microbial communities from Octopus Spring, Yellowstone National Park, Wyoming, United States -... | ecosystem: Environmental > Aquatic > Thermal springs > Hot...
CGCTCTGCCGAGCCTTCCCAAGGGGTCAAAACCTCCAACCGATGAGCAGCAGCGACCATTTCCCGGCCCGGAACAGGCTCCAACCAAAGTCGGTAAGGATTCAGGTGGAAGGCGCACTGGGAGGCACAAAGGAAAGCCGCACTTGAGCGGTGGGAAGCTGAACGACGAATCGAATTGGAAAAGCGCGAAACCGAAGAGCGACTCCGGCTCGAACGGGCAAAGACAGCTGCCGAGATCGCCAAACTTAACGCCGAGGAGCAGGCCAAACGCGAGTATGCGTGGAATGAAAGGGTTAAAGCCGAAGCTGCCGCAAGGTTGGCCGACGCTGCCATGTTAAATGCGCTGAACCGACCGGTCATTAACTACTATTATCCCGTGTGGCATTGACTTGATTCGCAAGCGGTCTGCGAACTACGGGCCGGCGTGGTTGGCCCAGACGTTGTGCGTCGCGTTCGGCGTGCGGTTCGGCACGCTGAGCTTCAACACCTTCAGCGAGGTGATCTTTCAATTCCGTGTGACCCCCGCGCTGCTGCTCAAAGGGATGCTGTTCGCGGTTGCGGTGGGCATTGCGGGCAGTTTGCTGCCGGCAATCCGAGCCGCGCGTCTGCCCGTGATCGCGGCCCTGCGGGCCGTTTGAATCCGCGTCCCCGCCGCCCGCGCCCCGGCGGGTTCAGCGCGCCTGTCGCACGCGCACGGTGTAGCGTTTGGCCTTGTCGTTCATCGAGACAAAGCGCACCGCTTCGGTCGCGTTCTCGGTGAGAATCACCGTTTGGAAGGGCGTTTCGTCGCCGGTGCTGATGCCGTTGACGTCTTTGAAGACGCAGTTGGCCTGCACTTCGATGCGGCGGTTCTCCCGGTTGCGCAGTTGTACGACGACCTCGAGCCGCCCGTCTTCGAGCGTTCGGGCAAGGGGCTGGCCCGCGACGGTTACGGAGCGTTGCACCCCGGGGTCGAGCGAGACAACCGGCTCGATGGTCTCGTAAGCGGGTGTTTTGGAGGGTTGCGGCACATACGGCCCCTTGTCGTAGGTGCTCTTGCAGCCCAGCAGCGCGAACGCGGCCAGGGCAATCGGCAGGATGGCAATAGTTGCGGTTTTCATTGGCTCTGCGGTGTGGTTGAAGCGTCGCTGACAAACACGGCGGTGTCACGCGCCGCGTCGGCGACGCGGATGGTGATGTGCTTGGTGAGTTTGGCGACGACCTTGTCGCCGGGTTCGAGAAATTCGACGGTCAACTCGTGTTCGCCGGGCGGCAGCGTGAGCGTGGCGCAACTGATGTATTGCGGCAGGTTGTCCTAGGTGCGCGTGTCGGCTTCGGGCCGCGCGCCGGCCGAAACCAGTTTGCTCGCTAGCCCGGCGAGCATCAGGCCCAGACCGACTTCGTCCGCCGCGCTGTTGCGGCCTTGACCGGCGGCAGCGAGAACGGCGCCGCCCAGGATCGCAGCATCGCCCGCGGTGTCCGTCGTGGCTTTGAAGACGGCCTTGTTGCCGAGAATGTGGTCCATGACTCGCCCGCCTCGGGTGGTGGCTTGAAAGTTGAGGTCGTCGGTCGGCGCGACGAAAAGATTGAGCTGGCCGGTTTTGATGCGCGCTCCGATGAGCGCGGTCTTGCGCGTCTGAAAACGCAACTGCTCGCGATACTCGCCGGTGGCGTATTTGATCGGGCCGGGACCGAATTCCACGAACACCAGCACGTTGGCTCTGGGATTGTAATCGGGCAGGGTCACGTTGCGGGCGTTGGTGCGGGCGCGCTTGAGCGCGTCGGAACCGTCGCCGCCGAGCTTGGTCGTGGCCAGCCCGTCGAGATAATCCGGCAGCACCCAGTCGCCGGCGTAGGTTTTGTCCACGGCGTCGCTGTCCTCGAACTCGGCGCTCCGAAAACAGGCGCGGGCGTTGTCGAGTTGGCCGTCGCGCCAGTACAGGATGCCCCGGTAAATGTAGGCCATGCTGCGCTCGTACGGCTCGCCAATGAACGTCTTGCGCGATTCGGGATGGAAATAGCCGCGCGCCTTGCGAGCTTCGGGGTCTTTGCCGTAAATGCCCTGAAGCGTGAGAATCGCGTCATCCAGCAACGACTTGGCGAGGTCAAAGCGCCCCTGGCGCAGCGCCGCCGCGGCGGTGCGGTATTGCCACAGAACACGGTCGCGGGGTGGCCCCTCGGCAATCAAGCGCGGGCCGTCCACGAGAATGTCCCCGGTCAACGGCACCCGCGGCGCACGCGTGGCGGCGCACCCGGAAAACACCAGCAGCCCGAGCAGCGCGATGTGCAACGCAAACACGCTCAGACCCGGCGACCGCGACGAACCCCGCGTCGCTTTCGACCGCGTGGCGCGGCGTGCGCGTCTTTGCGTTTGAAGGTTCATGGCTCGGATCCAACCGCGATGCGGCCCCACCTCAACGCAGCGCGCGGTTCGCTCATGGTAGCCGGGCCGTTGCGGGCGCGCGTTGGTCGGCCCACCGGCAGCGCTGCGGCCTACCGATACGCCGCGTCCTCCCGGCCCTGCTTTTTGATCTCGGCGTTGTCCTCCCAGACGATGGCACTGGTGCGCGCGTCAATGAGCTGGAACGCATACAAGATGTAATCGCTCGTGCCCCTGGAGGTGCGGGTCGAAAGGCCCTGCAACGTGCCCGTGAGGAAATAATCCGCGCCCTTGAATTCCTGCACGTTCGGGTCGCTGGCGGCGGTCACCGCGCCCTCGCGCTTGAGGTTGCGCTCCCTTTCGAGCGTCGCCATCCGTTCCCGGGCCAGAAACACCACCTTGCCCCGGCACTTGGAATTCAGCTCGCTGCGGATGCGCGTCAGGAAAATGTCCTTGTTGATGGGAAACCGCGTCTGGTTGTCCACCGGATCGAGCACGACGACCGGCGGCGTGGTCGCGTTGGCAATTTGCGGTATCGCCAGAATGCTCCGCGCCATCTTGTCGGTCACCGCCACCAGGTCCTGCGACTCGATGCCCGTGCCGGCAACGAATCCCTGTTCGTCCGGGTTCATGCGCGTGACCGGCACGCCGGACGGATTTTTCACGCCGCTCGAGGCGCAACCGGTCAGGACCGCAACGAGTGTGAGGGGAAGAACGCGTTTGGTGATTGATGTTTTCATGGTTGTTGTGATGGTGTTGAATCGTGTCTCACCGCGAATGAACGCGGAAGAACACGCGAAGAAAGACCCCCGGCGCCAGCGCCGACGGTGCATGAGTTTCGATCCGTGTTGTTCCGTGTTCATCGGCGGTTCATCCTTTCGTCAAAACTTCGGCGCGTCCGGCACGCGCGGCGCGTCGGGAATCGCCGACGGCGGCCGCGTCCAGAAATACGTCGAGGTCGGGCACGGCCGGGACGTGATTTCCGTCGGGGTTCGCGCAATGTGCGGTTCGGGCGACGAGGTCGTGACCGGTGCCGACTCCGTTCGCGGCGCAACTTGCGGGCTGTAAGTGGTTCGGTGTTCCACGGCGTGGCGGCGCTCGCGCTCCCGCGCAACCGTTTCGGCGATGCTGCCGACCACCAAGCCCGACGCGGCGCCAATGGCTGCGCCCATACCAGCGTCGCCCGTTCCAGCGCCGATGAGCGCACCGGAAGCTGCGCCCAGCAACGTGCCGCCGAGCGCGTAGTCCGGACGCCGCTCGGCGCGATAATACCACCCCGGCGCGCAATAACGGTTCGGCGCGTAATACACGTAGGCGCTTTGCCCGCAACTGCGGTAGCCGTAACCGAAACTGACCTCGGCCGTCGGCGCACAGTCATACACCGGACGCTCGCAGGCCTCGTAGCGTCGTGCTTCGCCCGCGATGGCGCCCGCCACCAGGCCGATGCCCGCGCCGATGGCCGCGCCCTTGCCGGAAAAACCCTGCCCGCAATCCGCGCCGGCGATGCCGCCAATCAACGCGCCCAGAGCTGCGCCCCCCAGCGCTTCGGGATTGAACAGTTGTCCCTGTGCCGGAAGCAGCACCGCGCTGCCGACCAGGGCCAAAAATGCCTTTTTCATGGCTGCTGCAAATTCGACGCCTGACCCGGGTGTTTATTCGCCGCTCGAAAAATAGCACGCCGCGGCATCGGCGTAAACGTGGCCGGCAACCCACGCCGGGGACGGGACCTTCACGATCTATTTGGGCGGCTACTTCGTTCGTTGCGCCGGCGGGTCGGGACTGCCCTCCACCAGCCAGCGCAACAGACGGAACTGAAATTCATACACCTGCCGGAGCGTGGCGTCGGGCTCGACGTCGCCGGTCACGCCCATTCGCACATCGGCAAATCGCGCGCCGATGCCCAGCACGGTGACGCTGCCGCGTCCGACCTGCGCCCGCGCCGCGACGGGTCGGCCGTTGAGTCGGGCGAACGGCTCGCCGCCGACCACTTCGCGGGCGGCCTGCACATCAATCGCCGGCCAGCCTTCGCCGACCTCGAGTTTGCCGTCGGGTTGCGGGTGAGCGCGCAGTTCCAGCTTGAACGGCGCGAGCAGCGCGGCGGCGGTGGAGTTGGTGTTCTCGACTGAATCGAGCACGAGGATGTGGCCGCCGGCTTCGACGTAGCGACGCGCGGCTTCCACAAACGCCGCGTTCACCGGGCGCGTCGGATACAGGAACACGACCAGGTCATCGGCCAGCGCCGCCGGGCCTGTTTCGCGGCGGATGAAGTAGCCCAGGCGCAAAATCCAGCGCTCGAAAATGCCGAATCCGTTGGCTTTGCCCTCGATGAACCCGTTCTTCGAGAGCGGCCCGTCGCAAATCGTCCGGTCAATCGTCACCCAGTGAAGCGGCCGCTGGGGGGATGGCAACTGACACGACCGTGTCTGCGCCGCGACCACGGCGGCCACCGTCAACGCCCAGGCCGCCGCCGCCAAACAGACCAGCGGCAGGAACAGGCCGGTCGGCTTTCGGCGGCGCGCCAGCACCCATGCGCCCGCCGCCACGCTCAGTCCGAAAAGCCACCCCCGCGGGTTCCCGATGCGGTCGCGCCGGTTCAGCCATTCCATCATCCCGCGCAGCAGTTCCAGTTTGCCCGGCTCGAACGTGCAGAAGTTCGAGAAGATCGTCGAGTCGGTGAACGCCAGCACGCGGCCCTTGCCGTAGCGCGCCGCCCACAACTGCACAAACGCCCCGTAGCGCATGTCGGCGCGGTCCTGCGCCGGCGGGTAGAAGTTGCTGGCGTGATAATCGGCCGGGGCGTTCTTCAGGCCGGTCGAGGTGATGACGCTGCGCCCGCGCCACGGCGCGAACGGCCGGATCGAGCACGACACGGCGAAGTCCATTCCCCGCACGGCCGACACGACCGGATGCCGCGCGAATGACGGCACGTAAAACTGGTCGAAGAACGAATCAATGCCGAAGAGGCAATCGTAGCGATACTCGAAGCCAAAGCGGCGCGCGACCTGGTTGAGATGGTAGCCCGTCCCGAACACGTCGGTGTGCTCGCCGATCAGGAGCAGCCCGCCGCCGCGCTCCACGAACCGGACGACGGCCTCAATTTCCTGCGGCCGATACGGCTCGGTCGGCACCTTGAGCACCAGCACGTCCACGTTGGCAAGCACGGCGTCGGTGAGCGGCTCTTTGATGCGGCTCATTTCGTAGAAGCGCGTCGAGAAATCGTAGATGCACCAGTAATTGTAGCCGGACAGGTGGCCGTACCATTCGGTGTCCATGGGGCGATCGGTCGGCTCCCATTTCGAATGGAACTCGTCCACGGCGATGCGCCCGGCTTTGCGCTGGCCGACCGGGTCCCAAATGACGCCCAACGTCACGCAGACGACCGCAAAGGCCACCGGCACGCCCGCGCCGGCCAACTCGCGCCAAGACGCTGTGCCGCGTGGCGCAACCTGGCCCGGCGAAGCCGCGCCTTGGGGAGACCGGGAAGCCGTCGGCGCAGCGCTCGCCTCGTTGCGAAGGAAGTGTTTCATCCAGCGCGCCTGCAAGAACAGCAGCGGCAGGTCCAGAGCGATCAACACCCCCGCGCTCCAGAACGGCCACATGATGTCGAGCGGTTCTTCGTATTCCGTCCGCAACGCGCTGTGAAGCATCCAGCCGGCCAGCAAAGCCACGCGCAGCGGCAGCCAGAGGAGCACCGGCGCGGCCCAGGGCAGCAGATGCCGCAACCACCCGCCCGCAAGCGCGCGCCAGCGAGCGCGCGGGGCTTGCGGCGCGGCTTTGGTGGGGCGGTTCTTCGGTTTGTTTTTGGAGGCCGTCGCGGCCGCGGGCACGGCGTCGGGTTTCAGAGGGTCGACGCGCAATGCGAGCCAGACCGCCAGGCCGCTGACCAGGAAGCACCACGTGTGCGGCGGCAACAGCAGCTCCCACGTCGCCCCCAGCGCATGGACCTGCCGCATGGTGAACAGGTGAATCGTCGTTTCCTCGGCGGCGGCTTCCATTCCGAACAATCGGCAGACCTGGGCCAGCACCCACGCCAGCAGCGACGGCAGCTCGTGCGACCACGAAGTCCACGTGCGGTAAAGCAACAGCGCCAGGTCCTGCAGCCCCAGCAGCAGGCCGGGCCACGTCAGACCTTGGGCGAGCGCGGTTTTCCCGCGCGTCCAACCGCCCGGACCGGTCTGCTCGGGAACGGTCGCGTGCCGGTCTTTGCGTCGCCAACCGAGCAACAGCCCGGCGGCGAGCAACAGCGGCGCGGCACGATGCGGCCACGGCGCCACCCAGATTGGGGCGACCAACAGCACCGCGCAAAACAAACCGAGCAGGCCGCCCGGCAAGGGCAGTTTCGGCGGACCGCCGTTGCCGAGCGCGCGCGCATCTGTCCGGCTTGCGGGCAGATGGGCGGCCACGAGCAGCGCGCTGCCGGCCAATACGAGCGTCGCCCACGCCGGCCAGTGCGGCGCGCGGTAATAGCCCGTGCCCACCAGCCACGAGGCCGCCAGCAGAAATAGGCCGGTCCAGAGTCGCGTCATGGTTCGGGAGTTTCCTCCGCCCGCGGAGTCGCGAGCGCTCGGGGCGGCGGTCTGGGCGGCGTCCACATCGGCTGGTCGTTGACGTAGGTCAGAAACCAGCGCCAGAAGTCGGCGTTCTCGCGCATGCCCTCGAAGGGTTCGCCGCCCTCGTTTTCGAGGTTCTGGCAGGTGGCAAACAGGCTGTCGGCTACCACCACGAATTTGCCGCGGCCGATGCGGCGCATGGCGATGACCATCGGGTCAGCACCGGTCAGCGGATTGCGCGGGCCGTAGGCGAGCGGTTGCACGTTCGGTTCGGTGCACTCGACCGACCAACCCGCGTGGAAGCGGACGTAGGCCATGTAATCGCCGGCGTTGTAGTAGGGCGATTTGAAGTGGCCGAACGGTTTCGGCTCGGTGGTCAATCCCTCCGCCGCGCCGCGTCCACCCACGTAAAATCCGAAGTCCGCCAACAGCGACCGGCTCGCCGCCGATTCCGGCCAACCGACGGTGATGATGAAGATGCCGCCGTTCTCGACAAATCGCCGCACCGCCCTGCGTTCGCGCGCCGAGAAGGGCCGGCCCGGCGCCGCCGAGACCACCAGCCCGGCGCGTTCCAAGCGTTGCTCCGTGAACTCGGGCAGGCCGAGCACCACGTAGCCGCTGCGCATCAACGTCAGTTGCAGTCCGCCCAGCCCGCTCGGTCGCCACGACTCGCCGCTGGCGCGCTCCAAGTGGGTGGTGTCCACGTAGGCGAGGAGGTTGGGCCCCGGTCCTCGCCCGTCGGGCAGGACGTTGGCCATGCGGGCTGTCCACGCTGAAGCGGCCGCGGTGGCCGCAGCGAGAGCCAACGCGATGGCGACCAGCACCGGCGCTCGCCGCTGGTGCACGGCCAACCCGGCCAGCGCGAGCAATCCGAGCAAGCCCACCGCGAACCGCCAGCCGGCGAAATCCGCCCGCTGGCAAAGCGTGGCGAACAGGGCCGCCACGTACGGATGCGAACCGTAGAGGATGCCGTTGGTGAAGCCGGAGGTATCGCCAAACACGACCACGCGACCACGCCCCCAACGTTGTTCGGCCGCGAGCACTACGTCGCCCAGTCGCTCGCCGGCGTCGTATTTCTGGTTGCCCATCATCGAGCCGCCCTTGGATTCGTCGTTGGTGGCGTCGCCGGGATCGTTCCAGCCCCAGCGCCCGATGAGGAACGGTCGGGCCGGCCAGCGCGCCTCGACGGATGCGCCGATGACCACGCCGAACTGGTTGCGGTCGTCGCGGATGCCCATCGCCGCCGGATGGGCCAAGGCCTGATAGGAATGCAGCCAGCCACCGACGGCGAACATGGCGGAGTCGAACGCCACGCGCATGGCCGTGGGGCCGAGCACATCGTTGAAACGATTGCCGCCGTCCTTTTCGCGCACCGTGTGCTCGCCCAAGAGCAACAGCGAGCCACCGCGCGCGACGAAGCTCTGGATGCGCTCCAATTGCCCCGGCGCCCAGGGTTTGTTCGGGAAGATCAGCACCAGCAGGTCGGCGCCCTCCAGGTCCGCCGCGGACAGCTCGGGTGAGATGACGCAACGCGCGCCGTAGCGTTGCCAGAACTCCGGCCAGATGCCGTACATGCCCACGGTCAACCGCCCGTATTGGCCGTGCTCGGGCTTGAGCCAGTTGAGAAAGCCTTTCTCGTAAACGACGATCTTGCGGCCCTGCAAACTGAGTCGTTTGGGCTGGAGCAGCGTGACCACCGGCACGGCCAGCGCCAGCGCCAGGGCGGCGGCGGTGCCGGCGTCGAGCGCGCCGAGCCAGCGGCGCAACACGCTCGGCCGCGTGTAAGCATTCTGGCCGCGGGCCGCGGCGGCTGCGGTAGAAGCCGCGGGCGTGGCGGGTTGCGCGGAGACGGCTGCCCGCGAGCCAAGCCGCCACGCGGCGAGCGTCACCACGGGCAGATGCAGAAGGAATCCCAGCAACGGCAATTGCCACAGCACGACGTCGCCCAACGGCTTGGTCTTGCCCGGTAAGCCGGGGAAGGCGGATTTGACCTCGATTTCAGGCAGCCATTGTCGCCAGCGCGGGAACGCGGCCAGCAGAACCAAATAAGTGATGTGCGCCAGAAGAATCGCCGCGCCCCAGCGGAGCGCGTGGATGCGCTTGGGCGGCGGCTGGAATTCCCGGAGCAGCAGCAGACAAAACGCGAACGAAAGGACCAAGTAATCCAAGCCCGCAAAGGTCGGGCCGACCGACAGCGGCCAGGGCAGAACTGCGCTGAGGCCGCGGCTGATGGCCTGCGCGAAACGATCCGCGATCCACCAACCCCAGGGAATCAGCCTGACCGCGAATTGATAGAGGGCAAACAGGAGCGTGGCCGAAGCGGCTGCGCGGAGGGGTGGGCTGACCTGGCCGAGCCGGCCCGCTGCCAGCCAGCCGAGCGTCAGCGCGCAGGCGAGCACGTGAAGGACAGGATGCGGAGCGGCCAGGCACGCCGCGACCGTGGCGAGTTGGAGGAGCGACCCGAACCGGCGTTTCCAGGGAAGCGGTTGCCAGCGGGTGACGGCCAAAACGCCGCCGAGCAACAGCAAGCCGACCAGAACGCGTCGCAGCGGATGCGCGAGCAGCCCGACCGAGCCGGCGGCGACCCAAGCGGCCGCCAGGCCGGAGATGGACGCAATAACAGCACCGGCCTCGCGGTTTGGCGAGGCCGGGCTGAACGATTTTTCCTGGCCCTGGTTGGAAAGGCCCATCGTCTTCGGTTCTGCCTACACCGAAGACTTAACCCGAAAGGGCCTCACCCAGCAAGCCGCGCCGAATATTGGCCACGGGCGCGTTTGCGGGCGACCGCTCGGCCACCGGTTGGTCGAGCCGGGGCGCGGGCGCGGCGCGCTCGACGCGTTCCGAACTCGGGCGCGTCAATGGCGTCTTCAGAGTCGCGGCTGTCGCAACCTCCGGACAGCGCTCCGTGCCGACCGGGCAGATCCGTTCCGGCAGGGCCGACTTGCGAACCCCGACCACAGTGCGTGGGGTGGTAGAGTTCGGCGGCGCCAACAACCCAAACTGATTCGTCACGCACTGACCTGTCGGGTCCACCGGGCAGAACGTCGGCATCGTTGGACATTGAGTCTCCAACGGCGGGCATTCGGTGATGACCACCGGACATCGCGTTGGAGTCTCGGGACACCGCGTCTTCGTCGAAGGGCATCGGGTCTCGACGCTCGGGCATTGCGTTTGTGACTCCGGACAACGGGTGGTCACGGGCGGACATTGCGTCTCGGTCGGCGGACACTGGGTGATCGAACCCGGCGTGGCGCAATAGGTCTTGACCAGCGGGCAGACGGTTTGGACCGGCGGGCAAATGGTGTCCGCGGGGCGGCAAACCGTCGGCGTCGGCGGACACTGCGTCTCGATCGGCGGGCATTGGGTTGCCACGGGCGGACATTGCGTGGGTGAACCGCCGGCCGCCGAACACTGCGTCGCCACGGGCGGACATTGGGTTTGGATTGGCGGACATTGCGTAGGTGTCGGCGGGCATTCGGTGGTCCTGGGCGGACAACGTGTGGTCAGCGGCGGACACTGCGTTTCAACCGCCGGGCAGGTGGTAGTGCTGGTCTGGCAAACCGTCACCGTCGCCGGGCATTGAGTCGGATTGTTCGCCGGGCATTGCGTGGTGACCGGCGGGCAACGCGTCGTCAGCGGCGGACACTGCGTCTCGGTGGTGGCCGTGCCGCACTGCGTGGTAATGACCGGGCACTGTGTGGGAGACGGCGGACATTGCGTCGTTATTGGCGGACACCGCGTTTCTGTTGCCGGACATTGCGTTTCGACCGGCGGACAGACGGTGGACGTGCCAGCCGGTGAACACGTCGTCGGCAGCGGCGGGCATTGCGTCTGCAGCATCGGACAGCGGGTCTGCACTGTCGGGCAATACGTTTGTTCGGGCGGACATTGCGTCTGTGCCGGTGGACACTGCGTGGTCACAGGCGGACAACGCGTGGGAGCCTCGGGGCAGACCGTATCGGCGATTTGACATTGCGTGGCCACAGGCGGGCAATGCGTCGCGGTGGCCGCCGTGATGGGGCATTGGGTCTGGACCGGCGGACATTTGGTTTCGCTCGTCGGGCATTGCGTTTCAACCACCGGACAGACGGTCGTCTTGTTGGCGCACTGCGTCACCGTGGGCGGGCAGTGCGTGGTGATCGACGGGCAACGCGTCTCCCACACCGGGCAGGTCGTCTCCTGCACCGGACACTTGGTTGCGACATTGGGGCAAACGGTGTCCACCACGCGGCAGGTCGTCGGCGTCGGCGGACAAGTGGTGGCGGTGGTGGGACACACCGTGGCGGCGGTCGCAAGGCAAACCGTCGGCGTCGGCGGACAGGTGGTGTTGGCCGGCGGGCATTTCGTGGCGGCCGGCGGGCATTTGGTCGCGGCTGTGGGACATTGCGTGGCGTTGACCGGGCATCTTGTTGCCTGCGGCGGGCAGGTGGTGATTTTGACCGGGCACTTGGTGTCTACCGGCGGGCACTTGGTGTCCACGGACGGGCACTGGGTTGCCACTGCCGGACAGGCCGTCGCGGCATTGGCGCAGACCGTCGGTGTCGGCGGACACGTGGTCAAGACCGGCGGACATTGCGTCGCCGCGGGCGGGCACTTGGTGCTCGCGGGTGGACAACGCGTGGCCGCTGGCGGACAAACCGTCAGCTTCACCGAGCACACCGTGGGGACCGCGGGACATTGGGTTTGCACAGGGGGACATTTGGTGATGGCCGGAGGACATTGCGTCGGGACAGCCGGGCAGACCGTGTCCACCGCGCGACAAACCGTCGGCGTAGGCGGACAATGCGTGTCTACGGTCGGGCACTGCGTTTGGACAACCGGGCAACGCGTGTCGGTGGGCGGACAACGCGTCTCGATCGCCGGGCAAATGGTGTCAGCGGCCTGGCAATGCGTAGCCACACCCGGACATTGCGTGCTCACGCCGGGGCACTGCGTGTCCACCGGCGGACACTTTGTTGCTTCCGCCGGGCAACGCGTGTCCACGGCCGGGCAGGTGGTGTCTTGAATCGGACAGCGCGTCGGGAGCGGCGGGCATTTCGTTTCGTAAATCGGGCAGCGGGTTTCCTTGGCCGGGCATTTGGTCAGTTCTGCAGGACAAGCCGTCGGGACCGAGGGGCACAGGGTTTCCGTAGGCGGGCATTTGGTTTGGCGAGGCGGGCAGCGGGTTGACGATGCGGGGCACACGGTGTCCGCAACATGGCAAATCGTCGGCTGCGGCGGGCACTGCGTCTGAATTACCGGACAGCGCGTGTCCACGACCGGGCAACGCGTGTCAACGGGCGGACAAATCGTCTGGAAAGTGGGGCACTGCGTTTCGACTGCCGGGCATTGGGTTAGGACGGCCGGGCAAACCGTATGTGTGGCCGGACAGCCGGTTTCCTGTGCCGGGCATTGGGTCGGCAACGCGGGGCATTTCGTTGCAGTCGGCGGGCAGGCCGTGGCTTTGGGCGGACAAACCGTGACGGTGGCCGGGCAGGTGGTGGCCGCGACGGGCACAATCGTCACCACCGGCACGGGGGCTACTCCGGCTTTCTGGTCGTCAACTGTGATTTCGGTAAAGACATCAAAAAAGCTGGCCATATGCAGCCGCACGTATCGGCCAAGCTCGTTCAGTTGAAGAATGGCCGGGCTGTGGTTACCGCCCTCGACGTCTTCCCAGGGGCCGCCGGGGTCGTTGGCGGTTTGCAGCCAACCGTCGCCGTCCCACTCCGCCTTGATTTCGCCGGGGTTGTCCCCGGGCGAAAGGCGGAGCTGCGTCGGGCTGAGGTTGTGAATCGCGCTTTCGAGCAACGCGGAGTCGTCCGCGCGACTCAGCGGCGCGTGCCAGAGCAGCAGGCCGCAGAAAAATGAGGTGAGGAGAAAGCAGATCCTCCTCAGGGATTGGCGGAAAACCGTCGTTCGCGACGAGCCGCGAAGGAAGGGCGTCGTTTTCATAATCTCACGCAACAAGGTTTATCCAAGGGTAACCTCGCTGCGCTCGGTGACCAACAGAGGGCTCAGCCAGCGAGTGTGGCCCTGTAGGTTTATTCTTTACCGCGCCATCAGTCATGCGTCACCTGAGTTCGCGCGCAGATTAGCAGGAC
>Ga0308412_1001436_pt1 | contig 12980 bp, 11 predicted proteins | sample HotsprottomLayer_FD_202357 | JGI IMG/M metagenome (GOLD analysis project Ga0308412, IMG submission 202357) | Hot spring phototrophic mat microbial communities from Octopus Spring, Yellowstone National Park, Wyoming, United States -... | ecosystem: Environmental > Aquatic > Thermal springs > Hot...
GCAGGTACTCCCACCGGGCACCGGTTTTTACCAGCCAGCGCAGGGCGTTGAACACTTCCCGCAGGTCGTATTTTCGCTGGCTCGCGGTCAGGGTCAGGTAGGGCATCACGAAGGCCCATTCCTCATCGCTTACGTCGGAGGGGTATGGACGGCGGTTCATGCTATAAACATAACTGACGGCCTTTGTTTCGAATAGGTTCATACCAGACTCTAAAGCCCAGTATGGACAAGGGTGAGCCATGGGCAAGTTGAAGCGTCGAAAGGTCACGCGGATTTCGATACGAAATATCGCCTGACTAAGGTTCTATACGAAATAAAGATGAGATTACTGGGATAAAGGTTGACACAGAGGTTTCGAATAAATAAAATAATGAAACAACAACGAAACAACAAGCTTCTCACAGCGTTGCCGTCACTAGTTTGCCTTGAGGAGGTGTAGCATGTTCTACAGAACGAGGGTATTGGGGCTGCTGGCCTTGTTGGGCCTATTGAGCTCGGGCTTGCTAATGGTGGAGGGTCAGGGGACCAAGCCCGCCAAACTAGTGATTGCGGCGGTGGCAGGCGGCGAGAGTTTGGGGCTAAAAGCGGTAGCCCCGCTGTACGAGAAGGAGGCTGGGATCGAGCTCGAGATCGTCGAAAGCCCCTATCCCCAGCTCTATGAGAAGCTCGTAACAACCTTCCAGGCTGGGGGACAGACCATTGACATGGCCATGGTCGATGACCCCTGGATGCCCAAGTTCGGCACCGAGAACTGGCTCGAGCCCCTCGATGCCCTGGGTTTCACCCGCGACCCGGATATCCCTACCGTCGTTTATGACGTGGGCACCTGGCCCCCTCCCAGAGGGCCGGTACCCCCTTCGGAGAGGAATAAGCAAAGGCGACTTTACGGCATCACCATCGTGGGCAACGTAGAGCTGTTTACCTATCGCAAGGACAACTCCGCTGCGCCTCGAACCTGGACCGACGTGCTCAACACCGCCAGGCGGCTCAACAAACTAGGTTACGCTGGTTACGTCATCCGTGGTTTGGCCACCAACCCCATCGTGGCCGACTGGCTGCCTATCCTGTGGTCTTTCGGCGGGGACGTGTTCGACAACAACTGGAGATGCGTGCTGACCTCGGCCAATGCCGTGCGGGCTGCCAACTTCTTGGTCAAAGACCTCAAGGCCGTGGCCCAGAGGGGTCCCGAGAACACCGACGCCGCCGACCGCTCCCGCCTCCTAATGACCGGCCAGGGCCACCAGTCGACCATCTGGCCTGGTGAGATCACAAGCTTCACTGAGAACCCCAAAGTTTCCAAGACCATTGGCAAGTTAGCCTACGTCAAGATGCCGGGCGGCCCCGGCGGCCAGCCAGGCCGGGGCATGATGGGCAACTGGCTGTTGGTCATCCCGAAAGGCTCGCCCAACGCCAAAGCCTCCGCGGACTTCATCAAGTGGCTGATCTCGCCCAGTACCCAGAAGACCTATGTTGAGGCCGGAGGCATCCCTTCGCGCATCAGCATCCTCAGGGATCCGGCGATGGCCCAGAAACACGTATACTTCCCCGCGCTGGCCGACTCGCTGGCTTCAGGCCCCAACTGGCGGCCACGCACTGACCAGTGGAACGCGGTCGAAGCCTCCATCGGCACCAACCTCAATGCCGCGCTGGCCGGCCAGCAGACCGCCGAGCAGGCCATGCAGAAAGCCTGTAGCGAGATCAACGCTATCATGAAGAAGGCCGGGTACTAAGGTACCCCGCGAGAGGCTTTCCAAGATAGCTGATCCCGGAGAGCAAATCAGACCCCGCACCCCTCGCGGAAGCCGGAAGATCAGTGGGAGGGCACTTAGGACGATGGCCGACCTCGGTGACCCAGTGCACCCCGCGCTCCTCCGCCGAAGAGAGCGCGAAGGTCTAAGCCGCCAACAGCGCCTGGCGTACTGGATGCTTTTTCCAGTGCTGGGAGTGGTTTTCTGCATCGTTAGCTACCCCCTCGTGGTGGCGCTGATGCAGTCGGTGACGGCTACGCGGGGTGGGGAGTTCGTCGGGCTTTTGAACTACCAGGCCGTCCTCGAGAACCCCCTGCTCTACGCGTCCCTCAAGCAGACGGCCATCTACGCGGCGATTGTGTTGCCCTTGGAGATCGTGCTGGGCTTGTTGCTAGCGCTTTTGGTGCACCGCACTGTGCGCTCGGGCTGGCTCAGGCTGGTGCTGTACCTGTTGGCTATCACCCCCATCGTCATCCCGCCGGTGGCAGTGGGGGTGATCTTCCGCTTGATCTACGCCCCCAACTACGGGGTGCTGAACCACCTACTGATCATGGCGGGCTGGATCGAGGGGGAGATCAATTGGCTGGGCCAGCCCTACACGGCTATGCTCGCCGTAGCCAGCGTGGACGTCTGGCAGTGGACGCCCTTCGTGTACCTAGTGCTCTTCGCCGGGCTCCAGACGGTGCCCAGGGAGTCGGTGGAAGCTGCTCAGGTGGACGGGGCCACACCCTGGAGCCAGTTCTGGCACATCGAGCTGCCCTACTTGAGGCCCCTTCTGCTACTGATCCTTTTCTTCCGCCTGGCCGACGTGCTGCGTGTGTTTGACCACATTTTCGTCCTGACCGGTGGTGGGCCGGGGACCACGACCCAGTTGCTGTCGCTTTACCTCTACCGCATCGCCTTCAAATTCTTCGACACCGGCGAGGCGGCCGCGTTGGCCGTGATGGTGATGGTGGGTATCAGCCTGCTCTACTCGTTCATCACGCGGCTGCTGCCGCTGGAGAGGGACTGATGCGCGCTCGCACTTTGCTGTGGCAAGTGGTAGCCATCCCGGTGCTAGTGGCCTTCGGGCTGGTCTACCTCTTCCCCCTGTACTGGTTAGTGGCCACCTCGCTCAAAGGACAGGGTGAGCTGCTGGGCCAAATTGTGCCCACGCTGGTGCCCCAGGCCCCTACCCTCGAGGCCTTCCACACAGTGCTGGTGGAAAAGGGCGGCTGGAAGCTCCTGCGCAACAGTGTGCTGGTATGTGGGGCCACGGTGCTCACCACGCTTATCCTAGGCCTCCTGATCACCTACCCCATCACCCGCTTGCCGGTCTCAAGGCGGGTGCGGGTGGGGGTACTTAACTGGGCCTTGAGCCTGCGCTTCCTGCCGCCAGTGGCGGTGGTTGTGCCCTATTTCGGGGTAGTGCGCACCCTCCAGCTGTACGATAACCCTCTGGCCCTGGTGTTTATCTACACCCTATTCAACCTGCCCTTCTCCATCTGGATGCTCAAGAGCTTTCTGGCTGAGGTGCCCCTGGAGCTCGAGGAAGCCGCCCTCGTCGACGGTGCGACCCGGCCTGTCTCGTTCTTCCGGGTGGTGCTGCCCCTGATCGCCCCTGGCCTTTTGGCGGCGGGCATCATCATCTTCGCCTTCGCATGGAGCGAGTTCTTGTTCGCCTTGATCCTGACCCAGACCCCTAGCGCCCAGACTTTCCCGGTGGGGGTACAGTCTTTCGTCACCCAGTTCAACCTGATTTGGAATGAGATGGCGGCGGCCGGGCTTATCGCCCTGCTGGTTCCGTTGGTCCTGATGATCTTAGCCCGGCGCTACGTGCTGGCGGGGCTCACCTTCGGGGTGATCCGAGAGAAATAAGGCTTTTAGGGGCATGCTATGAACGAGCTATACCTGAACGGCGCGACCCTCATGACCACGCCCACCCCTCGTCAGCTCGAGGCGGCTCTCAAAGCCGGTTTCTCAGGCATCGAGGCCAGGGCTGAGCGCCTGCGGGGCAAGGAGAAGCGGGGTGAACTCGAGGCCACCGCCGCGGCCCTAAAAGCGATGGGTGGCAGGGTGCTAAGCCTCAACAGCCTGGGGCTCCAGGTCCTGCCCGGCGGAACGCTCGACACCCGGAAGCTCGGGGCCGACCTGCCCGAGCTGCTCGATGTCGCTGCAGCCCTAGGTGCCGGGCTTCTGCTGGTCGTGCCGCTGCGGGCGGCGGGGGTCTCCTTCGAGGTCGCGCTCGAGGGGATTCGTGAGGGTCTGGCCCTGGCCCAGGCGGCTGCGAAAACCTATGGCATCCGCCTAGGCTTCGAGTTCCTGGGCTTCGCCGATTGCCCAATTAACACCGCTTCCAGAGCCCTCGAGGTGATGCAGCCCTTCCCCGAGGTCGGCTTCGTGCTGGACTCCTGCCATGTATACGCCTCGGGGGGCAGCTTTCGGGATTTTCCGGCTCATCGGCTACACCTGGTCCACCTCAACGACTGTCCTCGGCCTGCGAGCATGGCCATCGAGGATGGGGATCGGGTATTGCCAGGGGAAGGGCAGATTCCCCTAAGGCAGTACCTCCAGGACTTGCGCTTGAGCGGGTATAATGGGTCGTGGAGCCTCGAGATCTTCAACGAAACCTTGTGGAAGGACGACCCCGAGCAGGTAGCTTTTCGCGGCTTCCACGCGCTCAGGAGCCTGCTGCTTGGCTGAGGGTTGATCGATAGTATTCAAACATGAAAGTTAAAGCTTTCGTTTTCTTTCGTTGTACCTGGACAATGTTGACGTGCGAAACCTTTTGTTTTTAAATAATTACCGACCGGCCAGAGCGTCATCGTAGCCAGCCGCGCAGTGGGCTTGCTCCTTATCGCATAGGGGAGCCCTTAACGATCCTTCGGAGTGCCTGCTGGCACAAGGGCTGCTCGAGACCGGAAACGCTGTCAGTTGGCGCAGGTTCAGGGGTTGAGATATGACAGACCAAAAACGAAAGCGGGAACGGGCCGGGCTTTGGAGACTCGGCGCTTCACCGGGACAGGAGGTCACGCCGTGAACACAGTCCGCCTCACCGTGGCCCAGGCCCTCGTGAAGTTCCTGGCTGCCCAGCACACCCAGCGCGACGGAAAGCAGGTGCGCCTCATCGCGGGAGTGTGGGCGATATTCGGTCACGGTAACGTATCTGGCCTGGGGCAGGCCCTGCAGGAGTACGGCGACGTGGTGGGCCTGCGTACTTATCGTCCGCAGAATGAGCAGGCCATGGTGCATACAGCGGCGGCCTTTGCCAAGCACACCGCCCGCATGAGCACCTTCGCCTGCACAGCCTCAGTAGGCCCAGGTTCGCTCAACATGCTCACCGCTGCCGCGGGCGCCACCATAAACCGCCTGCCAGTGTTGCTCCTACCTTCAGATTATTTCGCGAGCCGCATCCCCGATCCAGTGCTCCAGCAGCTCGAGCACCTCACCGAGCACGACGTGAGCGTTAACGACGCCTTCCGGCCTATAAGCCGTTTCTTCACCCGCATCACCCGGCCCTCTCAGCTCCTTTCTGCCCTACCCGAGGCCATGCGCGTGCTCACCGATCCCGCCGAGACCGGGGCAGTCACCATCTGCCTGCCCGAGGACGTACAGACCGAGGCCTACGACTGGCCTGAGAGCTTCTTCGCCCCGCGGATCTGGCACATCCGCCGCCCTGAACCGGAGCCCGAGGTGCTGGAGCAGGTGGCGGAACTCATCCGGAAAGCAAAGCGCCCGCTGATCGTAAGTGGGGGCGGCACGCTCTACTCCGAGGCTCATGTCGAGCTCGCGCGGTTCGCCCAGGACTACGGCATCCCCGTGGCGGAGTCGCAGGGGGGCAAAGGGGCCTTGCCCTGGGACCACCCCATGTATGTGGGTCCGGTGGGCGCAAACGGTGGAACCGCCGCCAACCGGCTGGCCAGGGAGGCCGATTTGGTCCTGGCTGTTGGCACTCGGCTGGGCGACTTCGTCACCGCCTCCAAGACCGCCTTCCAGAACCCGGAGGTGAGGTTCGTCGGGGTGAACGTGTTGCCCTTCGACGCGAGCAAGCTCTCTGGGGTGTCGCTGGTGGCCGACGCCCGGCGGGCCCTGGAAGCGCTCAGCCAGGCTTTGTTGGGCTTCGCGGGCACCTCGGCCTCCTACCGCAGCAAGGTTGCCCAGCTCAAGCAGGAGTGGGATGACCTGGTTCAGGCCTACCGCATGCCAAAGCCTGAGAAGAAGGAAATGGCCCAGGCCGAGGTCATCGGCCTGGTGGGTGAGGTCTTCGGTGGTAAGGCCACCGTGATCTGCGCGGCGGGAAGCCTGCCAGGCGACCTGCTCAAGCTCTGGCGCTGCGAAGACCCTAGGGCCTATCACCTCGAGTACGGCTTCTCTTGCATGGGCTATGAGATCCCTGCCGGGCTAGGTGTAGCTATGGCCGAGCCAGGCCGGGAGGTGGTAGTATTCATCGGCGATGGCAGCTACCTAATGATGAACTCGGAGATCGTCACCGTGGTGGCCGAGGGGCTGGATTTCACGGTGATACTGATTGACAACGGGGCCTTCGGCTCTATCCGCGGCCTACAGATGTCGCTGGGCTCACCGTCCTTCAACAATGAGCGGCGAAAGCGCGACGCCACTACGGGTCGCACCGACGGGCCACCCGTCGAGGTGGACTTCGCTGCCCACGCTCGGGCCATGGGGGCGAGCGTGTGGAGCCCTAAAAACTACAGCGAGCTGAAGGGGGCCCTCGAGGAGGCCCGGAAGGCCAGGGGCGTGCGGGTGATCGTTGTCCCGGTGAGCCTGGACGACCGCCTTCCGAGCTTCGAGAGCTGGTGGGACGTGCCAGTAGCCGAGGTATCGGGCCAGCCCGAGGTGAGGAAAGCCCGCCAGGAGTACGAGGTGTACCTCAAGAAGCAGCGGCCATATTTCTGAGGGGCTAGGAGCAGCGCGCTAGACGCCAAGCACAAGATATTTTGACCCTCGCTGTCGATCCAGAAAGGAATACTCGGGAATGGCAATCCGTTTCGGCAACGCACCGTGCAGTTGGGGCACCATTGAGGGCTGGGGGCATGGCATCGGCTACAGCCAGATGCTCGATGAACTTAAGCACACCGGCTACGACGGCACTGAGCTGGGCGACTGGGGCTACATGCCCACTGAGCCCGACAGGCTTCGCCGGGAATTAAGCTCGCGCGGCCTAACCATGCTGGGAGCTTACGAAGGGGTCTACCTGCTCGAGCCTACCGAGCACGCCACGGGCCAAGAGCGCGTGCTGCGCACGGCCCGCCTACTGAAGAGCGTGGCCGACGTGGGCGATGGCTGGCAGCCCTTCGTGGTGCTGGCCGATGAGCACAGCCGCGACCGGCTGCGCTTTGAGAACGCCGGGCGGGTACGGCCCGAACTGAGCCTCACCGCCCAACAGTGGAAGGTCTTCGCGGCGGGGGCTGACCGCATCGCCCATGCTGTCCACAACGAGACCGGGCTGCGCACAGTATTCCACCACCACTGCGCGGGGTATGTAGAGACTCCCTGGGAGATCGAGGCCCTCCTTGAGCACACCGATGAAAGGGTCTTGGGGCTGTTGTTCGACACGGGGCACTATCTTTACGGCACAGGCACCAACGAGCCAGAGCAAGTGCTGGAGGGTATCGAGCGCTTTAAGAGCCGCCTGTGGTATGTGCACTATAAGGACTGCCACCCCCTCGTCGCCGCCGAAGCCCGCAGCAAGGGCTGGAACTACAAGGAGGCCGTGGGTAATGGCGTTTTCTGCGAGTTGGGCAAGGGTCAGATCGACTTCGGGGCGGTGACGAGGAAGCTCGAGGCCTTAGGTTACGATGGCTGGATCACTGTCGAGCAGGACGTGCTGCCAGGCATGGGCGAGCCTAGGAAGAGTGCCGAGCACAACCGCCGCTACTTGCAACAGGTAACCGGGCGATGAAGGAAGTCAGGTTTGACCTCATCACCATCGGACGCTCCTCCATCGACCTCTACTCCAACGACATCGGGGCGGCTTTCCCAGACATCACCTCCTTTGGGGCCTACATCGGCGGAAGCCCTTTGAATATAGCAGTGGGTGCCCAGCGCCTGGGTCTCAGGACCGCGCTCTTGACAGCGGTGGGGCCCGATAAGGTAGGGGAGTTCATCCTCGAGCGTCTCCGGCGTGAGGGGGTCGAAACCCGTTTCATCCCACAAAAGCCCGCAACCCGCAGTAGTGCGGTGCTGTTAGGCATCGAGCCGCCAGACCGCTTTCCCATCACCTTCTACCGAGAAAACGCCGCTGACATCCAGCTCTCTATCGACGACGTGCTGGCAACACCGATAGCCGCGTCCCGAGCCCTCCAGCTCTCCGGGGTGGCATTGGCCAAAGAACCCAGCCGCAGCGCGAGCTTCTTCGCCGCCGAGCAGGCTAAGGCCGCTGGAGTGACGGTTTTCCTCGACCTTGACTTCCGTGCTGACCAGTGGCATGACCCCCGTGCCTACGGCGTGCAAATCCGGGCCCTGCTGCCCATGGTGGACGTAGCCATCGGTACAGAGGAGGAGATCAACGCGGCTACGCTTCGCCGTATTGAGGACATCACCATCCGCCACTCGCAGGTCACTGCGCCGGAAATCCGTGGAGACGTGGAGTCCAACATCCGGGCCCTGCTGGCGAAGGGACCAGGGGCCCTGGTGGTAAAGCAAGGGGCTAGGGGGTCGGAGGTCTGGTTGCCTGACGGCACTGTCGTGAGCGCGCCGGGCTTCCCGGTGGAGGTGCTAAGCGTGCTGGGGGCGGGGGATGCCTTCGCGGCAGGCTTCATCTACGGGCGCTTACAGGGGTGGGACTGGTACAAAAGCGCCCGCATGGGCAATGCCTGCGGGGCCATCGTGGTGACGCGCATTGGCTGTGCCAACTTCACTCCCTACCTGGAGGAAGTCCTGGCTTTCATCGAGTCAAGAGGGGGGTTCTGAGAAGGGAGTGAGCGCGATGCCCTGCGTTCGTGACGGACGAAGACTCGTCCAGCACGCTTTCCGGTACGGCAATGCCCTGCCCACCTCTAACCTCTGTAGCCTCGAGATGGCTAATTTGACGCTGGCCGGGGTGGAGGCTGACATGGTGGCTTGCTCGGTGGGCGCAGAGTACGGGTGGTGTAGCCGACTGAATCTATGCCAGCTTGAGGCCGTCGTCAGCGAGGTACGAGGTCTGTTAGTGCTGTGCGGCGGGAGCGGGATCGGGCTCAGCGACTTAGCCCATGCGGCAGGACTGGGGTGTTTATCGGCTCGACCTTGTATAGGGGCCTTATACTGCGGATCTATGTGTCCATGCATTAAGCTAGCAACATGTCGGCTCCCCTTCGCAAGAGGAAGAGGCCCAGCTGCGGGAGCTGGAGACCCACCCGGTGGTTCCCTTCAAGCTCCGCCGCCCAGGGCTGGACCGCCCCCCGCATCGCCCGGCACCTGGGCCTCAACCGCGCCACCGTTTACAAAGACTTCAGGCGGTGGCTGGAGAAAGGCCTGGACGGCCTGCGGGGCCAGGCCCAGCTGGACTCCGGCCATGAGCGCCTTCCTGCGGGAGGCTTTTGGAGATGGGGTACCGATGGAAAAGGACCCGCGGAGGAGGAGCGGAAGAGGTTTGAGGCCGCCCTGGCGGAGGCGGAAAAGGGGGGCTAAGGGTGTTCTTCCCAGACGAGAGCGGGTCTGGCCTCTCCCTCCCTCCCACCTACGCCTGAGCGGGTCAACGCGGTGGCGCACCTGGGGAGGCTGGGGCCCTGCTGGGGGGTGCGCGGGGTGGTGTTTTTGGACGACGCGCCTTTTCACCGGTCCCGGGCCTTTGGGGAGGCGGCGGAGAGGTGGAGGGCGCGGGGGCTCACGGTGGCCTACCTGCCACGATACAGCCTCCATCTGCACCCTGTGGAGAAGATCTGGCGGCGCTATGGGGGCGTGGAGGAGCTGAGGAGTGCGGTGGCCGCTGCCATGGAGCGGCTCAAAGAACAGCTGGGGCAAGGGGTGTTGCAAAGTCTATGCATGGGCACTTAGTGCTAATGCGCGGGTGGGCTTTCCAGCCACCTCGCAGTCTAGGCCGAAGCCCGGGCCGCAGTTGGCAAGTAGGCCAGAAAATGTATAGCCCTGCTAAGAGCTGCGGGCAAGGCCAGGAAGTTCAACGGTGAAGGAGAGCGTATGCCTGAAAGTTTTGGAGTGGCTTTGTTGGGTGCAGGACGGATGGGCATGGAGCACGCGCGCACCATGCTTGGCGTGGCCGAGGCCCGTGTGCTGGCGGTGGCCGACCTCAATATCCAAGCGGCGGAGGCGGCCAGGTGCCTGTTGCGGGCGGAGAGGGTCTATGCCGATCCCGAGGAGGCCATCCACCATCCTGGCGTGGAGGTGGTGGTCATCGTTACACCCACCGACACCCACGCCCGCTACATTGAGCGAGCAGCCCTGGCGGGCAAGGCCATCTTCTGTGAAAAGCCCGTGGCCAAGAGCCTAGAGGAGACCCGGCGGGTGCTGGAGATCGTGGGACACAAAGGCGTGCCCTTCCAGATCGGCTTCCAGCGCCGCTATGATCCGCCCTACTTGCAGGCTAGGTGCAAGATCGAGGCTGGCGAGATCGGGCAAATTGAGCAGTTCATTGCTGTGATGCGTGACCCGGCCCCGGCTCCTCTGGACTACCTTAGGGGTTCTGGGGGCATCTTCATTGACCAGTCCATCCACGACATAGACTGTGCGCGCTTTTTGGTGGGGGAGGTGGAGGAGGTGCACGCTTGGGGTGCAGTCCGGGTGGACCCCAGGATCGGCGAGATCGGCGATGTGGACACCACCAACCTCAGCCTGCGCTTCGCGAATGGTGCGTTAGGGGTGATCCAGAACTCCAGGCGCGCGATCTACGGTTATGACGTGCGCACCGAGGTCTTCGGCTCAAGAGGCAAGCTGGTGATGGACGCCACCCCAAAGACCCCGCTGTGGCAATTTGGTAGTGGCGTTAGCGCTGACCATTATTACTTCTTCATGGACCGCTTCAAGGAGGCCTACCGCTTGGAGCTCGAAGCCTTCTTCCACTACCTGCGCAAGGGGGAGACCCCCACGCCCGGTCCCAAGGACGCGCTCGAGTCCCTGCGCATTGCATTGGCAGCGACCCGCAGCCTCAAGGAGGGGCGGGTGGTGCGGTTGGAGGAGGTCACATGAACTCACCCAACCACCTTAGGCCCTGTTCGGGGGTAGGCAGCCTGGTTGAGGTCAATCCGGTTTCGGCGGGGTGGAAGTACCTGTTCTTCAAAGCCGTCGCCCTTCCGGCAGGCTATACCCAGCAGGGCAGCACCGAGGGCCGGGAGGTGGCCTTGGTGCCGTTGTCGGGTGAAATACAGGTCAGGGTTGGTGACCAAGCCTTCAGGCTCAAACGCAAAGACGTGTTTTCTGAGCTACCCTCGGTTTTGTATCTGCCGCCGCGCACTCAGTATGCGCTACAGGCGCTCACGGACACCGAGTTTGCCCTAGGGGGCGCGCCTGCGGAGGGATGCTACCCCGTGCGGCTGTTCAGGCCCGAGGAAATGCGGGCGGAGATGCGAGGGGGAGCCAACGCTACTCGCCAGGTCTCGCACATCTTAGGGCCGCACCTTCCTGCCGAGCGCCTGCTCCTGTACGAGGTGTACACGCCCTCGGGTTTCTGGTCGGGCTGGCCGCCGCACCGCCACGACGGGCGCATGGGCTCGCTCTACATCGAGGAGACCTATTACTATAAGGTAAGTCCACCGTATGGCTGGGCCATCCACCGCAACTATAGCCCTGAGGACAGCCTGGATGAGCTTCTGCTGGCTAGGGACGGCGATCTGGTTCTCGCGCCAAGGGGCTATCATCCGGTCGTGGCGTCGCCGGGGTCCAACGTATACTATCTCAACTACATGGCCGGTGAAGCCCTGCATGAGCAGCGGGCCACACTGCCCGTGGATGACCCCGATTGGGCCTGGATGCGTGAGGATTGGGCTGGGAAGCCTCTGAAGATCCCCATTGGTAAGCCTTGAAGTTGGTATTCAAGAGTGCACGCATGAAGACCGAGGATCGGCGTAGGAAGATCATTGAGCTCCTAGAGCAGAGGGGTTCGGTTTTGGTGGAAGACCTGGCGGTTGAGTTCGGGGTCAGCCAGGTAACTATCCGCAAGGACCTGACGGAGTTGGAGGGGCGCGGCTTGCTGCACCGCACCCACGGCGGGGCTACCTTTGCCCACAAAAGCCTGTTCAACCCCTCCTTCCGTGAGAAGGTCAACTTGCATCAGGCGGAGAAGCAGGCCATCGCTAATGCTGCCCTAGAGTATATCGAGGAGGGCGATTCCCTTGTTTTAGACGCAGGCACGACCAGCCTTACCCTGACCCGGCTCCTCAAGCATCGCTTCCGCTCGCTCTATATCATCACTAACTCTGTGCCCATCGCCCTCGAACTTTCCGAGACCCGCTGGGAGGTGCTACTGATTGGGGGACAAGTGCGTCACCACAGCATGGCCCTTATCGGCCCAGCAGCGGTACGCACACTTGAGGTCTACCATGCCGATAAGGCCTTCATGTGTGCCACAGGGGTCTCGATCCAAAAAGGCTATAGCACCCCCAACCCCTACGAGGTCCAGACTAAGCAGGCCATGATCCAGTCGGTGGACACGGTGTACGCCATGGTGGACTCCAGTAAGCTGGGGCGAGCGACTTTGGCTAGCTTCGCAGCTCTAGAGCAAATAGATCTTCTCATCACCGATAAGGGTGCGCCGAAAGACTTCTTGCAGCACATGGAACGCCGGGGCCTGAAATACCGACTGGCCGAGCTTGATCGGCTGCCTTTCACTAGGGCCGGTGCGTGAGATCACACCACACCTATGCGCATCAGTAGCTCGAAGGGTTTGGCGGCATAAAGTTCTAGCGCAGCAGTCAGACTGGACACCCACCATGGCCGCAAGCAGGGGACGATCCGCCTCGGGACAGTCGGCTCCCGTCACTGCTCATGAGAAATCCCGCAGACTCGATCCATTGGTATGGAGTCGTGCAACCCACCAGACGCCAGCGCCGCCCCCGAGCCTATGCCGATACAGAGCTACACCCAGTTTCATCGGTGGCCGGGGAGGATGCCAGGGGGAATGACTCATAGGAGTTACGCACTTGAGCAAGGAGTTCGAGGGAACGGGGTTGATAAAATCGCACGCCCAACGGCATTTTTCTGATCTTGATAAGCCTATGTCTGTAATACCAAATCTATGTAGATAATAACTCATGCCAAGCAAAGCCATAGCCCTACACGCCCACCTGAGCCTGGAAGAACTCG